>Ga0116171_10000317_pt1 | contig 51369 bp, 35 predicted proteins | sample AD_JPNHW2_MetaG_FD_89798 | JGI IMG/M metagenome (GOLD analysis project Ga0116171, IMG submission 89798) | Active sludge microbial communities of municipal wastewater-treating anaerobic digesters from Japan - AD_JPNHW2_MetaG | ecosystem: Engineered > Bioreactor > Anaerobic > Digestate | place... | reverse complement strand
CAGCATTGGAGAGAAAAGCCCACAATAGATAAAAGTAAATTACGCATCTGCGATAGGCGAACGCCGGGAGAATAAAAATAACAGGGCTTTTCTCGAAACGCGCAGCATGACGCACGACATCTTACAGAGAGCGAGGCCGAACGCTGAGCGAGCGGAGTCGGCCTCGTCCGGAGGCCTCGGCACTCCCTCGGACATTTCGTCCTCGGTCGCCGGGGATTTCGAGCGTCCCCGGGAGAAAGAACACAAACTTCTTCGTCATTGAAAGGAGAACGATCCTGTCTCCTATGGATTATTTTTGCACCAGGCGTGGAATTGGGTTCAGAACTTACACGTAATATCCATATTCACGCTGGATTGGTCGGACCAGACTTTGACAGCGTTCTTCCATTTCATGTCGGTGCCTGTCGCGCTGTCTAACCATCTGTGAACTCCCCACGTCCTGATAACATGGTAATCGACTCCGCAGCCGATCGAGACATTTTTGGCTATATCCATTCTAAGACCGGTCGAAACATAAAAACCCCATCCACTCGTGAGTTCCGCCGTCAGCCTTTTTCCGGGACGCAATAAATGATGATCCTCATTATCCCCGGTCACGATAGACCAGCGGACCTCAGTCTCGGACTTGATAGGCGGCAATTTAAAAGGCCGGCCCATATCCCAGATAGTACGGCAGCCTAACATATATTCCAAATAATTCTGTCTGAAATCAACCACGTCTTCAGGAAAAGAAGAATCCGGCAAACCGGACGAATAGTCGAATTGCAAACAATCATGGCCCGTAAAATAAAATTGCTGCCACTCGAGGCCGACAAGCGGCCTGAAATCCAAACAATCGGGTAAACCTATCCACTCCGCTATTGTAAAATCCGCGTCGCCGCCAAGCACAAGGCCCCTATCCATCCGGCATGCGGACAGCGAATATGTGGTCCTTAGGTCCGGGTTTCCGGTATCTTCCCAATCCGAATCCTTAAGCCTGCCGGACGTGTTTCGCATAACGCTCGAAAGGGCCGTAAACCCTAAGGAAAACCCCGTAAAGTTGCGCCTTACCTCGCCCCCGGCGAATACCGTATTCAAAGGAAAACTCAAACGGCTCAAAGGCTTATCCGAACCTTCAATGTTAGGATTGCCGAATTCATACGTGGTGTTGCTCGCGAAAAAATATTTTGTAATAGCTCTAAATTCCCAATCCTCAGGCGTGCCGGCTTTTTTTATAGCGGAGTTTTTGCTTTCAGTTGTTTTGGCGCTCGTCAAATTTGTCTCGGCGGCTTCGGCAAAAGACACACCGAATAAACAGATCAAGATAACTGAAACAATAAAATTTTTTATAAACATTTCTCCCGCCGTACGTCTCATCTAACGTCCTTTATGTCTTCGCGTCTATGCCTATTATTCGAACGCGCTATCCGCCTTAAGCAAAATATACACCCACTCGCCTTTCAAATCAAACACACTTAATAAATATGGATCAAAGCTACGGTTAACAACCTGACACATGGCACATGATACATGACACTTTAAACACGGCCGGATCTAAAACCGCCTATGAAATCAACGATCATTCGATCAGTACAACACCGTAATAATTTCCTTTGCAGGTCGTGTCTTTCAGGACTTTGATCGGGAAACCATTAGCTTTCGCCGTGGCATACACATCTATGCCGCATGCTTCCATTGACGGCCTTGTTCTATCCGGATATCTGCAGAATTTGCCGCATCTATCGCAGATCTCGCACGGGCCGGCGCCCATGCCGAACGCTTTGTAGAAACCTGCCAGGAATATCTCTTTTTCCAGCGCGGGAATGATCCCATGGACATCGGTATGATCCCCGCCATGTATCAAAATGGCGTATTTGTAATGGCTGATCGCCGCGCGGGTTTCGGCAGGCTCCGGCGAATTAGGCGGACACATAAGACATTGCCCATAACCATCGCATCCGAATTTACATTTAAAGCGTACCCATTCAGCCACGACGATGGTTTTAGCCGGAATGATCCTGGCGGACTGTGCCCCTAATTCTTTGGCGCGCGTTATGAATTTATTATATTTTCGCATGGATACCTCTCAAGATCGATGCCACGAATTCAGGCCAACGGCATCCCAAACGTTTTACGCGGTAATTATAGCATATAACGCTAACATGAATACACTGCGGATACATAATGTTTTTAATGGAAAGTTAAGCTCAGGATCGTCATTGTCTATAAAAGAAAAGGGGCCGGATAAAATATCCGGCCCCTTAAAAAAAATGAATCTTTTCTATATTATTTTTTTCTTCTGCGGAACGCCGCTATAACCGCGCCGCCCAGACCGAAAAGCGCCATTGAAGCGGGTTCAGGAGTAGTGCTATTCGCGGCCGAAAAATTAGCGCTACCGTCGGTTTGAAAATACCACGTCCCGCTAAGCTTGGCGTACGGGGTCCCCCTGGCTCCGGCCACGCTATCGATCGCCGTGATCGCGATAGCCCCATAATAACCGTTCTGAGTTTTCAGAAAAAGCACTCCATCCTCATATGCGTTTGTTCCGCCAGAATCATAAGTAAATCCATCTATCCCTGAAACCGCGCCGGGATCCATAACCCCGCTAACAAAATATAGATCAGCGTTATTTCCAAAAAGAGGCTTGTACGACGAACCATAAAAATAACCTTGTCCATCCGGGACAGTCCAATAGCTTCCCCAAATAGTGTTTACGTCGTTTATACCATCACCGAAAATTATGGAACTGCTTTCACATACCTGATCGAGTTGCCCACTCAGCACCTCAGCATCAGCCTTTGGCGAGATCAATATCAATAAAAAAAGAATCGCGATCACAAAAAAGTTTTTACTCATTTTCTCCTCCTATTTAATTTAATCCACATCCAACTAAGTTTTCATTATTATAACATCATATCATCATTTTTCCCACATTTAATATCAATGCGATACCGTCCCCAAATAAAATAATTTTTTTTACACAGAGACGAAGCACATGTAGGATTCAACTTGCAAGCGGTGTAGGGCCGGGGGCAGCAAACAACATACTATTTTTTTTCGGCGATCTCTTGTAAAAGTAACGCGGTTTGATCATCGATCGATGCCGGGTGATAGAGCCCAACGGGGCTTTCGTTGAACAAAGTCTTAAAAAATACACATGCGGCCAAATATGTTCCTTTGATATTCGGATGGACATCGTCCGAATAGAGCTCGATACGCGGATAAAGTCTTCTCGCCTCTTGCCAGGCTTCTCCGACGGGAGCGATCAAAGCCCCATTGTCTCGCGCCATGATCGAATAACTGTTATTAAGCCTGTTTTGCGTACCGTCATAAGTCGCGAGTTCCGGCGAAACCCGGACATTGTCCTTGTCTCCATTTTTACGCGCCATTGTCTCATAAAAAATTATACCGCACCGCGGGTTAGCGGTTTTGATCATTTCACACAACTTTTTTGCGTAGGGATATACTTCACGCTGGACCTGCTCCGGCGAAAAAGCCGGTATCTGGCTTTGTTCCTGCAAAATGATAAAATCCCATGTTCCTTTATTGATCTTTTTCAACGCCGCCGCGTCATAAGCATGTTGGCTAAATCTATATCCGCCGGGTGCGTACATTTCGTATTCCATATTATAGTGGCGGAACTTCGCCATTTTAGCGATAGTTTGAGGCAGATCGTTAGCTGAAGTCAAACTATTCCCAATGAATAAAACCCGCATTTTAGCATCCGCGCTTAAACTCTCCCGAGGAGAAAATACGACGATCAAAATAAATAGAACGAAGAAAGATATTTGTCTCATCATATTTTCACCATCCATACCGCAAATGCGACTCGTATGTGACATCACACATATAAGCTAAAAGCTAACCACCTAACAGCTAATAGCTTCTTCATGACACCTTGACACTTTGATACATGACACTTTTTTGACACATGATACTTCTAAGGTGAAATCTGATTCAGCACTCTCCTAAAGTTTACAAATATATCTCGGGTTCTTTTCGGGCGCTAAAGTTTTGGTACAACCATTGTGTAACTTGTTTAATTTTCGGGTTATCAAAACGTCTGGCATTCTTCGGACATTTCTTGATACACGCGCAGCATCTTATGCACAGATCTTGAGACACATTAGCAGGATTTTTTTCGTCTATCGCCCCTGTAGGACAAATCCGAACACATATGCCGCACTTCGTACAGTCCCCTTCGCTCACAGAAGGAACTATACCCGAAAAAGTCTGGACCTCTTTGTAAGGCATATTCCCCGGCACCTGCAACCCCTTTAACACACTGTTACTGTCCATCATTTTCTGACGCACCGCTTCCCCAAACGCACGGGCTTTAATGACATCTTCGGTATCGGGGCGATCCACCGCGATCGGCAGATCAGAGGTAGAATACGAATGTTCTCCGATAAACGCTCCAGCCGCGATCGGCCTGAACCCGGCTTCAAGCGACACATCCCGGAGCTCGATAAGCGCGTCTTCGTACGCGCGATTACCGTAAACCACGACAATGATGGCGGGTCTTCCATTCCCTTTTATGCGCTGAAAACGTGAGACCATAACGGAAGGCAACCTTCCCGCATAGACCGGGGCACCAATAATAGCCAGATCATTTGTAAGTTCATGATATTGCCGTGTGATAGCATTTGATGGTGTCAGATCGAAACGTTCCAGTACCGGAATTCGCGATCCCTGCGCGATCGCATTGAGCACTTTTATTGTGGTTTGCGTCGGAGAAAAATAAACCAATCCCACTGAATCAACATTCATCTATGACCCTCCCATAAATTTCAGTAATTTACTACTACTGGTCCTACCCCGAGATTTTCGGCCCCACTTGCCCACAACAAAAAACCCTTCTCACGCTTTGCATACGAAAGAAGGGCTTTTGTTTTATACCTCGGGCATGTTTCCCCGGATCACAACCGAACGCGGTTTTATCCGTCCGGTTTTAAAAGTTATATGTCAGTCCTATCTTCCCGCCGACGGTGTGCATATCGGTGTCGAAAAAGTTATTGCCGCTTTTTACTCCGCCGTCCATAGTGAGAAAATCGTAGAACGCGCTGATATTAAGTGTAAAATGTTCAGTCAGTTTATAATTCAGGCCAAGATCAAGATCCGCGTACCACGAATCCCCGCTATCGGTAACAGTGCCCATGCCATTCTGATAGTATGTGCTGTACACGCCTATCCCAAACATCGGCTTGAAATAGACATCCAGCTTATCGCACACACCAACATTGATCAAACCGCCAACGTCTATATAATGCAGGCCATAGTCAAAATCATTATCATAAATGCCGCTTTCGCTATCGCTGCGCACAAAACGGAAAAATCTCCAATTATATCCCACAAGCGGAGTTAAATATATCGGCCGTTCGCCCCATAGGCCTTTTGTATCTATCTCAAAAGTCCATCCTAAATTCACTCCTGTATCCATCCCCCATAAAGACTGCTTAAGAGTGTCATAAACATCGCCTTCATATTTATAATCCTTTTTACTTTCTGATGTTACGGGCATTCCGAACCAAAGTTCGAAAGCGGGACTTGTGCTTTTTTCGAAATTGCTCAAAGAAACGTTAGTCTTGTTATAGAACGCGGACCAATCGGTGGTTAATTCCCCGCCGTCCGGATCATCCGCGCTCTGATCGACGATAACCGCCCCGATCCTGTCATCTATCCCGATCTCCATAGCATGCGCCGGGGCCGACAACAAGAATACTAATGATAATGCCGAACAATAGGTCAACAGTTTATGTCTCATCGTTCTCTCCTTAGAATTAATAATGCACATCAATTTTTCTCGAACATTTCATACAAAATTATACCGAACTTAAAACCATTAAACAAATATATAACGAAACCGAGCGGGGCACGTGACACCTTGCGACCGAGGACGCAATGTCCGAGGGAGTGCCGAGGCCTCCGGACGAGGCCGCTCCTCCTTAGCGCGTGCTGTACTCAGCATCCCGTGCCCCGCCAAAACGTTTAGAGAATCGAAAATCAAGAATAGATGTTCCGTGACAATTCTAAGATTAGATTTGGGACAGTTTTCGATCAATTCCAGAAACGTCCCGGAAGCTCTTTTAAGCGAATTTCATCAGATGATCATGGATCATTTCATGGATGTCATGCAGTTTATCGATCAATCTTCTACAGATGGGAGGTAAAGCCAGCGAGATCGCTAATTTTATCCGCGTTCTCGCGTCATCAAACACCATACTTTCAAGTATATACTCATTTATTGGTTTTTCATCATCGAACAATTCCCCATATAAGCCTTTCATCCTTGATAATAGCTGTTCTTCTTTTACAAGCTTATTGAAATACGACTTTGCATTAGCCCCATTTTTTTCATCTTTCCTTTTAGCTATCACAAGTGCGGATTTCGCCAACGCTATCATCATCGCCGCTTCAAAATTCCGGACCGCGACACCGCTATCCGCAAAACTGTATTCATCCATGGCGACCGGATATTGATTTGCCCGCAATTCTCCGCTTTTTTTTCTGACCTCAAGCTGCAATTCGAGGACCGATCTGGAATATATGGGTATTTCCACGGCGCCGCGCCTACGAGGCATATTTATACCGTTCATCAACCGCTCAACCTCGTCGGCCCCGACATTCAGCTTTTTCGACAAGTCCTTGACGAGTTTACGGAGCTCACTGTCGAATTCCACGTTTGGAACCGCGTTAGCAATGTCCCTCGCGAGCGCCGGGTTAGCCTCATATTTCACGGCTATTTCCGGCACCTCAAAAATATAATTTATATTCTTATATTTTCTGCACAAAAGCATTAAATACGCCCAGGTCTTAATATTCGCCTCTTTATCGACGTCCGGGATAAGCGTCAGATCAACCACTATATCTACCGGTTTATTCTCAATATCCAACGTACGATCTTCAAAGCATTTATCCATACATGAAAAAAGAGCCGTACACTTGCTATTCAAACGCTTCATTCTTTCGTTAACTGACGCCTCATTTTTATCTGTTTCTTTCTTTAGATTTTCTGTAGACGGGGCGCCGGCGCCTTCACCAAATGGGCCTTCACTGCTATCTATCTCTTCCCCTTCCAATAATCGCCTGATATTATCCTTTCCTACTTCTTCCATGCTTTTTTGGAAACGCGCGATAAGCTCACTACATTCCTTCACGGCTTGCGGTTCTTTTTTGCCGGTTCTTTCAGCATGCCATTCTACTATTTCCTCTTCGCTGTATCCATCTATAACAAAAAGTTCTATTAATTCCGTTTCTTCACGCGTGAACCCCATTATCGCGAGTATCTTTTTCATGATACCGACCGATTCCTCAGCCTCCAACCTCGCAGAGCCTATTCCCTCCACCCTTACAAGGTCAGCGTTTGTAACCCCACTATCTTCGTCATAAGCCGCGCCATCCAGCGTCAACTCTCTTTTTTCTTTTACAATACTATAGCCCGCGCTATACATCCTGGGATTCAGCCTTTTCTGCAGATATTCTTTTAAGGTTAAGCGTTCATACGCACCTAGCTGCGCGTATCTTTCCACAAGTTCGGTCAGGATGGTCCTTCCCACAGAACATATTTCATCGAATTCGACCGCTCCGGCCGTTTTATCGCCAAAAAGATCCCTTAACCTGCTTTTCACCCTGCCGGCAACTGGTAATAATAACCTTAGGTTTGATGCAACAAGAACCTCGGCCGCCGCTTTATTCCCCATTTCAAGCTGTCTTGCCAGGCGGAATTCCTCGCCTCTTTCAAGTTTTCGCGCACATACCGCGTCTCTTCTGAAACCTCTAAGATCCTGCGCGATCTTGCTGGAAGACGACCTCCAGTCCGGAGCTATACTATTCACAATATCCCTGTCGTAAAACCTGAGCCCGTTCCTCTCGTAATAAACCTCTATCGGGGAGGCATAATGCATAAGTTTCCCTTTATAGTAATAAGTTTGCGGGATAAGACCTATTGTCGATAGTAGTTTGAATATATTAACGCTATCCAGGTAATACATGGTCTCTTCATATATGTTCCCGGGGATATTCTCAAGTTTTCCTAGTATCTCACCGCTTTCTATCTCCGGGTTCTCAATAACCTGCCTTATGATGTATGATCCCACCTCCACCATGAGTTCCAACCTGCCATGATAATCTATATCCCTGAACCCCGGGATGACTTCCTCACATATATTCCAAAGTATGGTATCCTTAACAAGGACACTACTTTCATGCTCGGCCTTAAACTGTTTCAGAAAAAACTCTTTCAACACGAACTTTGACTTATCATCCAGCCTATCCGCTACGATAAAAAGATCTTTGAAACTATCGACATATATCGGGGAAGAGTTCCCATCAAAAAAACTTGCTCTGAATTTTCTTTTACTGAACTCGATCATGTACTTTCCATCTTCTAATATCGTCTCCACTTTTTCTATAGGTCTGGATATGCCCAAAGAAATACCGCTCTCATTCCTGGTCTTTAACATTATCTCCCGGAGTCTCTCTTCATCCATATCACTCCCGGTTCTTGTGGCGAGTATTTCATCTATTATCTCTTTCTGGTTGTTATATCTCCACCTAGGGTCATCCAGAACAATCTTCTGTATCTTGTCACCCTCCATCTGTATTTCCTGTATACGCTCATCTATACTCTTTCTCGCCTCAAGTATATAAAATGTTGCTTCTTGCTTCTGCCCCAGACGGTGCAGCCTTTTTATGATCTGGTCATGTTCCTGAACGGTCCATGGTTCATCTAAAATAACACCATATCTTGCCCCACTTAAGTCTATTGATTCCCCACCTGTCTGATAGGTGCAAATTAAAATAACCGGCCTATCTATATCGTTAAATTCTCTAAGTATCTCTTTTCTACGGGAATGGGTGATATCCCCATAAATCTGCATAACCTCATATCCCTGTTTTTCATAACGTGCTGTAAGGTCTTTTACCGCCCTGACCACCCCGGTAAAAACCACCAGTTTCTCGTACTGTTTCCCTACCACATCGCTGACTATGCCGTCTAACTCTTCATATTTTGCCGGATACGATACATACCTGGCCATATCTATCCGAAATGTTCTTTTTGCCAGGCTTACTACTTCCTTGTCCTTGATCTCCCGTTCTACTTTTTTCCCGCTTTGATCCGTATAGACTAGGGTAAAATCTCCATTTTCGCCAAAAATAATATTATAATTCTCTCCTGCTATGTTTATCTGATGGGCACCCGGTTCGACTTCGAACACCTCATCGGTATTTTCATCGATAAACCTTATCCTTCTGATAAGCGCGGTATCTATAGCCGCCCGTCTTAAAAGATCCAGCTGCGAAATTATAGGCACGTTTTTATCCCGGTACACATTTCCGTCTATCTGCCGATAAAGACGGGCCTGCACCCCTTTCATCGTAACGGGTCTTATCTCCACGTTGAGTTTAGGCAGATCGGCCAACACATCCACAGCATACCTGCGCATCATGATCCTCTGGAGATTTTCTTTCAGTATGCTCAAACCGTCCTTATCCATTAAGAGCTTTTTGAATTCCTTCATACTGGGATATAGCTCCGGATACATCCAGTTAAGAAGATTGAACAATTTCGCGGGATCCCTTCCGACCAAAGGGGTACCTGTTACAAGAACTTTATATGGGGCATCCAGCTTCTTTACCGCTTCCGCTATCTCGCTGTCATTACGTATTCTATGTGCCTCGTCGGCTATAATAAAATCTATGCCCATTTCTTTTAGCTTATCAAGAAGCGATTTTCCACCCTCACCTCTTATCAATTCATAATTGGCTATTATGAATCTGGCTCCGTCAGCCTTGGCTTTACCCTTAGGATTATCCAGGTCCTTACGGCTCTTAAGGACCATTACATCCTCTTCCCCCCTGAGATGTTCTCCTATCTGTTTTTCCCATATGTTGGATTTTGAAACATGCGGGGAAATGATCAAGACTTTTCTGGCGCCTTTACCTTCATACGCGTTAACACTGGCCGCAAGCGCCTGGATCGTTTTTCCCAGACCGGGTTCATCCGCCAATATGACCTTTTTCTTATTAAGAATGAACTTAATCCCAATTTTCTGATAAAATTTGAGTTTTGTGGAACTCTGCATATGCTGGGGCTCGAACTCACCCAGCTCTTTATAATACGCTATTGTTCTTTTATAAGACTGTTTGAGAAAAAGGCCAAGCCCGTTATTATCCACCTCTTCTTGAAGGCTATCTAAAAAAGTGTGGTCTTCGACCAGATATGGATAAATAGTCCTGATCAGTTCTTCGGTAAAGGTTTCGACATCCGTTTTGGAACGCATGTCCTGGAACAACTTCACCCCTTTGAGCATCTCACTCAGTTCCGAGATAGACATGACACATCTTTTCCTGTCAGTCAACCGCTCAGCCTTTCTCCTTGGAAGACTGCCTAGATACTTCTGAGTGTATTCTAATAGACTTTTGGGAGTAAAACTGTCGCTGAAGAACCTTAGTATTACACGGTTGGCGCCTTCGGGCCCTAAAGCCGTAAAAAGTTTTTCAAGATCTCCGGTCTTTAATAATCGATCGAAGATCAATGCCCCTTTGTCTTCCCCATCGGGATATAACCTGACACCTTCTTCATTAAAGACGTCGGTCACTTCACCATCTTTACTTATGACTGTGACAAACGCATCCTTATATCCTTCTTTATATCGCCAATAATATTTATCAAGAAAATTCAATCCGCCGTTCGCGTTCAACTTAACTTTTTCTATCACAAGTTTTTTTTCGGGATTATTTTTTATAACCTGCGCCATAACATTTCTATTACCTGCAGCGCATAGTAAAGTCCCGTTTTGCCTTATCCCATCGACAACTTCCGCGTCCTCCCATACCATATTTTCCGTAGCCGGGAATATCTGCTCTCCCTCAAGGTTATATGCGCGCTTGACACGCCCATCAACCACTTCTGCCGTAACCTTCCCATTCTCATACCCCGCCATTGTTTTCCATAAATTATTCCCGTCCAGGTCCTTCATGCATAACCCGCCTCTTTCATCCAGTTGCAGGTCCTTTATGATATATTCACCTTCATTATTCCTAAAGAAACCTTTTAATCCCCGCAGTGTTTCAAAACTCCTGACAAATTCCCCATCTACCATTCTCCCGTCAACTATCCTATAATCCTTATAAACACAATACCTGTCAAAAGGATAGATCTTATTTCCATTTTCGTCATATACCTCTAATACCGTGTCCTCTATTACCTTAAAATTCACTTTTTTATTCACATATTCCGGCTTATTCTCCCAATAAACTGTCCTAAATAACTGTAAGCCCCCCTTTGAATCCAACCTTGCCCCTTCAACAAACAATTCTTTATCAGGATACATTTTAAGAAAATTATTCAAAGAAGATCTGGTACATACCGTTCCAAGAAGAGTACCTTTTACCTTCCCACCCTCAAAACTACCTTCCTCATATATTTTTATTACATCCTCCTCTACCCATGGATAGATCCTATCCCCCTTCTCCCCATAGACTTCTTTCATCTCACCTTTTTGCAAAAGAATAGTAACAAGTTCATCTCCATGCCCTTCCAGTTTGTCCCAGTATTTAACACCTCCGAATTCAAGCCCCCCTCGAGCGGTTAACCGTATATTTTCAAAAATCAGGCTTTCATCTTTATATCTTTGAATGATCTTCCTCAAGGATCTTTTTGTGGGACATGACACCACAAAATCCCCTCCATCGCGTCTACCATCCTTTATCGCCCCGTTGAGATAAACGTTGTTCTCAAAAAATGGATATAATTTTTCTCCTTGGGGACCATACACCTCAAGAAGAATACCATCTTTCCATACAAGCGTAACTTTCTGATCCCCATATCCATCCATATTTGACCAATAACTTTCATTGTTGAAAAAGAGCCCGCCATCAACCTCCAGTGGCACCCCCGTGAGCAATAACCTCTGCCCCTTATGTTTATCAAAAATGTCTTTTACATCCCTCTTTAAAGTAAATTCGCCAACTTTCTTACCACCCTTTACTCCTCCACCCGATATTTCGCCACCCTCATATACAACAATAGTTTCCAATGGATATATCTGTTCACCTCCTTCACCGTACACTTCACGAACCCGACCTTTTTCATGAACAATAGTGACGTATGCGTTTTCATATCCGGTCATTCCGGACCAATAAGTGATATTATTAAGGGTTAATCCCCCTCCGGACGAAAGTTTAAATCTTTCAATTATCAGTTTATCTTCCTCACTCTGTACATATTTATTACGTTCCTTGCTTGAAGACGCGCACCCTATGCATTCACCACCCACACGTTTTCCCCCTTCGACCCCGGCACCTACCCATATTAAATTCCCTTCGAACGGATACAACATTTTTCCATCTTGATCATACACCTCAACCACTTCCAACTCATTCAATACAAGCGTGACCAGCGCATTTTCCAACCCTTTCATGGTCCGCCAGTAAATTTTCACATTAAACTGTAAACCGCCCCTTGCTCCAAGCCTGAAATTCTCAACTATCAGCTTTTCATCCTTGTATTTATTTACGATCTGCCATAAAGCAAGCTTATCCTGCGCAGCCAACAAAAACTCCCCTTCTAGCCGCTTTCCGTTTTTCATTTCAACCCCGACATATACGTGATTTTCTTCGAACGGATAGATCTTTTTACCGTCTCCGCCGTAAGCCTCCACAATACGGCCATTTTTCAACACTACATTAATGCTGGCGACTTCATAGCCTTCTAAAGTTTTCCAATAGCACTCGCCAAACAGCCGAAGCCCTCCTTTTGCATCCAGAAGGAAATTTTCGATATAGCCATCAGTAAATTCATTATTTTTTATGAACGTCGCTATGCTATTCCTTCCTACGCTGGTGCCAACCAGATCTTTTCCCTCCAGTTTATCCCCGACCTTTTTTGTCCCTCTATAATATGAGATCAATCTATCCGTAAAAGGATAGATAAGTTTACCCTCAAGGTCACATACCTTTATCACCTCACCTGCTTTTACCCATATCCTGACTTCCGCGTCCCAGTATCCAGGCAGATTTTCCCAGTACCTCTTTTGATTTAATCTAAGGCCTCCCCTGTCTGACAAACGCAATCCCGTGATCAGGTATTCCTCATCGGTATATTTTTTCATAAATATCGCCACGGCATTCTTATCCGCAAGAGACGCCACCTGTTCCGCTTTCGACATTTCTTCGTCGTCGTTGGCATCTACCTTGAAGATCTTTATGTTCTCGGATGGATACAACCTCTTACCGTCAATATCATAGACTTCCGCTACTTTTCCTTTTGATATGGTTACACGGACTACAGCATCTTCATAACCTTCCAATGTGGCAAATAACGCTTCCCCGTTTATCTTTAAGCCACCTCGATTATTAAGCCGCACCCTTTCTACAACAATATCTTTGTCCGTATACTTCTCCAGTATTTTACCGATTTGCTTTTTATCCACTCCGGATGAAACACATTGTCCGCCTTTCCTAATACCAGAATCGATCTTCGCGCCGACCCAGATCTCATTCTCTCCTCCTGAATTGGCATAGATCACTTCCCTGATAATATCAACAAGTTCTCCGTCTTTTTTAGAAGCCCTTCCTTTGGCATCCTTGTACACTGTCTCTTTGAAAAGCGTTTCCTGCACTTCTCTGGCCTCATCATGCCCCAGGATACCGCATAATGGTTCATGCAACAGGTACTCCAGCCGAGTATAACCTTCAGCTTTCTCCAATATCTCCCTTGAATATCCAAGAGTGGCATCGGGAAAAAGCTCTTTCAGGAACGAAGGCGCTTTAGCCGATCGCGAATTAAAACCTAAAAGCCACTCGTCCTTCCCACCATCTATGTTTTTATAACCCAAGGCGATACCGCTGAAGATCGCCTTATTAAAATGACACAGATCATCTATAGCCTGAAGAACGGCTTTTTTGTATTTCCCGCTGAGCCCGGATCCGGCTAAAAGGCCCTCCAACTCTTCCGCATCCTTTTCAAACCCGGTTTTAGTGATCTCAACACTTTTAGCGAGCACCTGTTCCTCTAGCTTTTCGACAAGAAGACGCATCCTGCCGCGAGCGATAAAACCGTCTTCCATCCGCCCCTCGTCAATGGTCACGGCGTTTGAGTCATTTTGAAGATCACTTACTCCTTTACAAGCGGACCTGATAATGAATTGCCTGTCAGGATCGCCGCATAGTTTCACATTAACGTTAATCTCACCCGTAGCCTCATCGCGATAATTCATTAATTGGTCTTCCGAAAGGTCAAGTATCCTGTCTTTGATAGAGAAAGCGCTTTTCCACCGGTCCATTACACAATTTATCTCATAAAAAGGTTTACTACTATCCCGCAGTATCATGCCGAGGATCATAGCGGTCTCAACCATCACCTGGGTCTCATATTCTTTACCTACAATATCTATTATCGGGTTAAATCTTGAGGGGACTTGTAAATTTTCATGATTGACCGATACTGGCTGGGCGTATGAAATAACATCGAAATTGCATAGGTATGTGAAAATTAAACATACCGATACAATTTGTCTAATAATTCTGTTATCGCTAGCTATTCTATGCATAATAAGCAAATATAATTGTTAGTATTTTGTAAAGATTGGTTATTTTATCATCCCGAGGCGTTATAGTCAACAAAAAGCTACTTATGAAGAGACATTTGCGGAGATTCTATACAAATACTTGTAAAACTTAATTTTGCGGGATGCCTAACCCTTTAACACATCCACCGCTTCATCGTCCCCGAATGCTTCTATCGGGGATCCATAATATAAAAATAACGCCCGGCAGGCATTTGGCACAACTTTCGCGCGTGCTGTGCTCAGGCATCCCTTTCCCCGCTCGACACAATCCGCCAATGTCATGCAATTGACCGGAAAATAAGACAATGGATAACAATTAGAGGAGACAGGGGATGCCCGAGAACCGCACGAAGGAGGCTCGCAGGGCGCCCCTGTCTCCTATGCATTATTTTTGTCCCGGACGCCGCCAGCAGAAACTTCCAAGCCAAGGAGTCAGGCCTCATCATACAACATTTCAATATTTTTGTTGTATGGCGAGGCCTGGCACCTTCCAGCTTTTCGTTGTAAGATGGGCGCCGTTTGGGCGCAACGAGAACTTTCTTATTTCAAACGTTTTGTTGAATTCGGCCGACTGCCATAAGGATCCCGAACAATATCGCCTCGGGTCGAGGAGGGCATCCCGGTATGTAGACGTCGACCGGAATGATCTTATCTACACCGCCTGTGCTCGCATAGCTGGTGCCGACAATGCCTCCTGAAGAGGCGCATGCCCCGACTGCGATAACTACCCGCGGTTCAGGAACAGCCTCAAATGTACGGCGGACGGCCTCTTCAAGATTACGCGTAACACTACCCGTAACAATAACTCCGTCGGCATGACGGGGAGAAGCCACAAAATCTATGGAGAGACGGCGGACATCGTAATGCGGCGCCAATAAAGCGGTAAGTTCCCAGTCACAAGCGTTACATGAACCGGCGTCTAAATGACGCAGGTGTAGAGATTTCCCAAGCGTGCTGCGTATACGTCGGGAGACGCGCTCGGCTACTGTGTTTGTGTCCACAGGACCTGAACTCGATTCGGCCACATTACCCGCGGCATCACGGACACATCGAATAAGAAGATCTTTTTTGAGGCGGGATGAAAGCTCGAAATTTCCGCTCATACGGATGGCCCCTTCACGGGACTTGTCCGCGCATTTTCCGCAGAAAACGCATCGCGCGAGGTCTATCGTGTATATCCCCCGTTCAGGATCGGAGGTGATGGCAGCGGTCGGACATACTGAGGCGGGCGACAGATCACGAAAAGAACGTCCGATCACGGGTTCAGGCGCGCCGCGAAAACGTTCCGGCGGCTCGGTCCGTATAACAGGATAGCGTGTCGTCACCACTCCCTGACGCAAACCTTGTATTATGTTTTTCAGCATAGAATTTCCTTTATAATCCTTTTCCGCACCCAAAGTGCTTAACGGTCGGTGCAGGCATAGCAAAGTTCGAAACTTTTATTGACCAGCGGAAAATCGGGAACGATAGCGTTCACCGCCGCGTAAGGAATAGCCGGCCAATTGGCGTAACTCGCGGATCGCACATGATAGCGGTCAACACGCCCATTCCCGTCAGTACGCAGCCAGTGGATCGTCGCCCCGCGTGGCGACTCCACTGCGGATAAGCCTATCCGCCCGGGAGGCAACACGTCGACTATCGGGGTAGAGAGCGATCCCTCAGGCAGTTCCTCAACTAACAACTGAAGAATCCGTATTGATTCCAACGCCTCCTGAGCGCGTATTTTTACGCGGGAATTTACGTCCCCGGCGGATTTGGTTTCAACCCGCGGGGCTATTCGATCCGACATAGCGTAAGCCGCATGCGGGTGGTCGCGGCGCGCGTCCCGGTCTATCCCGCTCGCCCGTGCCGCGACACCGGTAACTCCAAGATCTTTTGCTATCAAAGTAGCGAGAGCGCCGGTATGATCCATGCGGTCCATAACGGAAGAATTCCTTGAAAAACTGGTCATGAGTTCAGTAAGGCCTTCGCCCGTTATCCGCGCGAGATTTGCTACCTCCTCAGCCTGCTGGCCCGAAAGATCATAATGAACACCGCCGGGAACCACCATGCCCCTGAGAAAACGGTTACCGGAGATGCGTTCGTTCTCCCGCTGAAGTACTTCTTTTAGCCGCGCCCCGGAGGATGTCCCCCAATGAAAACCGACACCGGCGCAAATGGCACCAATATCCCCCACATGATTATAGAGCCTCTCCAGTTCAAGAGCGATAGTCCTCAAATACCTGGCGCGCGGCGGCACTGTAACACCGGCGATCTGTTCGGTCGCTTCGGAGAAAGCGAGGGCATTCGTAACCGAACATGCGCCGCATAACCTCTCCGCGATAAATAAGGCTTCGCCGGGCACAAGGCCTTCCGCCCTCTTTTCAAGTCCGCGGTGTGTGTAGAATAGCCTCGCGTCAAGGTGAAGCACTGTTTCCCCTACCGAACTGAACCTGAAATGACCCGGTTCAATAATACCGGCGTGAATTGGCCCTACAGGGACTTCCATAACTCCTTCTCCCTGGATCACAAGATGAGGGAACTCCTCGCAAGAAAGTCTTTCGGGACGCGTCAAGGGATCAAAATCTTTGCGAAGCGGATAAAGCCCGGCAGGCCAGCCGTCATGCAGAACCAGTGATCTCGGATCCGGATGGCCTTCCGGATCGATGCCGAACATGTCGCGCATTTCCCGTTCGTGCCAATTTGCGGCCGGCACCAGCGGAGTAATAGACGGGACGGAAGGATGAAGACTATCTAAAGATACCGTCAGCGTAACAAATATATCCGCAAGCGGAAGAGCGGCCGCGCTCGCGGGCTCAAAAATATAGCGCACTTTAAAGTCGCCGTCTGACCCCTGCCGTTCATCGGTCGCGACAATAATTGCCAATCCCATGCCAAGATCGCGTGTCAGTTCCTGGACCACACCTAACAGATCTTCTTTTTGATCAAGGTTTGCGGTTAGATCCTCTGCCCGGGGTCCGTTCGAAAAACTGACGCGTCCTTTCAAGAGAAGACCGAGGCGTTCTTTTACTTTTGCGCGCTCTCCAGCCGCAATATTAATGCCCAAGGGTCACCTCCACTGCTTTGGTGAGCACGTTATTAAGTGCCGAAGGCACTGTAAGGCCCATGAGTATCATTACACCAGCCAACACGGACATGGCTGAAACACAGGAAACAGGCTCGCCGCCGACAGGTACGGTTTTGTCGGGTTCACCGAAGGCCATTTTACCGGCATGGTGAATGAGTCCCGCGAATATCGCTATTACCATTACAAGAAAGATGGCAACCGCTATAAAGTACTTAGAGGCAATGGCCGCTTTGATGACCAGGAGTTCGCTTACAAAAATGGAAAATGGCGGCGTACCCGCAAGCGAAAAAGCTCCCAGCATAAGGAAAGTGCCGGCGTAAGGAGCTACGCGGATAAATCCTTGTATCTTATCCATATTGTGCGTTTTGTAGCATCCTATGGCATCGCCCGCCACGAAAAAAACCAGTGCTTTGGTCACCCCGTGGTTTATGACGTGGAGTAAAGCCGCGTACGTCCCCACAGAACCGCCGATGCCGAGACCGAAGGCTATGATCCCCACATGTTCCACGCTATGATAACCGAGCAAGCGTTTAAAATTCTGTTGGGTCAGGATAAACGGCGTCGCGATAACTATCGAGATAAGACCGAACAATAAAAGGAGAAGATCCGAAAATCCGGGGCCGCAGGCGCCGATGGCAATTGTGTGAAAACGGATGATCCCGAATAGAGCGCACTTGATCAACGCTCCCGATAAAAGCGCCGATACGGGCGTAGGCGCCTGGCTGTGCGCATCGGGTAACCACATATGCATCGGCGCAAGACCTGCCTTGGTACCGTATCCGACAATAATAAAAATAAAACCTATCCGCACGATGTTGGGATCAAGCTTGGACGCGATGACGGCAATATCCGTAAAATTCATCGTTCCACCGGATATAGCCCCTTGAGCGTGCGCGGTGGCGGCGTACACCAGCACGGTGCCGAACAAACCTAATGATATACCAATGGTAGTGACAATAATATATTTCCACGCGGCCTCAAGACCGTTATTGTCGCGGCGAAACCCGACAAGAAGCGCGGAGGTAATCGTTGTAGCTTCCATGCTTATCCAAAGCAAACCAAGATTATCGGAAAGCACCGTGACAAGCATAGTGGAGATAAAGGCCTGCGTGAGGGCGAAATATCCCGGAAGATGGCGAGAAACAATACCACCGGTGGCAACCTCGCGGCGCATCCAACCGATGGTGTAAACAGCGGCCGTCAAACTTAATAAGGAGATCAGTGCGAGGAACACCACGGTTACGGCGTCAGCGCAAAAGATGTTTGCCGATTTCAGCACCCCCCCGCTCATAACTTTCCCGGCAATGACACACGTCAGTACGGTAATTGTGAAAGTGCTGGCGACATCGAGCATATTCAATAGGCGCCTGTCCTTAACTCCGAGCATGGCCAGGCCAACAACAGCGGGAACCAGCGGCAATATCCATAATAGATCGAACATATAATATTATCCTTTTAGCTGATCAAGATCAGCAATATCAGACCCAATGTTTGATTTAACGCGAATCATGATCACACCCATAACCAGCGCGCCAAGGATCACATCGAGAGTTACGCCGATCTCGATAATTAGCGGCATGCCTTGGCTGACCGCCATGGCCGTAAAAAATATACCGTTCTCGGAAGCAAAAAGCCCCACCATCTGCATCAGCGCCTTACGCCGGGACATCATTACCAATATACCGATCAGCATGAGGGATATCCCTATCGGCAGGGCATTGCCGGTAATGACTTGATTAACAGAACCGAGAGAAGATGAGATGTAAAAAGTCAGCATAATAATGGCCGCGGCGATGGCAAGCGTAATAGTTACGGGGATTATTATCTCTATCTTGCGATGTATCCGCATACGATGGATGACGCTGAGCAAAAGCCACGGTAATATGACGACTTTGACCACAAGTGTCAGGCCTGCGATAACCCACAGGTCGGTATTATGGGTAGCCGCGCCTAGCACCGCGCCTGCAAGAGCGATAAAGATCGACTGAGCGGCCATTGTATAAATAGCCCGGTAAAGGTCCCCGGCCTCCAGGATAATGATCATCGTGATCAAAAGTAACGCCCCGATAATGTCGATCAAATATGCCGCGAGTTCTAAACTCATAGGAGCCTCAATGCAACTGCCAGAAAAGCGCACAGCAAACTGATGCTGAGAAACTGTGGCAGATTAAAAAAACGCAGTTTAGCGTACGAAGACTCTATTACAGCAAGAAAAACGGAAAGCGCTAAAGTCCCGAGGATAAAAGCGCCGAGTCCCAGCGCCAATGCCTGAGGGGCCATGCTTGTGGTTTTTAGAGGGAAGAACAGCACCTGCACAAAAGCTATAAGAACGATCTGCTTGGTATGATGGGCAAGCGACAGACATCCAAAGCCCGGGCCGGAATGTTCAAGCAACATCCCTTCATGCAGCATTGTGAGTTCCAAATGCGTGTCCGGGTTGTCTACCGGGATGCGGCCCGTTTCGGCTATTAACAAAATAAGCATGGCAAAAAGCGCAAGAAGGTCTGAAGCGCCTAAAGATCCGCGCATCAATATAGGTTGCCCCGCGATCTCTTCCAGATCAGTTGTTCCGGCCACTACTGCGATCGAAAATATCACCATATTTAACGCCGGCTCAACCAATGTCGCCACTGTCATTTCTCGCGACGCTCCCATGCCGCCAAAAGCCCCTCCGGCATCAAGAGCCGCAACAGCCGTTAGAAACCGCGCAAGAGCGAGCCATCCCAAAAGCAAAAGCGCATCACCGAGAGGAAGCGGCGAAAGCACCCCGGGCGTAAGCGGCGCGAACACGACAGGCACCAGCATTGCCGCGGCACATGTGGCTCCTAGGACCAGCGCCGGCACAACGAGAAAGAACGGCGTTGCCGTATCGGACCGGACCGTTCCTTTACTGAAAAGTTTTATAAGATCTCGATAAGGCTGTAATATCCCGGCACCGCGGCGGCATTGCAACCGCGCTTTGATCTTCTGGATCACACCGGTCACCAACGGTCCCAGCATCACCAGAAGGACCATCTGGCCGAAGGCCATTATCCACGAAGTGATCGCGTAATCCACTCTATCCCCTCCCAAACACAAGTAAAGTGATCAATAGCGTTACGAGCACATAGCCGATGTAAGCATGTATGCGTCCCGTGCTCTTACTGCGAATAGCATGAGCGACGCGAGTCACGACGGATTGAAGCCGGTTGTAAAAATGTTCCTGAGCGAGATCGACTACATCACTCTGCCAATGCAACTCCCGAAGTTCATATGGCGAAACTCCCGTCTTTCTGCTGACAGTCCGTTTGGACTGATAGAACAAGGCAAAAATAAAACGCAGTGGCTTGGCAAACGCTGTAGCGGTGTAGTCAAACCGGCTTACAGGCGTCATTCCGCATGTCCAGGTCGGCTCCCGGCGACTCTTGGTGACACGCGGCCAAATTATCACGCCCAAAACAGCAAGGGCCAAAACTCCGAAAAAAGTAACTGCCGCCGTTATCGACACAGCTGTCCCGGTCCCCATACCCCCGATCGCTGAAAGCACCAGCGGGCCGCGGATCGTCACAAGCGCGCTCGGTCCGGCACCACCTAATAGACTCATGACCGGAGCGTTCAAAATAAAGATCGCATAACCCGGCAATATCCCGATGACCACACAGACTCCCGCCAGAACGACCATACCGGCTCGCATGCTTGGAGCCACTTCAGCGGCTTCGGCGGCATGACGGGATCGCGGACGCCCCAGAAATGTAACGCCAAATGCTTTGACAAAACAAGCCGCTGCCAGAGCTCCTGTCAGGGCAAGTACCGCGGCGGCGGTAATAACAGCCAACCCGCTTCCGCTACCGAGTTGTATACTGCCGAGAATGAGCGTCTGATATGTCATCCACTCGCTGACAAAACCATTTAAGGGCGGCAATGCGGAAATCGCCACGGCTCCGAGCAAAAAGAGCCATGCCGTCCACGGCATGCGTCGGGCAAGACCCCCGAGTTCTTCTATGTTGAGTATATGAGTAGCGGATCGGACGGCGCCAGCCGAAAGGAACAAAAGCCCTTTGAACGCCGCATGATTAAGTGTATGCAAAAGCGCTGCCGCCAAACCGAGCACGGCCAACGCGTCGGATGCGCCGCCGCGATGCGCGAGCAGCATGGCCATGCCGATACCCATAAGTATGATACCCACATTCTCGACACTATGGAATGCCAGTAAACGTTTGAGATCATGCTGCTGAAGCGCATAAAGTACGCCGACGATGGCTGAGATAGAACCTAATACCAGGACCGTCCATCCCCACGACGGCGGAAGCGGTTCGCCGGCAGGCACCAAAAGATCCATCCCTAGACGCAGAACTCCATAGATAGCAACTTTCAGCATTACACCCGACATGAGGGCGGAGACATGACTCGGCGCTGCCGGATGAGCCTGAGGCAGCCAGATATGCAATGGGACCACGCCGGCTTTGGCCGCAAGACCGATGAGAGCTAAGAAAAAAAGGACTGACCTCTCAGGTCCGGAGAGCGCCACAACAGCCGTACGTATCGCGGCGAAACTGAAACTTCCCGCATGAACAGTAAGCGTCAAAAAGACGACCATAAGTAATGCCGTTCCGGCGTGCGCCATAATGATATAAACAAGTCCCGCATGAGTATTCGTTTTTTTACCTTCGTAGACGACTAAAGCATAGCTTGCTAATGTCATCCCTTCCCATGCCAGAAGAAAAGTCAGCGCATCCCCGGCGACGAGGACCAGTGCCATTGATCCGACAAAGAAATTGATCCCCATGACTTCCACCGCACTGGAGGAACCCGCATGAGACTTGAGGTATGCCGGTCCGTATATTGCCGCTGCGATCGCGACAATAGAGACGACCATCAAAAAGAAGGCACTTAATCCGTCTAGAGCTATCACCATGTTCGCGAAGGGAAAGTACTGCGGCAAAGCCACATGTAGTGCTGCGGTCCGGGCCACACCGGCGGTCATGCAGGGAATAGCCAGAGCCACCCCGGACAGCGCGCCGATAAGAAGGCAGGCATGTCCTAAAACACGGGTAACATTAGCCCATCGATCACCCAAAAGCGATACGGCCGCACCCGCACAATACGTTCCCAGCATGATCCATAACCCGTTAATTGCCATGTGCCGACCTATCCTTTTTAAAAAGAAATTTCAGGTCAGATCCCGATACTCTTGGATCAAAAAAAACCTTTCTCTCGCATTATCGCAAAAGAAAGGTTTTGAATGTTACATTTTGTACATACTCCTCAATTTTTTTACCACCGCCATACAATTATTTTTATAACACCAATTTACTCATATTTCAAGGTAATTATCCTTTGCATAAGCCGTCTGGATAGGCATTCACATTCCCGCAAGCATTTAGCGGGAATCCATAACATTAAAATATTTTGTCATAGCACATCGCAGGGCACTGCATACCCTGCGACCGAGGACGCAATGTCCGAGGGAGTGCCGAGGCCTCCGGACGAGGCCGCTCCTCCTTCGTGCGGGGCTCAGGCATTCCCTGCCCTGCTAACACAATCCGCATGCCTCTCTCTATCTGTCCACCGCGCCTCGCCCTCCTCCCCTTTAACAACCGAGATGTCATATTTGCCTTCGGCAAATTGTGTGGTTTTGTCGGCAAATTCGGTATCTCCGTAATGCCTCCAAAACCCCACGGCGCGGATATTGTGCGCTTGAGGTCGCATTTTGCGCCCTCAAGCGCACACCACAAATGAGAATCACAAAAAAATAATCGTAGGGGCGGACCCATGTGTCCGCCCAAAGAGAATGGAAAATCAAGAATCGATCACACGGATTGGTAACATAGGAGCGGGGTCACCCCACCCAAAATGTTTAGAGAATCGAAAATCGAGAATAGATGATAAGGGACAGTTCTGTGTTCAGATCTGGGACAATTCTAAGATTAGATTTGGGACAACTTTCTGATTGATTTTCGAAACGTCCCGGAAACTATAAAGCTTGACCTCTTTTTCCGGTTTAGAACTTATAGTTTAAACTAACTCGCACCAAGTGAACCGTAAAGTCCGCTTCATGATGAATGGTGTTTGGGCTATAACCACCTGTGGTATACATATCATGGGTGTCGCCTGAGAGAGTACCGAGATCGGCGTAGAGATATTCGCTTCGGATCGACCAGTTCTTATCCAAACGCACTTCAACGCCCCCACCAACGGTCCATCCAGCTTTAGTTTCGGAAATATTCTGATGTTCCGCAACATTGCCAAGGGCAACGGAGTAATCATCGGATACGCTAAAATCAGCCTCTAGATTCGCCAACGTTAGTCCTCCAGATCCATAAAATAGCCAACGATCTATCGCAAATCCCAGGCGTGGTCTTACGGTCCACAGCCAATTCGTCTGGGCTGTTGAAGTAATGGTCAACGTTCCTGTCGGGGCAGCGGTATATGGCTTCGAACGGCTGGTAAATATATCCGTGCTTAAAGAGTTAAAATCCGTTTCTATACCAAAAACGCACCATCTGAATTGCCAGTTGTAACCGATCTGTCCGCCTCCCGTAAGATCGTTAGAATCTAGATCTTGATCGCCCACTTCCTGAATATCGTTCTGGTCGGATGGAACATTATAGTATTTTGATGGATCGAACTGGGTCGTCGTTTGTGCGGAATGTCTCGATCCGGCCCATCCAATATTGCCCCCCACGTAGAGCCCGCCCCATTCATCAGAAAGTGCGGGAGTATCGGCCCAGCAGAGAATAGGATTCAAAATAAGAGATCCAACCAACAGCATATAAAATTCCCCTGGTTTCATCATAATTCCCACCTTTTTTGTGAACCGCAGTTTTTATCGCTCCCCTACAAAATCGTTAAGAATATTTTTTTCTATCATCGTTGAAAATATAACATATTTTTTATTAATATCAAGTAGCAAACGAACATCGGTTATACTATTGGGGCTAGCCTACACATTTTACAACCCCCGGGTCCCACAATCAGACAGGTGATGTGAACAAGGCCGAGCGAAACAAGGCGACAGAATCCCCGGCCCGACGAATGGACACAAAAATGGCGAAGCCATTTTTCAGATTTACCGAGTGCGGATTGTGACATATTGTGCGGTTTGTATGCGGTTATTTTGTTGTAAGATGGGCACCGTTTGGGCACTATTTTAATAGGGTAAAAGTATTTGCTTCATGACTTGTTTACGCTTTTTTTACATAGCGTTTTTTAATACGAATGCAGTCGTCCTTAAACGGGCCTTCGTGCATGCCAAAGATCCTTATAATCGGCTCGACCGCCTGAGGGTACTCATCCTTTGCCTTTTTATAATCCAGACTCAACTTCGCCAAACCCGATGACAATAAGTGACTAAGCGTTTCCTCAACCTCTGCTTTTTGAGCTCCTTTCAACAACTCGAACTCAAAACATGGACGGGGGTTTCCCTGAGCATCTTCTTCCAGCGAAATAGAGAATGAATTAATGCTGCTTGCTAAAAGAAGATCCGAGTATACAATACTCTCTACATCTTCGGGATATATGTTAGCCCCCATAACCGAAACAGTACTGTCTTTTCGCCCATAAACAAAGAGAAAGGGTACATACCATCGCGGATAGTTACACTTTTTTTCCAAATCCTTAATATTAACACCATGCACTCTAAGTTTTTCTTGCATTTCATCAAAAGTGATCATGCCGCCTTCATCTTTTATGTTATATCTTATCCGCGGAGAAAGAGTCCAGGGCTTACTTATAGTAACCACAATTTCCCGATCTATTATCTCTACGAAGTGGTCTATCGGATTATATTGGAACAGCATGGGCAATCTCTGGTCTTCACCAAAAAGAGTCTTTCTTATGGCTGCATCTTTAAGACATATTTTCCTGATCATAACAGTCAACGGATTTTCTCCCCCCATACCTATCTCCAAGTCTGAAGCCCCATAGCCGGAATAAACGGTTTTTGCATTCCTGAGCAAATAATCTCGCAGCCCTTCGGACATCCCCTCTCCACCCACAAGAGCATGAATGTCATAATCATGCCAATTAAAACCTGCTTTTTCCCCTTCATCAAAAAGATATTTCAAAAAAGGAGGATACCCATTTAAAATATATGGATATTTATTTCCAAAAAAACGGAGAGTATGCAATATCTTCTCCACATCCGGCCCAGTAGATTTCACTACTCCCAACGCTTGAGCTGCTAACGCCATATTAAAGCCAGTTGCCCAGGCGCCCATACTAAAAGTATTAAGAACGATATATTTTTTGTCACCATAGCAATATCTCAAATATACGCCGATAAGATCTTTTACAATCTCTCGTTCCCTTCTTCCCCGAACCCAATTATATGGGATACCGGTAGACCCTGAAGATTCATCGATGACAACACCTTTATGAAAAAAATTTCCATTAAGACATCTTTCCTCGGTAGTATAGGGTAAAACATAATTCGGTTTATCAGTTATAGGTAACGATTTAAAAATTTCATCAGAATTTGTCGATTCACAGGACCAATCGCTTTTTTCTAAAAATTTCTTATACGCGGGCACCTTTCTATAAGCAGTGAGAAATTCTTTAAATGCTCTATAACAACAAGCTTGAGCCCCAAACTTTTGAGGGGCACGACTCGCGATAAAAGCAAAAATGACATAACTTTTTAATAGGCCTTCCTGCACTATATCCATAAGTCCGATCAGAAAGACACCCAATCTGTCGATAATTCTAATTTTCATCTTTGCTACTCCTATACAAAAAAATAGTACTTCCATATTATAAACGCAACAACACCGTGAGAAATCGCTGAAACCCAAATATTGCCAAAATAATTAAATAAATATCCCCACATTGCCCCAACAATCGCTATTAGCAGCAGGAACAGCATTCCTGTTTTAAAAGGTAAAATCGTAAATACGTATGAGTGAATCAGCGCAAACAGTGCGGCAGTTATCCAGACCGATTTGTTCAACGAAAAATGATCCGATATTTTCTTCTGAACAAATCCCCTCCAAAATATTTCCTCACCCAAACCAATGGCAAAGACGGAGAATAGAAAATAAATACATACTCCCACCCCGGAACTACTCGCACCCAACAACCGATAACTCAATTCATTTTGCAGAGAAAATGATACATTAAAACTTCCTAATGATAACTGCAATTTATCCGTTTTGTCGAATAAATAACCTGTCATTCCAAGGCATTTCAACAAGTTCCCGCCGATCACCCCGATAAGACAACCACTTCCTAACCCGACAAGAATAGAAGACGTTATAGATTTCATCCTTAGCCCTAACGAACAAAGCGTTTCACCAAGAAATCCAATTTGCCATATTATCGGGATTGAGAATGAAAAGATAAAAGACCCATATATCCCCTTGATAAGAAAGGTAATCGGTAAAACTATCGCGAGAATAGTAAGAATACCTCTCAAAACTGTGGCAGACATAATGATCATTTATGAAAAACCTCCCACACACAGTATACAACACATAAACAGCCGGAACAAATACCGAATATATGCATCTCCACCACCTCACACACAAGGTAATGGGATATGAAACTCCCATAATATAGGCCCCATTTGGGCACAAGCAGATGTTAAACTAAAAACAAAAATCGCAAGTCATTACATTTCAACAACTTGCGATTTGTTTTAAAAAATGGTGGAGGTGCCGGGAATCGAACCCGGGTCCATAACCTCTAACCGGACAGTCTCTACATGCGTAGTTCACCTTTTCTTCTTTTCCCGGAGCATCCGATAAACGGGGTATTTCCGGGAGCATCCTCCACAGCTTGACTTAGAGTCGGAAGGCGCGATCCCTAAGCGTCCTTGTTAGTTAGGGTTCAATTAATAAGCCAAGGCGCTTACTAGTGAACCTGCTCCTACTTGAGGAGCTGATACGCCTGAAGCCAGAATTGCTTCCGCTTCAGCTACTGCATCGTATTTTTCGTTGCTTATTGTTTTGTAGGTTTTTAAAGAGGCCACCTACAACCTCTGCATGCTGCTCCCCGACCAAATGATCATGTCGAGTCCAGTCACCCCCAGTCAATGTTGGCTCTGTCAATTTTGTTTGTCCAAAATTGACGGAGAAATCGATAATCGAAAATAGAGAAAATATTTTCGATTATCAAAACTGGGTTCTATTACAAAGAACTATCTATCTTCTTCTTTTCGACATCTGATCGATGTCGCGTTTTACCTGTTTATCCTTAATGGCTTCACGCTTATCGTGAAGCTTTTTACCCTTCGCGAGGGCAAGCTCCACTTTAGCGTAGCCCCTTTTAAAGAACACCTTTATGGGAATAAGGGAATACCCCTGCCGCCCCACTTTTGTGTCAAGATGGGCTATTTCCACCCTGTGCATCAAAAGTTTTCTCGGACGTAACGGCGCGAGAACTTCCCTCGAAAAGGGGTAAGGGGAAATATGCATATTATAAAGGAAGATCTCGCCCTTCTGTATCAACGCGAAACTACCCTTCAAATCCGCGCTTCCCGAGCGCAGGGATTTTACCTCGTTCCCAAAGAGCTGAATACCGGCTTCGTAAGTCTTCTCTACCGTATAATCTCTGAAAACCTGTTTATTCGTCGTTACGAGCTCGTTATTCTCCATCTAATTCAATTATATCACACTATTTGAGCTATTGTAAGGGCTCCAAAAGCCCGTCATTACCGCCCTTTAACTGTAATTGACGATGCCAACATTTTATAGTATAATTCCTTCAACTTGTCAACAGGTCTACTAATTTTTTAGTGCGGGCGTGGTGAAACTGGCAAACGCGTATGGTTCAGGTCCATATTGGGGCAACCCATTGGAGGTTCAAGTCCTCTCGCCCGCACCACAAAAATCCTACTCATCATCAACCCTTGATTTTTGTGTATGCGACTATCCAACTCTTAAATACTAACACCGTCGCATGTGTATTTGCTCGTCATGTAAACCCGAAAATCCAAAACTCGATCGACCGTAATTTTCGGTTTCCATTCCTCGCAAATTCCCGTGCGGGCTCCAGCCTTCGCCTACTTATAAAAAACTTATCTGGCTACCGCTGGCAGGCCGTCTGGGAAATGGCGAAGGCTGTCCACCGTAGTCAGATATGTTTTTTATATAATTGACGAAGGCGGACAACAATATGTACCCTTATTTGGGCAAACCCTAACAGTTTTACCAGTGGGTTTGTCCTTTCGCCGCTGTTATTGGTAAATATTGAAAATACCGGCATTACAACATTGTCATTCCCGCATGCTTCTAGCGGGAATCTATAATTTAAAAATGAGATGATTTGAATATTATGGATGCCCGATAAAAACATTCGGGCATGACAATATTTTGGTGATTTGAACGTGCCGTAGGGGCGGGGTTTCCCCGCCCAAGAAGCTCTTCACAAACTACCGACTCGACTCAACGGCCTGTTTGTGCGTGACAAGACGCGCGCCGCATGGCTCAAGGAGAGACTTCCACGTTCCGTTCATCAGGACATCGAACTCCTGTCTGGAACCCAGATACCACGGATACTTTGACACAAAATCAGGTGAGTAAATATATGGATGCACGGCGATCTCAGTGACCCCAGGCATGAGAGATTTTATAAATCCGTTCATTAATATATCGTTCACATTTCCCGAATCAAAATATCCCCTAAAATGATCATTCGAAACCAATTCCGGGACTTTTACGGATACGGCCGAAAACGCCGAAAGAGCGATATAACCGGCAATTTTTTTAGGAGCGAAGTATTCGGGTTTTAATGTGAATTGTTCCACCGGTATCCTTACATATGGAATGCCGAATTCTTCCGCGAGATCGACGGTCATTTTAAATATGGCCGGGAACATATGGATATGCTCGTGCCCGTCGATATGCGTAATGCTTAGCCCCGTGTCTAAAACTTTTTTAACCTGGGATCTTAATTCATCATAAATATGAGATCTTTTTATAGCACCTGAAAAATATCCGGCCGCAAAAGAAATATAATCGCCGCGGAATTTCGCCCCGCTCGCGGGAAGAGAGCTGATCCCCTCTTTTTTCACCACTGGTTCCATATCGCCGGTAAGCGCGAGATGCACTCCCACTTCGGTACGGGATATCGCTTTGAGCATATCGACGGCTTCCTGAAAGCACTGACCGGTCGGCATAAGGCTGACCCCGGTAACACATCCTCGGGAATAGCATTCGATGATAGCCTCATTATTCGCGCGCGAAAAACCCAGGTCGTCGGCATTTATTATGACCATCTTCATATTGAGAGCCTCCCAGAAAACAGAATATTAGGCCCGCGCCCGGACTTTCAGCATATCCCGGAAGGTCGCTAACACCACGGGTATACGAGCGATATACGATTTCCCGCCGGTACGCATCTGAAATATAAGCGGGTACTGCTCAACCTTGGCATTTTTCTTTTTGGCATGCAGGAATATTTCCACATCTATGAAAGGGCTTTTGGATATAAAGCGGATATCACGCACCAGATCCTTCCGAACTATCTTGAAACCCGAATTAATATCTTTAACATGAAGACCGAAAAGCCCCTGGACCATCAGGTTGTAAACTATAGATATAAATTTTCTTTTTGCGGTATCGCCTTTTTTAACCTTACTGTAACCAGTAACGACATCGTTATTAAGTATCAACGGAACGGCTTTCAGAATATCTTCCTCGGCGACCGGCATATCCGAATCCATGTAAACTATAACGTCCTTTGAAGCCCGATAGAACGCCTCGGCGAAAGCGCCACCGAACATCGTGTTCTTTTCAAGGCGATAGAGCTTAAGCGTGTCGTCGGAACGCATCATATCTTTTACGATATCACCGCAACTATCCGTGGAAGCATCATCAACGATCACTATCTCATAGTCCGCGGTAAGCATACCGGCGATCTTCTTCACCTTTTGTACCGTGGACCTGATGTTATCGCTTTCGTTATACATCGGCATTACGAAAGAGATGCTGAAATTTTTATCCATTCTTATATTCCTTTAAAAGGTTATTTTAAGCCCCTGAGTCTCTTTATTCTTTCCTGTATAGGAGGATGCGTCGCGAAAAGGCTTGTGAGAACATCCCTCCTGAGCGGATTAACTATGAACATATGCGCCGTCTGCGGCGAAGCGTTAAGCCCCGGCATCGCGGAATACTTAGAAAGTTCCTCAAGCGCCCGCGCCAATCCTTGCGGAGTACCGGCTATTTTAGCACCTGTAGAATCGGCCGAATATTCGCGCGATCTGGATATCGCGAGCTGTATAAGCAAAGCCGCGATAGGAGCAATAATACTTACCGCGATCAAGGCTATCGCGTTCCCCCCATTACGATTGTCATCCCTCGAAGAACCGCCGAATATCGCCGCCCATCTTGCCATATCGGCTATCATCATGACCGCGCCAGCTATAGCGGCGGTAACGGTCATCGTAAGCGTGTCATGATTTTTTATATGCGCCAATTCATGCGCGATAACACCGCGAAGTTCATCTTCGTCCAAAAGTTCCATGATCCCCGTCGTAAGGCACAAAACGCCGTGTTTCGGGTCACGCCCCGTAGCGAACGCATTCGGAACTTTATTGACGGTGGTGAATATTCTCGGACAAGGTATCCCGGCGTTCATAGAAAGACGCTCGACTATACCGTAAATGCGCGGATACTGTTCCTTTGGAAGAGGTTTCGCCCCGTACATAGCCAGCACTATTTTATCGCTGAACCAGTAACTCACGCCATTCATGACAAGCGCTATCACAAAGGCCACTATCGCGCCGTTCGGCCCGCCTATTAAGCCTCCCACCCACACAAGCAACAGGGTAAGCACAATAAGCAGTAACCCTGTCTTAAAATAATTCATTTCTTTTCCTCCTTGTGAAAACCACATCAAAATGATGTATTATGATAACTAAACAGCGGGTAAAAAGCAATACCTTACGGGACTTCACACCTAAACAGCCCCGGCAACACGTACGGAACTTGACTTGAGGTAGAAAAATGTATATAATTTTTCCAATCGTAAGTTTTGTCTTTTTAATAAGTTATCGCACGACTCGTGCTGACTTCAACAGAAAGAGGAGGATCATGAAACGAATACTACCGGTACTGCTTTTGCTGTGTTTCGCTCTGCCGCAATTGGCGTTTGCGGGAGCGTGGACCCTGCCAAAGAATAACGTATGGGCCGAGTATCCTTTTAAATGGAACTGGTCGAACGATACTTACAATCAGGATTGCGACAGAACAAGACAATCCAACGGAGCCGATTCATGGGGATGGTCAATGTCTCCAAAAGCTGAATATGGTCTCTTCGATTGGTGGACGATCCTCGGCGGGCTTGAATACAAGGAAGCCTGGTACAAAGAATATGAACGAGAGCCGTCATGGGGAGGATTCTCCATGAAGAACCACGGGCTTACCGAAGTTAACGTGGGTAGCCGTATCAGATTCCTGGAAAAACCGGTAGTGCTCAGCGGACAGGTAAAAGGGATTTTCTATACAGGTTGCGAAGAAGACAAATCCGGCGGCTGGCCGTCATATGATGACCAACCCGGTATCACCGACCGCACGAATGCGTTGGAGCTCAGAGGCCTTATAGCGAAAAAATTCGACACACAGTACCCTTTCTACTATGGCTTTGAATGCGGTTACAGATTCAACCAGAGAAACATCGCGGATCAGATCCCAATGTTCGGCGAATTTGGCGTATGGCCTATTAACTGGCTTCTGATAAAAACCGAAGTAGACTGCATGTTTGCGGCTGAACCACCCCGCAGAAAGAATACCCTTGAAAAAAGTTACGCAGTCTGGCGTATCGGGCCCGTCTTAGATTTTATACAGCTTTATGACGCGTTAAGAGGTAATTCTAAAAAGGACTCTTCCTCTATGGAAAACTCTGTTACACGTCAGGGTAAATCGCTCACCTTAGAAGTCCAATACGGAAATACTTTCTGGGGCAAGAATACATCGGCGGATCAGGAAGTCGTAATGAAAATAGCGACACAGTTCTAAATCGATCTATAATAAAAAAGCGGAGGATAAAATCCTCCGCTTTTTTATTTAGTGCCTTATCGGCACTTATCGCTTTTTAGAAACTATGCTTTTTCACGAAATCCACGACGTCGTCGATCTTCGCGTCCGCGATGGATATACATGTATCGGCACAGCCGTAATACAATCTGATATTCCCTTTTTCCACGACAGCGGAACTCGGGAACACTACGTTAGGCACATCCCCCACTCTTTCGTACATTTCGGTCGGAGCCAAGAGATAATCCTTGGTTCTGTACAGCACCTTATATGGCTTATCCAGGTCAAGCAGAGCACCTCCGGCGTAATACAGATAACCGTTGCAGCTTGTCCATACGCCGTGATATATCAAAAGCCATCCTTCCTTCGTCTCTATCGGAGCAGGCCCCGGACCTATCTTTGTGGACTGCCATCCGCCGGGAAGCGTTCCGAACACGAACCTGTGGCATCCCCAGTGCGTCATATCCGGACTTGTGGAATAGAACATATCCCCGAAAGGTGTATGCCCTCTGTCGCTCGGCCTGTGAAGCATGGCGAATTTTCCGTCAATTTTTCTCGGAAAGATCACGCAGTTCCTGTTGGCCGGCGGCATCAGATTCTCTTTCTGAATGAAAGACTTGAAATCTTTCGTTGTCGCCATACCTATGCACGGGCCGTGAGGGGAATCAACGCACCATGTGAAATAATACGTATCATCGATCTTCGTGAGTCTAGGATCATACGTCCTGGCTTTTATGGGTATTTCCGGATTTTCGGCTTTCATCTTTATTGGCTCCGGATCTATATCCCAATTGATCCCATCTTTACTTCTGCCGACATGCATCGTAAAACTCATGTCAATCTCGTCGACGCGGAATATCCCCGCATATCCGTCGCCGTACTTCACGATCGCGCTGTTATGGATACTATTAGCGCGAGGCACGGCTTTCGCCGTGATGATCGGATTACCTTTGTACCTTTTGAACACTGTCTCATTCGCCATTGTTTGTTTCCTCCTTGAACATTTTTATTGTTTATCGTTACTATCAAGTTCTTTCTGCATAGAAGCGGCGGCTTTTTTTAACTCAAGGGCCGGTGATGCCCCTTTCAGAACAACCATTTGCACTGCTTCGTTAACAAATCTCGTCGCGGCGTCCCAGCCAAGCACAGGCGGAGGTCCATTCGCGTCCTGTGCCTGTGTCTGCAATATTTTTTTAAAATCCTGACGCATAGTGATCTTATCCCAAGTCCCCATATTAGGAGGCAGATACGAATCTTCAGTCTCAAGGGAAGCATTATACAGCTTCAGCTGTGCTTCCGGCGTAGAAAGATATTTTATAAACTCCCACGCCTCCTTTTTCATACGGGATCTGGCGAAAACCCCCATAATGTGCCCGCCGATAAAAGCGGTGCGTTTACCCGACGGTCCCGCAGGCAGCATGGCTATCCGCCATTTATCCTTTATTTCCGGAGCTCCGAGCTCTAGACTGACTATTTTCCAGTTACCTGAGATCGCCAAAGGATAATCCCCCGTACGCATCCCCTGTTCGATCGGCACCGTAGTCTTCGGAACGCCGTTTTTATAAAGTTCGTTCAGAAAAGCCAGGGCTTTTGCAGCCTCCGGAGTATCAAGCATAACCTTTTTATGATCCGAGGAATAAAAATCCCCGCCTGCCTGCCAGAGAAAAGGCGCATAGCCTATCCATTCCAAAGAACCCCAGTCTATGATCATACCTTTTCCTTTGGCCCTAAGATCCTTAAGCAAAGCCAAAAGATCATCCCAAGTATTCGGCGGATTCTGGATCATATCCGTTCTGTAATAAACAATATGTTCGGTGATATCAAACGGAACACCAAATACTTTTTCGCCCAGTTTAGTGGAAGCGACAAGCCCCTGGAAATTCTCCTTGTCAAGCGCCGCTATATCATCGGGAAATTCTTTTTTCAAGTCCACCATCGCGCCCAGTTCGCCGAACTCCATACCCCAGGTAAGTCCCATCGTACCTATATCCGGCACAACGTCTCCGGCGATCGAAGTAAGATATCGGGTGTGAGCGTCGTTCCATGACATCGCCTGACAAGTAACTTTTACTCCTGTCTTTGCCGTAAAGTCTTTGCCTATCTCCATTATGGTCATGGCCTGCGCCTCGGAGCCAACCAGCCACATATGTATCTCGTTCTTTTTTTCAGGAGAACCGCAACCGCACTGCGTCATAACAAATGCCGAAAGTACCGCGATCGACAATATCCGACTTATGCTCATTGCGTTCCTCCTAAGTAGTATTATCTTACAAAACAAGGGCTTTCCACCTTTTAGGTTGGGAAGCCCTCATCTGAATTTTGTGTTTTAAAAAGCTTTATACTTTGGCGAAAAAATCCTGCATAACAAGGGCAGCAGCCCCGACGGCTACAGAATCATCCCCAAGACTCGCGGGAAGTATCTTCACTATCTTTACCGATTCCTCGTACGCCCATCTTCGCACAGATCTCCGAACGGCTGAAAACAACAAATCCCCCGCCGCTTCTATACCGCGGCCAACTGCCACAACTTCGGGATTAAACAGATTTATCATAAATGCTATCTTAGCTCCCAGATATTCACCGGCGTCCTCAACCGCTCTTTTAGCCGCATCGTCGCCTTTTTCCGCAGCTTCTATCGCCATACCAAAAGTTATTTTGTTTATATCTCCACCGGCAAGATCCAAAACTATCTTCCCTTCAGCCGGATGTTCCGCAAGATATGTCTTCAATCTCGCCGGTATACCTAAATCCAACCCGCGCGATCTCATACAGCACCCGTAATCGTAACTTGCCCAGCACCTCTTAGCCGTAGATTCCATATCGGTCCTGGGGGGGCTCAAGTTAAGCTCGCCGGCGCTTTTACTAGCGCCGTAATAAAGCTCCCCGCGTATGACCATACCGCAACTGGAATCGGAACACATAAAAATAAGATTGTCGGCCGTGCTTATCGCGCCGACTCCCGACCATTTTTCCCCAAAAGCGGCAAGCGTGGCGTCATGTTCAATGATAGCCTGTGTGCCGAATCTGTTCTCAATCTGATCCAAAAGACTCGTATAGCTTACGATGTTCTCCTCTTCGACCGCATACCTTACCATACCACGATATCTGTCTAAAACACCCCAGATCCCGACACCTATGCCTTTGATATCATTCTCGGATATCCCGGATTTTTTCACAAGATTGGATGTCATATCCAAAATACGTGCCGTAAGCTTTTCGAACGATTCTCTCTCTTTGCAAACCTTTTCTTTGGCCACTATCTTTCCGGTCACATCAAGAATAACGGCAACGGCCGAGGCATCGATCGTAAGATGCGGCGCGCCAAGATCTATGCCGATGCTGTAACCAAAGGAAGGATTGAGTTTTAAAAGTTCAGGTCTGCGTCCGCCGGAAGAGATATCAAGACCGGTCTCGAAAACAAGCCGGTCTTTGACATATTTTGTCACATAATTGGATACCGTAACAATGTTAAGATCGGTGATCTTAGATATCTCCGCGCGGGATATTTCGCCGTTTCTCCGGATCGAATCAAGGATGCTTAAATTACGACGCTCCTTTTCGGAAAGTCTGGCCTCTTTATCCAAAAAACCTCTCATCAGCGTCCCCCTTTTTAAACACCTTCTGCTATTATCGATCCTTCGTCTTTTCTAAATTTTCTAAAAAACATCCTTAAGCCAATCGTTCAGAACTGCGGTTTACGCGTGATCGGCTTAAAGTAATATTCCGTTACAACTTTCTCCGCCGGTTTACCCTGTGGCGTAAAAGAACGGTTGTATTCTCCACCAGAATTCGGATTCGTCGCCCAATACCACCAATACGCGCCATAGAACCATTCCTTATTAAAAAAACGGTCCATCAGGACCTTATAATAATCCGCCTGCAGTCTGAGATTCAGCTCTTTTCTCGGATCATGTTCCCAAGGACGCATCGCGGCGCCATCGCATGAGTTACACCCGATCTCCGGGAAAATTATAGGTTTCTGGACCTGTTTCTGGAATTCCTCCATCTCTGTCATCCATTTATCCCAACCCGCGCTCATTTCCTCGTAAGTCGGATCCATCTTTTCGGAAAGAGGGAAATACGCGTTTATACCGACATAATCCAGCATATCCCAGAACCTAACATCCATATAAGTATCCCAGTGGGATGCATATGTCAGAAGTCCGGAATATTTTGTCCTGATTTTTTTAATAAGATCGCGCCACATATATCCCTTTGTCGTGGCCGCATTGGTAAGTTCGGTACCCACGCAAAAAATCTCGACCTTCTCTTTCTGCGCGATATCAACATAATGCATTATGTAATCAGTGTATGACTGGAACCATTTTACCCAATCCTCATCGCCTACGCACCCGATATCGCCGCGCCAGCTGCCGTCAGATTTGTCTATAATATCGACATGCGGTTTCAGCATGACTTTATATCCCATTTCATGAGCCTTGCGTATCGCTTTCACGATCGAATCGTCAGACGGAGATATCCCTAACGGTTTTATTTCCTGAGAAAGACAATCCTGCTGATACCATGTAACCAGCACTGCCACCCAGTTAGTACCCGTCTTTTTCAGCATATTCAAAGATTCGAAAGAATCTGCCGTGGCATACCCTTCAGCGGACCAAGTGCAATATGCCATCCCTTTCTGGAATTCAAGCTGCGGTTTGGGAGGATTCATAAATCTAAAAAAAACGAATCCTACTATCCCCACCAGCAAAACTGCCACCAGGATCCCGATCACGGGCCCCTTGTTATTCGCCGGTTTTTCAGTGATTTTCTTCTTGGCCATATCGCATCCTTTCGCTAAGTTGAATGTTATCCGTAAAAGATTTGAAAAATATTTATTCCCGTTTTTTAAACCGTCAAGATCTTCATTTTTTAAGTTATAATAAAATCCGTAAAAAACAACGGGCCTTTTCGGCCCGTTGTTGATCTTTTATTTCCCCACCCGGATATTATCGATATATATCGGTCCGGTATATTTCTGCTGTCTGTTCCCTTCAATACGCACAGCAATCTTTCTTACATCCTGCGCAAACTTCTCGTCCGGTACGACCCTTTTCCAATCGTAACTACCCGGTTCGATATTAGCGGTTATCGTAGTCCACTGTCCGGGGACAAGCGGATAATTGTGGTTCATCTCCACAAATTTCCAGTTATCGCCGACCGTCAGTATGAGTTTTGCTTTCAACCCTGCCGGTGCTTCTTTGGGCAGATATATGTCCACGCTGATAACCCTAAACGAGCTGAGATCCAAATACTGTTGTATCTCAACCAAACTGGCGGACCAGGCTTCGCCCGGATATTCGGTCGCTATCTTCATGCTCGATTTACCCTCACTACTGATATCCTGCGAGACCGATACCCCTTTGGCAATGTAGTCCACTTTATCTTTAGACCATTGCGGTATCTCCCACCCCTGAAGATCAGTTTCAAAACCGTAATATGTTCTTTCTTCAGTTATCGGTTTTTTAGAAGGACCCGGTACCGTCGCTGGAGCTTCTCCGGCAACTTGAGTTGTTTTCTGTTCCGTTCCCGTAACAGGAGCCGCTGTTTCGCTCTTTTTCCCGCAGCCGGCGAACGCCAAAGAAAGGACAACAGCGCATGTCACACACAAACTGGTAAAATTTTTCATAACTTCTCCGTTTTCCGTTCTGAAATTTTATATAACCCGCGTCGGATCCCTGTGAAGAGATCCGGCGCAGAAACACAAAACACCCGTTATTTTATAAGTCTGATGTTATCGATGTATATCGAACCGGAATATACGGGTTTGCCTTCCGAAACCACCCTTATATCCATCTTTCTTACGTCTCTTCTGAACTTATCGTCTACCTGAACTCTTCTCCAGTCAATGCTTCCCGGCACTAAACTGGCCTGGACCGTCACCCACTGACCCGGGATCAATTCAACGTCTTTGCTCATCTCTACCCACTGCCATGTATCGCCTACCGTAAGTATCATTTTAGTCTTAAGTCCGGCAGGAGCTTCAGCAGGAATATAAACGTCATACGCGATAGCTGTGTAGTCACTCCAGTCAAAATACTGCTGAACTTCTATAATAGCGCCCGACCAGCTTCCACCCGGAAAAGCCGCTACTATTTCCATGGCCTGCGTACCTTCTTTTGTAACAGTTTTCGTTACCTTTATTTCTTTCTGTACATGATCCGGTTTTTCATAAGCCCATTCAGGAACATCCCATCCCTGAAGACCGTTCTCAAAACCAAAAATCACTGATTCTTCAGCAAAAGCAATATTCGCCGAAAGCGCCAAAGCCAAAACCGACAACAATAGACTCTTCTTCATCGCACCTGCTCCTTCTCTTTTAAGATTTTATTTTTTCCCCGCAAAAGCACTATTCCACTTTTTAACAACCTCTTCCGCCTTCTTCCCGTTTACCGTAAAACCAAGCGGACTCCATCTTTCCTGAGGCATATACTGCCACAGGTTATACCCCTTGAACCAAGGCCTCTTGCTGAACACAGAAAAAGTGGCCTCAAGACAATCCGCCTGTTCCTGCTGATCCTCGGTATTCGTAACAGCAACCCACGGTTGTCTGTTTGTACCGTTAGTCGAAGTATAACCGACTTCGGTAAACACTACCCCTTTATCCGTCAGGTTCTGCGCCTTAAGCCATGTTTCGATCTCATCAGCTACTTTATTCCACCCGGCAATAAGTTCATCAGGCGTCGGATCATTCTTAGATGTTATCGGAAAATACGCATCGATCCCGATATAGTCCAATTCGTTCCAAAAATTCACCCCCTGATATTCAGTCCAGTTCGCGGAATACGTTAATAAACCTTTGTATACACCGCGGATCTTCTTTATGATCTCCTTCCATTTATCCAACCATGGTCCAAAAGTCGTCCCTTCCAATTCCGTACCGACGGAGAACGCGTCTACACCGCTCTGCTGTGCGAATACGGCATATTTCATTACCATGGCCTCGTAGGATTTGAACCACGGCTCTGACGGAAGTATGTTTATCCTTGCCTCATCTGTCCGCGGATCAACATGCATTTTAAGAACTACCCTGAGCCCTATTTTATGACATATCTCGACGGCGTGTTTCAGCGATTCTACGGAAGGCGTATCGCCGCCCGGACCGTCATTCGCAAACACGTTATCCGACTCGATCGTATCCTGATATGTCGGGACCATTATAGCTATCGTATCAAATCCGTTCTGTTTAAGTTTGGCCAGCGTTATATCCGACGCCGGGTTTAAAAGCTCGTCCACGGTCCATGAGGTATATACCACTCCTATCTGAAATGGTTTATCTTTCATGGACGTCACAGACGAGTTCAACGATTTAACAAGTTCTTCCGCTTCTTTAACCTGAGCCTCACTCACACCTTTTGAAAGATACTCTTTTTTCGATATTTTCGCATCCGTATTCCCGGACTGAGAACCGTAAAATTCGGCTTCCCATATAGATATGCCCCAGGAATCGTCCACTCTGGCGACGCCTTGTATCTTTATATACCGGCACTTCACCGGGGAGAAAGAAGCTTCCATAGCGTTACCCTTGCAATTCTCTTCGTTATAGACTTCTTTCCAATTCTGAGCGTCGTCCGAAACCATTATTTTATACTTCGTCGCATGTGCCTTTTCCCATCTGATTATCACGTTACTGACTTCGCGCTGTTTCCCGAAATCAAAATATATCCATTCGGCGGAACTTTCATAACCACTTGACCATCTAGTCAACATATCGCCGTCAACAGGCGCCATCGGATCCGGAGCCGGAGCCCAATCCGGAGTCTGGTCAAAGCTGGAAGCTTTCGCCGCTGTTACCGGCAGATAATACAATTCGTTAGCACCGGCAGCCGCCTGATTCGCGCCTTCGGTGGCATTTGTTCCGCTGCATCCGGATATGGCAAAAGCCATACTTGATAACACCACTGTTGTCATACATACAATTCTCTTCATTGATAGAAACCTTCCTTTTCCCTTTCTTGAATTATCCTCTTAACCCAGTCATAGCGATGCCCTTGATGATATATTTCTGGAACATCAGATACATAACAAGCATAGGCAGCGTGGCTACCACCGCGCCCGCCATGACCATCGCATAATTTGCGCCGAACTGACCCGTCAGAACGGCTAGCCCGAGCGGTATCGTTCTCATTTCACTCGCGTGAACGATAACAAGGGGCCACACAAAATTATTCCACTGCTGCAAAAAAGTAAAGATCGCAAGCGTCGCCAAAACCGGTTTTATAAGCGGCAATATCACATGCCAGTATATCCTAAACTCGCTACACCCGTCCATCCTGGCTGCGTCAATGAGATCGTCCGAGATACTGTAAATATATTGCCGGTTTAAGAACACGCCAAAAGCGCAACACGCCATAGATGGTATGATCAATCCCTTATACGTATTCAACCATCCAAGATTTTTCACTATAATAAATCCCGGGATCACATTTACCTGCCATGGTACCATAAGTGACGCTAAAAAAATAAAAAATATCTTGTCCCTGCCCCAGAAACGATGTTTGGCAAACGCATATCCGGCCAGAGACGTCGCAAATACATTGAACAATGTTATACATCCGGCCACAAATACACTATTCAGAAGATACCTGAACATCGGTACCATCGTAAAAAGATCTTTATACGGCTCGGCCGTTGGATTATGGACCACAAAACTCGGTGGAAAGGCCTGTATTTCTTCCAAAGGTTTTATGGACGTGACAAACATCCAGACATACGGGATGGCCATGGTCACGGCACCGATGATAAGCAACACGTATATGGCCGCTATCACCGTACTGCCCTTACCCATATCAAAACCCAACTCCAGATCCTGTTCCTGCTTATCCAACATCAGTCGATTTCCCCGGAAATCAATAATGGATTTCCTGCTCTTTAATAAATCGTTTGTTCATCACGGTCAATATAAACACACAAAAAGCGACGATATATGCTATCGCTGACGCGTATCCCATTTGAAATTTCTGGAACCCTTTATCGTACATATACGCCACGATCGTAAGCCCGCTATTAAGCACGCCGCCGATACCGCCCTGTCCGCCGGTCATGACATACACCTGCTCGAATACCTGAAAACTGGATATAAAACTCATAAGGAAAACAAACACGATCGTCGGCCTCAATAACGGTAGTGTCACATCAAAAAACTTGCGCCAAAACCCAGCGCCGTATATCTCGGCTTCCTCGTACATCGTCTTCGGTATGGTCTGCAGTCCAACAAGGAAAAGTATCATATTATATCCGATACCTGCCCATATAGACATTATCATGATTGGCGGTAATGTCCATTCGGGGCTTGCCAGCCAGTCTATCGGTTGAACGCCGAACTTCATGATGAAATAATTCAAAAGCCCATATTTCTCACCCGCGTACAGCCATTTCCATATCACGGACACCGCGACTACCGACGTAATGGTCGGCAGGAAAAACATCGATTCGAAGAAATTCTTGAATTTGATCTTTTGATCCACCGCGACAGCGAGCAAAAGCGCTATAAATATGCCTACGGGCACAACCCCCAGCACGTAAAAAGCGGTATTCCCCATGGCCTTCCAAAAGACCGGATCATGAAAAAGTATATTCCTGTAGTTATCCAAGCCTACGAATTTTGGAGGATGAACGACATCATATTGCGTGAAAGAGAGAAAAAAAGAAATGAACAAAGGGATCAATTGGAATACAGCGAACAGAATTAACGGCAGGGCGATGAACATATACGAACTTTTCTGCCGGTTAAGTCTTTTTAAAAATGTTTCTTTTTCCATTAGCCTTCTCGCGTTGTTCAATTAAATACTTTGTATAATTATAATGTCTAGGCTGTTATATTGTACAAGAAAACCCTATACCTGTCAATTAACCGCCGGGTGAAACCCTTGTGTTCCTAACAAGAATTACCGACGTCCGCCAGTAATTGGAATATCCTCATTCTACCGGCGTAAATATATCGAGAAATTGTGCGCCTTTTTCGGAATATACGTCGAAAGAACCGCATGAAACTGGCATTATAAGCATCTTACCGTCAGCTGACGCTTGCGGGATACGATAATTTTTACCGCCGCATGCAACAAACGCGGGCCCCTTAACCGCGACCAGGACATGGTAACTTTTTACATCCCGGTACTCAGTACGGGCTCTACCGGACATCGTTACCCTGTGTACGGCCATACCCTTTTTCTCAAACCCTCCAGGAAGCCTTTCTACCTTAATATAGGCAGTTTTCTTTACTACACCAGGTTTTTCCATTTTCCATATTTTTGAACACATCTCCCCCACACGGTCGAGATCAAGTTTTTTACTGGCTCCGGCACGCGGATAATCCGGGAAATAATATCTAACCGGATAAGTAGCTCCGTCCTCCAAAGACTGAGTAGGTCCCGCGATCTGAGGTTCAATGATCTCTATGCCGGCCCCAAGCGCGTGTAGCGTTCCCTGCGGAACAGGAATAACATCTCCTATTTTGACCTTAAGGACATTATAAAAAGACTCTACCTTCTTTTTGCTGACAAGAAGACTTGCCAGAAGCCGTTTGATATCGGCCTTCCCCTTCACTTTTTGCGCGGCTTTTATTACATCCTTTTCTTTATCGAGCTGTTTCCCATATCCGGACTTTTCCAGCCCATCAATAAGCGCATTGAGATCAGAGCCGAATTCTTCAAGGGCTTTACGGTATTCTTTTTTTATACCGCTGCCGTATTTTTTTATCATACGCGGATTGAATCCGATAATGAGCGACGGCGTCTTACCGGCGGATTTTTTATCTATGCCTGTCACTACCCAAAGTTCGTTCTTGGCGTCATGGAACTGCATTGACAACCTGCCTTTAGGCGTAAGTATCTTTGTAAGCGGCAGGAAATGCCCGTATTTTTTTACTACTTTTTCGCCCAATACCAACCCCGGAGCCGCGGCGACAACATCACATAGTCTTACTTTTCCACCCTGGCCTGATATTACCGAACTTTTTTCGCCTTTTTCCGCTCCATACCAGTATTCGCCTATACCTTTAACACCCCATACCTTGGGTTCTTTGTAAGGTTCTACGTATATCGGTGTACCGTTTTTTATCGCTTTCACAATTTTACCTTTCTTTTTGGGCGGGGAAACCCCGCCCCTACATAATCATCGAATCTCTAACCCCTGTCATGCCCGAACGCTTTTATCGGGCATCCATAACATTAAATCGAATCTCGAATTTCGAATCTCTAAACCCTGTCATGCCCGAACGCTTTTATCGGGCATCCATAACATTAAATCGAATCTCGAATTTCGAATCTCTATCCTATCCGGATTGGGCGGATCACGATCCGTCCTTACGATTATTTCTTTGCCGCCGCTTTAGCGATAGCCGGGATTATACTGTTTATACCCATCTCAACTATCCCTCTCGCGCGTTCAGGCGTTCCCGCGATAGCGTAATTCCTGAATTCCGGAGCATTCCCTGAAGGTCTAAGATGAGAAATCTCCCCGTTCGAGAATATCATTCTTACTCCGTCAGTATAGTTGACGACCACTATATCCGAAAATCCGTCTTTAGCGGTGAAAAACGCTTCCACGCGTTTTTTAATTTTAAATCCTTCTCCGTCAGAACCGGTCTTTTCCACGCGCCCGTCCTGATACATTACAACAGCCTCGGAATTATTCGGGAACTGTATCTTTTTTATATTTCCGTCTTCCGGTGATAAAAAGCTTATGATCGCCCTTCCCGACTCGACCGGAAACTCTTTTTTTCTGTCGGCATGCGTATATCTTTTAGGCAATTCGTCTAGAAGCGCCGACACCGTCGTTCTTCTTTTAGCGGCCATCAAAGTAACGGCTATAAGCGGCAGCGCCGCGTCCCGCGTCGGCAGAGCCTTAAGCGTGTTACCGTTTATAGTGATATCGCTACCCAGCAGAAATCCGCCGTTCGACTCCCAACCGCAAACTTTCCATACAGGATTATTCTTGCCATGCGCCGATATGGAACCGTTCATGCCCGCTATAACATACGGCGAACCTATTTTTGTCGAAAAAAGTTCAGTCCCTTTTTCTTTAAGCACCATCGATATCGCATCGTTCGCGCTGACAGGCACGGAAACGGACGAAATGTTGACGCCCAATTCTCCGAGGCCAAGAACGGTCAAAAGCCCCAGAATATCTCCGGTAACGTACCTGACCTCATCCGTAGGCTTCCCGTTATCGTAAACACGATACACAAGAAGCGGCCGATCCGAATCCCCGTCCATCGATATACCTGTATCGAGTTTTTTCTTGTTCATTACCTCTTTGAAAACCGCCATAGTCCTGGCCGACACACTTTCGGTATCTACCGGAACAAATTCCTTGCTTCTAAGGGACACAGTCTCTGTCCGTTTTTTTCCGTTTTCATCCGTGTATTTTATTTTAATTTTACCGGTCGGGGCGAAAATAGCCGCACCGATCCCTTTGAAAATATCATTGATCAGATCCCTTCCAACGGCCGAATGCTGATAAAGAAAGATCTCCGCACCTTTCGAAAAAGCAGTTTTCCCGAAAACTTTTTTATAACGCTCAGTGTACAATTTAGCCGAGGGTCCCGCGTATTCACCTTTTTTTATAAGTTTTTTCGCCGTCTTAACGGATGCCGGTTTGAACATACCTTTCGCGTTAAAACGCGATTGCTTATCGGGCATAAGATATACTTTTTTGCGTTCCTCCGCTACCCCGGAGAGTATCCCCTTCTCGTCGGATTTCAACACTTCGCCCGATATCTTGGTGAATTTTATGCCGTTCCTGTCGGCCGGGATGTGACTTCCGGTGACCATGATACTGGGAATGCCTTTTTGAATGGCGTAATTCGCTAGCGCCGGGCTTGACACAAGACCTTCATCATCAACCTTCCCACCCATATCGCGCACAGCCATCGCGACCGCGGCTTTTATCCTTGGGCTGGAAGGACGCCTGTCGCAGCCTACCGCCACGACACTGCCTTTTTTAAATTCCCCTATCGCCGCCAGATAAGCAACAAACCCGCGGGTATTTATATAACATTCCATATCCGTCATATTATCGACAGTATCCCTTAATCCGCTGGTCCCGAAACTCAGTTGTTTGAATTTTTTAGATATTTTATCGATCATCTCTATATTTTCCATAGCAACCTTTCTTCGCCTTTCAAGTTCATAAAGATCCGCACCGGACATCATCTCGTACGCTTTAAGGAAAGACATTATATTACCCAAAACAGGGACATTGTAAACATTATTTTTATCCTTAAGATCCATCCCTTCGAAAACCGTCATATCTACCGGACCTTCCGGAGTCAACATCGTTCCCTGCCGCATCCCTTCGCCCAGCGATAAAATATCCGCTGTGCTCCCTATCGACCTATATAATCCCGAATCCGTTTTGAGTTCAGTCCTTCCGGTTCTGTAACAAAGCACGGCAAAAGCCTTGTTCATTTCAAGATCACCGAAGACAGAATCTCTTATCACGCTGAACTCTACACGGCCGGAACCGGTTATGCGGCTATTGATGACAACCGAGTCCGTAATATCCACATCAGGGCTTATGTAGGAATTTACGATAATATTGCCGTTCTTATCACGTTTATCGGGGATATTCTCTATCCTACGGGCGATGATCCCGTTACAGGTATCTTCGTTCACATACATATATTTTTCACGCATGTGATCGTGCTGCCCGATATCCAGCCAGAAAACGTCCGGTCCGAGATCGACGGTCTTTATATTCATTTCCCGGCCGTGCCTTTCCCTGAAGGCCTCGCGGACAATATTTATTTTTTCAAAAAAGTCAGGGATCATCCCGTCTGGTCCCGCAAACTCCTGAAGTTTTTTGTCACGGCTGAGCACCTTATCCCAGACAGATCTGTCGCCGCGCGCCGCGAGCGCCATAAAAACATACGGATCAAAATCAAAATAAACACCTTCTTTTTTAATTTCATCCCTAAAAACATTGTGCGCGATATCAAGGACATCGTAAGAAACCGCCACAGGCCCAAGACTTACACCAGCGTGATACTCGCCGTCCTCGCCGGGTTTGATCCCATATGCTTCAAGTTCCGTAACCAGTTCGGTCCTTTGTTTACGCGAAAGCTGTGCCATCACGTTATTTTCTTTATCGGATATCACCCATTCGCGGACGTTAGCCAGTTTTTCGGTAACCTTGATAACGGACACAAATTTTATGACGTCATGGTCCTGGAAAGCACATCCCAATGGCGCCTTAGTAAGATCTATAGATGGGATAATGGTCTGATCTCCCCATTTATTAAGAATGCCACGAAACCCGCCTTTTTCGATATATTTGGCTACCGGCGTAAAGAACATAAGGGCCTCTTCTATCTCAGAAAGATAGACACGCCCTTTTTTCTCATTTGCGGAAGAAACGATGATGGCCGGTTTACACCCGCCTTCCATCTGCGTGAACGGAGAAACCCGCTCGCCGCGGCCGAACAGCATTCCAATAACCGCGACAAAACCGCGATAATCGATGTTTTTTTGTGAAAGGGTATCTCTCAAACGTTCGTAGGCAAGAAGCGTTCCCAGAAAATTTCCGGCTCTGTTTTTTTTGCCTATTTTCTCGGCAAAGGACAAAAGAACCGTGCTTTTATCTTTATTAAGAATGTACGGGATCGCGACCGATATCTTTTCTTCCCAAAATTTACAGGTATTATCATTACCGGAAACAAGGGTAAGTACCTTTATATTCCGGCTTTCCGCGACATTTCGCCGTGCGAGATCTATGTTTGACAATATATTTTTGAGATTCTGCTTAGTCATTGTTCGCTTAGTATATGCCAAAACCATCGGTTTGCCAAGACCGATATGGGGCGCAATCGGCAATATGGGAACACTCTCAAATCTCTTAGCAAAGTTACACAATTCGCGGTCAAGCGAATCACCGCCGTAGCTAAATAAATTTTCAAATAGAGGCGAAGGCGAATGGCGCGAACCATTCTTAAGTTAATTGCCGGGGTTCACTCAAGTGCCCTATTTATTGAAAACATTGTCCTATATTGGCTCCCCGGGGCGGATGTTCGAGCATCGCATCTTTCGATGTTGTGCCAAACAACATTGAAAGGAGACACGCAGAATGTCCGCCGCGGAGAGCCAGAGGGGAAATGCTTTACTAAAAACAAAAAAGGCTGGAAGGGGGCTCCCAGCCTTTTTTCCGGCCATTGTCGCCGGCTTGTTATAGGCCCGTGATTACACGGACCACATAATTTTTCTTCTCTGCTCAAGCTGACTTGAAGCATCGAAGGGCTTCATCGGCATATTCAAAAGAAGTTTTTTAACGATATTCGTCATCCACACAAAAGGATCCTTAGTGCTGAGATCCACCGGAATCCTGCCACTGACGCTTTTAGATACCTCATCGAGCGAAAGTAACAAATATAAATCCTGCAATTCTACCGGATTCTGCGTGAGCTGCGACATTACCTGCTGCATATTGATCGCCAAAGTACTCCCATCATTTATATCTTTTTCAGTAATGGCCGCCTGCAAAAGACCTGTACCCAAAACTTCCCTAGTAAAAAACCACCCTTTTCCCTGAAGATCGGAGTTATCGTCAAACTCCTCAAGGTTAGCCATGGCCAAAACCCTGACTTGCGGAGCGTTCAAAAAGCCCTGCAATTTGCTATCGCTTTTATCCGCAGTATTTATGCTTTTCGCCGTCGCGCCAAGTATCGCGACCGACCCTTTTCTTATAGAAGACGCGAATTTAGCCGCTCCGGTCAACCCCTCGGTCAGGTTATAATTCGCTATTTTCACAAGTTTGGTCTCTTTTGTCCTGTTATCCTTACTGGCCCTATCCAAAGTAGCCTGCAAAATATCCCGTTTACCGGTCGCTGTGGCCAAATCTTCAACAAATCTATTTATCATGTTTTCATGCCACTGTGCACTGCCTACACGTGATCCATCGCCCTTTATGAACATTTCAGACGGTAAAACAAAATCTGTAGTTTGCTTAATTATAGCGTCAAAATTATCCGCGACATATCTGTGTATATTGTATATCAACCTTTCTTCCGGACTGTATTCATATATCACCTTAAACTCCACACCTTCTTGGCTTACCTTTTTGATCCTGTATCCTTCAGTAGGGATGTTATACACATTAGTTCCGATGGTAATGCTCTCCGGAATTATCGCTATATTGTCACCCGCTTTAACAACATCTGAGATCGCATGCCCTTCGGCATCGGTAATAACAAATTCCCCTTTTTCAACGAATATCATATGATCCCGGGTTGATACCCCACCTGTCGAATTCAGAACATTAAGAATAGGCAACACGTCTTTCGACGAAGTATCAGATTGATAGATCCTCACAATATCCGTCATTCTGCTCCCGCCGGCAGACGGCATTTCATGCCTACCAATAGTGCGATACGCGTATTCTGTCTCTCCACCCGGCAACTCGACCTTCTCCGCGCTGGTCACGAAAGGCATACGAAAACTTTCTGAAAGGGGCGCTCCGGTTGCCACGGGTTCTATCCAGGAAGCTCCCGCGTTTGACATTTCCTGCATAAATCGTTTTGCTGTCGGTTCCTCTCTATCGGACTCTGTTTCCGTGGCGTAGTACATTGCGTATGTTTCTCGAATAAAATCCTGAAGTTCTTCGAACTTACGCATCCCTTCCTGAACGTTTTTAGCATTCACGGACTGAAGCACTTCATTAACCGCACGACGGCTCTGTGAAGCGTTCTGCCCCAGTATCATTTCCTGATAAAACACAGTCTCAGCCACATCATTCAGAACATCCGGGGATACTTCCCATGTTTTGGACACATCTTCACGCATACTGACGATATGGTCTTTCGCAGCCTGGCCGAAACGCCTGTCCGTAAAGATCATATTCTCCATATGCAAGATACTTCCCTGCGCGGCCATTATCGGACGGATGTCATACCGCCCCCCTTCGTAAGCATTGATCCACTCTTCTTCGGTCTGACCCGGAGCATACTGTGGGACCACTATACCAAGGGATATCTTTATGTGCATTTCTTCATGCCCGGCCACTATTTCTTTTTGAGCGTCAAGCAACTTATCGAATTGTGACTGCAATATATAAAAACGTTTATCAACCTTGTCATACCCGATCTTTCCTTCTGCAAACTGCTGTCTCGTCCCTCTCGTACCAGGAACGCACAGAACATCCAACGGGGCACCAACCGCTTTGGCGTTCTTATAATACTCTTTATCACCTAAAACCACAAAAACGCCGTTCGCGGCAGAGACGTCTTCCGCCTGTCCCGACTTTATCGTAGCCGCTATAGCTTTATCTGTCGCTGTTTTTTCCTCATCGGTCAACATACCTTTATGTATCGCCTGCCTCATGGTTCCTTCGCCGGGCGACTTGGTTTTTCTATATTCATCAAATTTTTCTTTCGCGATACCGGTCACCAAAGCGACCGTGCTCTCCAAGATCGGACCTTTGTATTCCGCATATTTACTCACATATATCGAGAAAAGGATGTTCCAGTATTCATCATCCTGCAGGAATTTCGCCCACTGTTCTTCAGCGGCTTTTTCGCCATACGTCTCAACCATCTTCGCACTGACTTCGCCCAACCATTCACGCGTAAAACGTTCCACTATCTGTCCGAACAAAGCCCGGGCATGTTCCTCAACCGTCTCGGCTCCCGTCGCTTCAACCTGCCCGATAGCCTCAGACCATTCTTTAAGCCTCGCGTCGTTATTGACAAAAAGACCGACCGTAAAAGCTATCCTGCAAAGCGGGGCAAGCATCTCCCCTTTTGCCGTCTGATTGGTCGCATCTTTCTTCGACCCCGGCATAGCCGCGCCCGGAAGGGCGTTCTCGGTTATGATATCCTCTATGGATGTTCTCTGGTTGGTAAGCACCTGAATGTACGGTGTTTCGACGTCTTTTGTTATTTTCGGCATAACGACCACATACGAAATACCTTTAGACTCGAGAAGACTTTTCATCCCTCTTGTGTGGAATCCACCGGTAATAAGAACGCTTACTTTTTTGTTCTCTTTTTCCATCTCGTTCAGCGTGTTATCGATAATGGTGTTGTCCCTTTTCATCGCCACTTCGTAAAATTCGACCATGTTCGGAATATTGTCCGAAATAACGGACGGGACCGTGCCTATCGAGTAATTCATGTTATACTTGTCGCACATCTTGCCAAGGAAATTCACTACATCCTCGATTTTTGTATCCTTCGTATCGTTCTTGAAAATATCGTAGTCGTCGTTCGTAAGCTCGATGTTTATCAGGTTGATGTACATATCGAGCATTCTGGAATATTTATCCAGAGCGCGCTGTGTATCGTCCTTTATCAGGATGTTCTTAAGCGCTATCTCTATCGCATCGAGTTCCTTGAAAAGCTTCTCGTTGTTTATGCCGGAATATATTTTGGTATAAAGGTAGTAATAAAAAAGGTTCGGGAACTTCTCCAACATCGGGATATTGAATTCTTTAGCCTTTTCCCTTAAGAAAGAATAAAAATCCACGGCCTCGATATGGCCTTTTTTGAATTTGATACTGTACGCTACAAGCTCGGCCATGCCTTTTTTGGTGAGCTTCTTTCCTAAATAGTCTATGAACTGGCTTCTTTCCTGGTCGACGATGTCGAAATTGATCTTCTTTTCATACTCCAGCGTATTAACGAGTTTCTCAAAGTTAGGATAAATCTTGAGGGCGACGCCGTTCTTGCCCATCGCGATATTAAGATAAGCGGCGAATTCGCTGAGCTGTACGGTCTTATCCTTGAAACCCCTTATCTTCGTATCAAGTTCCTTCAGCGGTGCCGGGTATATCGTGTCCTTGACCCTATTCGCTACCGTACGCACATCCT
>Ga0116171_10000314_pt1 | contig 51657 bp, 52 predicted proteins | sample AD_JPNHW2_MetaG_FD_89798 | JGI IMG/M metagenome (GOLD analysis project Ga0116171, IMG submission 89798) | Active sludge microbial communities of municipal wastewater-treating anaerobic digesters from Japan - AD_JPNHW2_MetaG | ecosystem: Engineered > Bioreactor > Anaerobic > Digestate | place... | reverse complement strand
CTTCCCTCCTGGTTATGGGTTAAAGAACGAGGACGCCTCGAAACCTTTATTGTAACCAATAAAGAGAGATCTCGTTCAGGGAAGCTTGACACTTTAGCATATCATCTCGGATCTCCGCGCGACATCTTCAATACAATCCGACTGTTCGGAATGTTCGAGCACTTGAGAAAAATATACGCAAAAGATAAAAATATTTTACGCTTCAGTGAAGCATCAAACGCCTGGAGATCGAAAATAACAGGATATTTTTCTACAGCGCGTAGAACTTCCGAACAGGCGGAGGCGGGAATCTATAATATGAAAATCAGATGACTTTAATGTTATAGATGCCCGATAGAAGCATTCGGGCATGACATAGAGCGAGCGTCCACGTAGAAAGAATACAAACTTTTCCTGGTGAATCGGTATTGATCGAAACGTTGGGTGGGATCGCTGACAAAAATATTTTCATTTTAAGTGAACGAAAATGTCCTAAAAAACTGTCTTATATGGGGAGGATACGGGTACACAAAAGCCTTTACAATGGCTGAGGTGTATCTGTATAATAGGGCGTTAAGTTAGCGCCTATATAACATAATATTATAAAAGAGTGGAGGGTGTTATGATCAAGAAAGACGCCGGTAAAGAAAAGGCTGCCGAGGCTAAAAAGGACGAGGATGCGAAAGTCGAGAAGAACGCCGCGAATAAGGAAAAGGCCCTTGAACTTGCCATCAACAAGATTGAGAAGGATTTCGGCGAAGGCGCTATCATGAAGATGGGTAAGGATTTTAAGGTGAAGGTGGAGGTTATATCCACCGGTGCTATCAATCTGGATATGGCGCTTGGTATAGGCGGGGTGCCGCGCGGGCGTATAGTTGAGATATTCGGGCCCGAATCAAGCGGTAAGACGACCCTTACGTTGAACATAATAGCGAACGCGCAGAAAACAGGCGGGGACGTTGCGTTCATTGATGCAGAACATGCGTTCGATCCCACATATGCCAAAAAGATCGGAGTGGATCTTGATAATCTTTTGATATCACAGCCCGACAGCGGAGAGCAGGCCCTTGAGATCGCCGAGACTTTGGTACGGAGTAATGCGATAGACGTTCTGGTCATCGATTCGGTAGCGGCTCTTACCCCGAAAAAAGAACTTGAGGGTGAGATGGGGGATTCACATGTAGGGTTACAGGCCCGTCTCATGAGCCAGGCGCTCAGAAAACTTACGGGCGCCGTAAGTAAATCCAAGACATGTCTTATTTTCATTAACCAGATCAGGATGAAGATCGGGGTTATGTATGGCAACCCCGAAACCACCACAGGCGGGAACGCCCTTAAATTTTACTCGTCCGTACGTATCGACCTGAGACGTATCGCGTCGCTCAAAAAAGGCGAGACGGTCGTGGGCAACAGGGTGCGCGGTAAAGTAGTGAAGAACAAGATGGCGCCTCCTTTTCGGGAAGCCGAATTCGATATCATGTTCGACGAAGGTATCTCCCGTTCGTCCAGCGTTGTGGACCTCGGAGAAGAAAAAGGTGTGATCAAGAAAAGCGGTACGTGGCTTATTTACGGTGAGGAAAAACTCGGGCAGGGCAAAGAGAACGCCCGTGTGTATCTGAAAGAAAACCCGAAAATAATGAATAAGATAGAAGCCGATATCATGAAGACAATACAATAGAAGGAATAACGATGTTAGCGAAAGAAATAAGAGAGCGATATCTGAGGTTTTTTGAGAAAAAAGGGCATAAGATAGTAGCGAGCGATCTTTTGGTGCCAGAGAACGATCCGACCTTGCTTTTTACGGGCGCCGGGATGAACCAGTTCAAAGAGCAGTTCATGGGAAAGAATGTGACGTTCAAACGCGCCACGAGCTCACAAAAATGTCTGAGGACTGGGGACCTTGAGAATGTCGGTCGTACGCCGCGTCATCATACCTTCTTTGAGATGCTCGGTAATTTTTCGTTCGGGGATTATTTCAAACGTGAAGCGATCAACTGGGCGTGGGAGTTTATGACGGTCGAGATGAAGTTCCCGAAAGAAAGATTGTGGATATCCGTTTACAAAGATGATGAGGAAGCGTACTCGATATGGAAAGACGAGATCAAGGTAGACCCAAAAAGGATAGTGAAACTTGGGCCGGACAGTAATTTCTGGCCGGCGGATGCTCCTTCCAAAGGGCCGAACGGTCCGTGCGGTCCGTGTTCTGAAATATTTTTTGACTGGGGGCCGGGTACGGGATGTGGAAAACCTGATTGCAGTCCCGCGTGCGATTGCTCCAGGTTCATCGAGGTTTGGAATCTTGTGTTCACGGAATTCGAAAGAAAACCGGACGGTCAGCTTGTTCCTTTACCCGCGAAGAACATCGATACGGGGATGGGGCTTGAAAGGATAGTGTCGGTGGTCCAGAACGTGCCGACGAATTTTGACACGGATCTGTTTACGCCGTTGACCGACGCGATAAAGAAGGTGCTGGACGCGAAAGGCGTGTCTGTGCCGAAGTCGCACATAAATTTAATAGCCGATCATATTCGCGCCGTGACGTTCTGTATAACCGATGGGGTGTCTCCGTCTAACGAGAAACGCGGATATGTGGTGCGTAAACTGATACGTCGTGCATACATGAAAAGCAAACAGAAAGAGGCGTTTCTTTTTAACCTTGTGCCTGTGGTGGTGGGGCTGTTGAAGGATATCTATCCCGAATTGGAAGGTAAAAGGGAGCATGTAGCGGCGATCGTGAAGGACGAGGAAGATAAATTCAACGAAACGTTGCGTGCGGCTATGCCCGTGATGGAAGAGATGTTGTCGGGCGGGAAGAAAAAATTGAATGGCGATCAGGTGTTTAAGCTGGTCGATACGTACGGGATGCCTTTAGATGTGATATCCGATGAAGCCGAGACCCGCGGGGTAACGATAGACGTTGATACATATGAAAAATTAATGGAAAAACGGAAAGACGAATCGCGAAAGGGAAGCAATATCACAAGTGATTTTATTTTTAAACCCGACGCGTTCGCTAAAGCTCCGAAGCCGGAACTTAGCGGCGATATGCCGCTTTTGTGTGATGTGGTTTTCATGCTTAAAAATGGCGCCCCGGCCGATGCGATAAGTGAAGGCGAGAACGGTGAGATCATCACTTCTCCGCAAAGTTCGGTTATTTATACCGAAGGTGGCGGACAAGTCGGTGACGCGGGTCATATCGAAGCCGATGGCGTAAGCGCCGTGTTCGTGAACGTGTGCAACGCCGGAGGTAAAAGGGTTTTTCAGACGCATGTAAAAAAAGGGACGCTTCGGATTGGAGCGAAAGTAAAGATATCAATAGATGAAAAACGCAAGGAACGCACTGCGTGCAATCATACGGCTACGCATCTTCTGCAGTCGGCGCTTAGGCAGGTGCTGGGTGATCAGGTAAAACAGTCAGGATCATATGTGGATGACCGTCGGTTGCGTTTTGATTTTACGCAGCTTAAAAAACTTACGGACAGAGAACTGCTCGCGGTCGAGGAATTGGCCAACGGTTGGATAGAGAAAAATATGCCGGTTAAAAAAGAGACAAAATCGCTGGAAGAGGCAAAAACCGAAGGCGCTCTTTCGTTCTTCGGTGAAAAATACGGAGAGATAGTCAGGATGGTCACGATACCGGGTGCTTCAAAAGAGCTTTGCGGCGGGACGCATGTCGATAATACCGGTGTTATAAAATTCGTTAAGATCATTTCAGAGAGTTCGGTAGCCAGCGGTATTCGCCGTATAGAGGCCGTTACCGGGGAAAATGTCATAGCGTGGCTGAAGGAAACGTCGGTTGGATTTGACAAGGAGCTTAAACAGATGTCGTCGGTGGCCGGCGGCACGGCGTCTCTTTTTAAATCCGTGCCGGGGCTGGATAAAGCCGCGGCGACAGTCGATAAGGTCCTTAAGAACGAGGCGCATGTGGACAAAGCACTTCTGAAAGAGTTCGATGAGACTGTCCGTCCGGTATTCAAGGCCGCTTCGGAGCATTGTGAGAAAATGCGTAAAGACGCGGAAAAAGCGAAAGAGCTTGGTGCGTTCGAAAAAGTAAAGGAAGCGATTGATAAGGCGTATCCTGAAAAATACGTCAACGGAGATGTTTCTTTCTTTGGACATGTACTGGACGAGGCGGATATCCCGCTTTTGAGGAAATGCGTGACGCATATCGAAAAAAAGTTGAATAGCGGGGTTGTCGCTCTTGGTTCCTCTAAAGATGGTAACGCCATGCTTGTGTGCATGGTGACGAAGGATCTAATAAAAAAAGGTCTTAACGCCAAGAACCTCATAAACGGGGTTTCTGTGATGATAAAAGGTGGCGGCGGCGGAAACGATACGTTCGCTCAGGCAGGGGGGAAGGATCCTTCGCAGCTGAGCGCGGCCATAGAAAGTTTGAAAAAAACAGTAACGGGTAAAGATTGATAGGGATAGGGAAAGGAAAATTTAATGAGAAGTGTAAAAGTAGGAAGCGAAAATTTTGATAAGCTGGTGAACCGATATGATCAGGGACGGAAGCGACTTCAGAAAACCGTCGCGAATATTATTGAAAAAGTCCGTACGGACGGGGACACGGCTGTTCTTCGTTTTACTAAGCGATTTGACGGCGTGTCACTTTCGCGGAAAGAACTTCGTGTCTCGCAGGCCGAGATAAGCGGCGCGTACCAGGATATAAAACCGGAACTTGTGAACACACTGAAAAAGATCATAAAGAACATAAATAAATTCTACAAGAATCAGCTCCCAGAATCGTGGGTAATAAAGCACGAGCTCGGTGTCGAGCTCGGAGAGAAGTTCGAACCGATAGAGAAGGTAGGCGTCTATGTGCCAAGCGGTACGGCCCCCCTTGTCTCCAGCGTTTACATGACGGTACTGCCTGCGAAAATAGCGGGCGTGAAACAGGTGGTGCTTATGTCACCGCCGAATAAATATAATTCAATAGATCCGCATATACTGGTCATGGCCGATCTTCTTGAGGTCAGCGAGATCTATAAGGTCGGAGGCGCGCAGGCGATCGCGGCGCTGGCGTTCGGGACTAAGACTATACCGAAGGTTGATAAAATAGTCGGCCCCGGTAACGAATATGTGACTGAGGCTAAACGTCAGGTGTTCGGTTATTGTGATATCGATATGTTGGCTGGGCCTAGTGAGGTCTTGATCATAGCAAATCAGCACGCGAACATAGAATACATAAAGCGGGATCTTTTGGCGCAGGCCGAGCATCGTAAAGGTCTGGCCGTGCTTGTTACTCCGTCGAAGAAAGTTTTTAACGCTTTTCATAAAGATGAAAGCGTGCCGGGGTATATCATAAAAACAAAAAATCTCGAGGAAGCCGCCGCGGTATCGAACTTGATCGCTCCGGAACATCTTCAGCTTATGCTTAAGTCGCCGAAACGGCTTGTGAACAAGATAACTAACGCGGGAGCTATTTTTATGGGAGAATTCACCCCGGTCGCGATGGGTGATTATGTCGCGGGTCCGAGTCACGTTCTTCCTACGGGCGGTACGGCCAGATATTTTTCGGGGCTTAACATCAGGAGCTTTTTTAAAAGTTCGCATGTTATTTCGTATCCGAAGAAAGCGCTGTGCGAATCGGCCGAGTGGGTGAGAGAGCTTACCACTTTAGAAAAACTTACAAATCACTGGGAATCCGTTCATGTGCGTTGCGATAAGGTAGAGCCGCCGGCCGCCGAATCGCAGGGCGCGGTTAAATCTTAAAATGGAGGATAAATGGGAATCTTCGGCAAATGCAGCGCCAGCGTGAATAAAGAGCGTAAAACGAAATACGAAAGAAAGTCAAAAGAGACCGAGGAGAGGATATCTCTGAACGTCGACGGATCTGGCAAGTCCGATATCGCGACGACTATAGGTTTTCTGGACCATATGCTGACGCTTTTTTCGTATCACGGTTATTTTGATCTGGATATAAAGGCCAAAGGCGATACGCATGTGGACAAACATCATTTGAACGAGGATATCGGCATAGCTCTCGGGGATGCCTTCAAACAGGCGCTTGGGGACTCAAAAGGTATAAACCGTACGGCGTCGGCCGAAGTGCCGATGGATACCGTGAGCGCGAAAGTCGTCGTGGACCTTTCTAACAGGTTTGCTTTTGTGTTCAACGATCATCGTCCGGCCGGGACTGTTGAAATAAAAGATGATGAAGGTTTTTCGATGCATTACGCCAAGGACTTTCTGGAGAGCATGGCGAAAAGATTGAGCATGAACCTGCATGTGACGATATACGGTGACGGCGGGGACATGCATCATTATCTCGAGGCTGTTTTTAAGGCGTTTGGAATAGCTCTTGATAAAGCCACTGCGATCGACCCGCGCCGCGCGGGCGAAGTGCCGTCGAGTAAAGGGATACTTTGATGATAGCGATAATAGATTACGGATCGGGGAATCTTAAAAGCGTTTATAACGCGTTCCGTTATTTGGGTGCGTCTGCGCGCGTGTGCGATAAACCCGCCATGCTGGATAAAGCGGAAAAAATAGTTTTCCCGGGCGTGGGTTCGTCCGAAGACGCGATCGCGGGGCTTAAAAAACGCGGTATGGTAGAACCGATGATTGGGAACATAAAAAACGGAAAGGCTTTTCTCGGGATATGCCTTGGACTGCAGCTTCTTTTTGAGAACAGCGAAGAGAGTGGCGGGACCGAGTGCATGGGATTGATCAAAGGGAATGTCCCGGTATTCTCAAAGAAAAAAGGACTTAAGATCCCGCAGATAGGATGGAATACGGTAAAGATCGAAAATAAAAAATGTCCGTTATTCCGGGGGATCAGGGACAATAGTTATTTTTATTTTGTGCATTCATATTACGCCGCGTGCAAGGAAAAGGCCGTTGTGGCGGCTTCGGCGGAATACGGAATAAAATACACGGCCGCGGTATGGAAAGATAATCTTTTTGCCGTGCAGTTTCACCCGGAACGGTCGCAGAAAAACGGGTTAAAATTACTGGATAATTTTATAAAACTATGAAGATACTTCCAGCTATAGATATTATTGACGGTAAAACGGTTCGACTTGAACGTGGAAAATATAACAAGAAACTTAGTTATGATATCTCACCCGTGGACGCGGCGCGCGAATGGGAATCCATGGGCGCGGATATGCTTCACGTTATCGATCTTGACGGGGCGAAGGAAGGTAAACCCGTGAATCTCTCCGTGATAAAAGAGATTGCGCATTCGGTAAGTATCCCGATCGAGGTCGGCGGCGGGTATCGTAAGGAATCGGACATAAAAAAAGCCCTGAACATGGGGATAGCGCGTGTCATCGTAGGGTCGAAAGCGCTTGAGGAACCGGAATTTGGGCGCAGCGTGATAGAGAATTTCAAGGATAGGGTCATTATCAGCGTTGACGCCGATAGATACGAGCTTCGCGTAAGGGGATGGAAGAAAGGGATAGCGGCCGATATCTTTGATGTGTTCGCGCGGCTCAGGTCCTACGGCGCCAAACGGATAATCTATACGGACATCTCTAAGGACGGGACTCTTTCAGGGCCCGATAAAAAACTGCTGAAGGATATTCTTGATAGGTCGAAACTGAAAATGATATACGCCGGCGGGATAAAATCCGTAGCTCATGTGAAAGAACTTAAAAAGCTTGAGAAACACGGTCTTAGCGGCGCGATAATCGGACGGGCGTTGTATGACGGGACGATAGATCTCGCGGAGGCGATAGATGTTAGCTAAAAGAATAATTCCGTGTCTCGATGTTAAGGACGGCAGAGTGGTGAAGGGCGTCAACTTCGTCAATCTGGTGGACGCCGGGGATCCGGTCGAGAACGCGAAGATATACAACGACGAGGGCGCTGACGAACTGGTGTTCCTCGATATTACCGCCAGCTATGAGAACAGAAAGACGATCGTTGATGTCGTGGCCCGTGTAGCGGAAAAAGTATTTATGCCATTTACGGTCGGCGGAGGGATCTCGTCGAATGATGATATCCGCGATCTTTTGAATGCGGGATGCGATAAAGTGTCGATAAATACGTCGGCCGTGAAAAGGCCGGTTTTCGTAAAGGAAGCCAGCGCTAAATTCGGCTCGCAATGTATAGTTGTCGCGATCGACGCGAGAAGGTCAGGGAAGGGTTGGGAAGTGTTCATAAAAGGCGGACGAGAGGCTACTGGTATCGACGCGGTGAAATGGGCGCGCGATGTGGAACAAATGGGAGCCGGAGAGATACTGCTTACCAGCATGGACGCCGATGGAACGAAGGATGGTTTCGATATCGGCCTCACGAAGGCCGTATCTGAGGCGGTCGGGATACCTGTTATAGCGTCCGGCGGGTGCGGAAAACCGGAACATTTTGTGGATGTGTTCAAGAGAGGCAAGGCTGACGCGGCGCTTGCGGCGTCGATATTCCACTTTAAGGAATTTTCGATCAGCGACGTGAAAAAATGTCTTAAAAAAAATAAAATAAACGTACGATAGGAAAGGTGTACATATGGGAATAATAGACGAACTAAATTTTGACGAAAAGGGACTTATCCCGGCGATCATACAGGACTGTAAAAGCTTGAAGGTCCTTACGTTATGTTATATGAATAAGGATGCCCTGCTTAAAACGCTTGAGGAAAAAATGATATACGTTTTTCGCAGGTCCAAAGGGCGGCTTATGCTGAAGGGCGAGACATCCGGTTGCACGCAGAAGGTGAAGGAAGTTTATATAGACTGCGCCGAGAATTCGGTGCTTTTCATGGTAGAGCAGAAACGTGCGGCTTGCCACGAAGGATATTTTACTTGTTATTTCAGGAAACTAGCGAAGGGCGGGAAAACCGTCATAAAAGATAAACGTGTTTTTGATCCGGCTACGGTATACAAAAACAGTTAATGGAGAAATATGTATTACCCGAGTAAAAAAGAGTTTGTGAGCCTGAGTTCGTCCGGGAACGTGATTCCGGTCTATAGGGAGATGCTGGCGGACTTTGATACGCCGATATCGGCTTTCATAAAAATGGACGGCGGCCAGTACGCGTATCTTCTTGAATCTGTCGAGGGAGGAGAAAACCTCGGCCGTTTTTCATTTTTAGGATCGGACCCGCATATCATCATAGAAAGCAAAGGCGATAAGGTCACGGTGACGAAAAACGGTTCCGCGAAGACGCATCATATCAAGAAAGATCCTCTGGACGAGATCAAGTCCATCATGAAAAGTTACAAGTTCGTGCACCTGGAGAATCTCCCGAGGTTCTGCGGCGGGCTTGTGGGATATATCGGCTATGACGCGGTACGTTTTATCGAACGTATACCGGATAAAAATCCGGACGAGATAAACGCCCCGGATATGTTGTTCATGTTCACGGATACGATCATTATTTTCGATCATGTGGCCCGGCGTGTAAAAGTAGTGGCGAACGCCGTGGTGGACGGTGACGCTGAAGAAGCTTACGATAAGGCGTGTCTCAGGATAGACGGCATGGTGGAGCGGCTGAAACGCGTGTCAGTGATCCCTGAAGTGAAGACGGTCGAAGGTTCACAACCGGAAGTGGAGTCTAATTTTTCGGAAAAAGATTTTTGCAGTATCGTGGAAAGCGCCAAAGAACATATAAAGGCCGGGGATATCATCCAGATAGTTCTTTCCCAGAGACTGAAAAGAAAGACGCGTGTGGATGCTTTTTCGATATATCGCGCGCTGCGTTCGATAAATCCCTCGCCGTACATGTTCTTTTTAAAATTCCGCGATTTCAGGATAGTAGGGTCGTCGCCCGAGATACTTGTAAGGTATGAGAACGGTCAGGTCGAGGTAAGGCCTATCGCCGGTACAAGACGGCGCGGTGAGGACAGGACCGAGGACGAACTTCTTGAAAGGGAGCTTCTTTCAGACCCGAAAGAGCGCGCCGAGCACATCATGCTTCTTGATCTCGGCCGGAACGATGTGGGGCGGGTCTGTGAATATGGTTCGGTGCGTCCCCGTGAGGTCATGCGCATAGAAAGATATTCTCATGTCATGCATATCGTCAGCGATGTGGTGGGGAGCTTGAGGAAAGACAAGGATGTTTATGACTTGATACGCGCTACTTTCCCTGCCGGGACGGTATCAGGAGCTCCGAAGGTCAAGGCGATGGAGCTTATAGATAAATTTGAGAATGTTCACCGGGGGCCTTACGCCGGAAGCGTGGGATACATAAGTTTTTCGGGAAATATGGACATGTGCATCACGATACGTACGATGATAGTGAAGAACGACACCGTGTATCTGCAGTCGGGCGCTGGGATCGTTCTCGATTCGGACCCGGTGACGGAATATAAAGAAACGTTGAATAAGGCCAAGGCGATGGTAAAGGCCATTGAATTCGCCGAGAGAGGGCTGCAATGATATTGGTCATAGATAATTACGATTCGTTCACATACAATCTTGTGCAGTACATCGGTGAGCTTGGCAAGAGCGTTAAGGTATATCGCAATGATAAGATAACATTGGATGAGATAAAGGCGTTGAAGCCGACGAAGATAATAATATCTCCGGGTCCAGGAACCCCGAGTGACGCGGGGATATCGAAATCCGTAATAGCGGAATTCGGGAAGAATATCCCGGTACTGGGGGTCTGTCTCGGACATCAGTGTATCGGCGAAGTGTTCGGATGCAAAATTGTGCGGGCAAAATACATCATGCACGGCAAGGTTAGCGATGTGTATCACAATGGTTCCGGAGTGTTCGAGTCCCTTCCGTCGCCGTTCGTAGCGACGCGGTATCATTCGTTGTTGATAGATCCCGCGACACTTGAGAAACCGCTGGAAGTGGTCGCGTGGACCGAAATGCAGGAAATAATGGGTGTGCGACACAGGGATTATCCGATATGGGGAGTTCAGTTTCATCCGGAATCGATACTGACTGTCGAAGGGAAAAAATTGCTGAATAATTTTTTGACGAAAATATGATGACGATAAAAGATGCTATAAAAAAAGTTACGGAGAAAGGCAACCTTTCGGAAGAAGAGAGCCATTCGTTGTTCAGCGAGATCATGGACGGGAACGCCACGCCTTCGCAGATAGGGGCGCTTCTCGCGGCGCTGCGGATGAAAGGCGAGACCGTGCTAGAGATCACGGGAGCCGCGCGCGTGATGCGTGAAAAGGCCATTAAAGTAAGGTTTGAGGATAACGCCTCGCTCTTTGAAAAAGGGGATGTTAAGGACGACGCGATACTTGATACCTGCGGCACCGGAGGGACAGGCAGGGATACGTTCAATATCTCGACGCCGGTGTCTTTTGTTGTGGCTGCTTGCGGAGTGAAAGTGGCTAAACATGGTAATCGTTCCGCTAGCGGCAGATGCGGTAGCGCAGACGTTCTTGAAAAACTCGGAGTAAAGATAGACGCGCCGATCGAGGTCACAAAGAAATGTATTCAGCAGATAGGCGTGGGTTTTATGTACGCGCCGTTATATCACACGGCTATGCGTCACGCGATGGCCACGCGCAAGGAGATAGGAATAAAGACCATATTCAATCTTTTGGGTCCGCTTGCGAATCCGGCCAGCGCGAATTGTCAGGTCGTTGGGGTGTTTGATCCGAGGCTTACGGAAGTGATAGCGGACGTTCTGGGTAAGCTCGGAGCCAGATGCGCGTATGTCGTGCACGGTATGGATAATCTTGATGAAGTGACTATCACGACAAAAACCAAGGTAAGCGAATATAAGGACGGGCGGGTATGGACATATTATGTCGAACCGCACACATTCGGTTTTAAGATAGCGAAAAAAGAGTCTATAAAAGGCGGTAATGTCGACGAGAACGCGACGATAGTAAAGTCTATCCTCGGCGGGGAGAGAGGCCCCCGTCAGGAAATAGTGCTTATGAACGCGTCGTGCGCGCTTATGGCCGCCGGAAAGTCTAAAGGTTTTAAAGAAGGCGTTGCAATTGCGCGTGAAGCGATCGAATCAGGAAAAGCGCGCGAGAAAATGGAACAACTGATACGCATGACGAACGAAGGAGTTCTGTGATCCTTACAAAGATCATCGAGAAGAAAAAAGAAGAAGTCGATGCCGCAAAAAAACGCGTGTCTCTCAACGAACTTAAGGAAAAGACCAAGTCCGTTTACGCGTCCGGGGTTTTTAAGCGGGCGATATCAAGAAAAGGCCGTGTGAATCTCATAGCCGAGGTGAAGAAAAGTTCTCCGTCGAAAGGGATCATACGTCCGGATTTTGATCCTTTGCAGATAGCGTGGTCCTATCAGGCCGGAGGGGCTAGCGCGATCAGTGTCCTTACGGATGAAAGATTCTTTGACGGCAGACAGGAATACATTAAACTCATAAAGGATCGTGTTAATATCCCGATCCTTCGAAAAGATTTTATAGTGGATGAATATCAGGTGTATGAGTCGGCAGCGATAGGGGCTGACGCTATACTTCTGATAGCGCGGATACTTACGCAGGATGAGCTGTCGCGTTTTCAGGAGATCGCCAAAAACCTCGGCATGGATGTTCTGGTCGAGACGCATAATGAGGAAGAACTTGATAAAGCGGTAAAAAGCCACGCGTCTATAATCGGGATAAATAACCGCGATCTTTCCACTTTTAACGTGGATTTTAATAATACCGAACGATTGGTCCGGCTTATACCTGAAAATAAGCTCATTGTGGCTGAGAGCGGCATAGAAACATACGGGCATGTGATGTTCCTTAAAAGTTTGCGGGTCAACGCGGTTCTTGTGGGCGAAACGCTTATGAGGGCGCACAATATAGCGGATAAGATCAGAGAATTGATGGGCGAATAAAAAAAGAAAGGAAAAAAATGGAAGATTACAAAATACTTCTTGGCGAAAGGGAAATACCGGACAAATGGTACAACATTCAGGCGGATCTTCCCGTTCCGTTGAAACCGCCGTTAAATCCGAAGACGGGAAAACCTATTTCACCTATGGACCTTTCGGCGATATTTCCGATGGGGCTTATTGAACAGGAAATGTCGGTCGAAAGATATATAGAGATCCCCGACGAGGTCAGGGAAGTGTACAAAATATGGCGTCCTTCGCCTCTTCGCCGTGCGCGAAATCTTGAGAAGTTCCTAAAGACTCCGGCAAGGATATATTACAAGGACGAAAGTCTGTCCCCTCCGGGTAGTCATAAGCCTAATACGGCGGTCGCGCAGGTGTATTACAATAAAAAAGAAGGGGTGCGCAGGATATCCACAGAGACCGGAGCGGGTCAGTGGGGGTGCGCGTTATCGTTCGCGTGTAATATTTTTGGTCTTAAATGCGAAGTTTATATGGTGCGTGTCAGCTACGACCAGAAACCGTACAGAAAATTTTTGATGCATCTCTGGGGTGCGGATGTATATGCTTCCCCGAGCACGCACACGGAGAACGGAAAACGTCTTTTGGCCGAACATCCTGATACTACAGGAAGTCTCGGTATGGCGATATCCGAGGCCGTGGAGGTAGCGGTAAAAAATCCGGATACGAAATACGCACTGGGAAGCGTGTTGAATCACGTTCTTCTTCATCAGACGGTTACGGGATTAGAAACGAAAAAACAGCTGAGGATAGCGGGGGAGAGACATCCCGACGTTTTGATCGGATGCTGCGGCGGTGGAAGTAATTTCGCGGGGCTTGTGTTCCCGTTCGTAAAAGAGAAGATCGACGGGCACGCGATGGAGATAATCGGGGTGGAACCGTCAGCGTGTCCTACGTTGACGCGCGCTCCGTACCGATATGATTTCGGAGATACCGCGCAGATGACTCCGCTTTTAATGATGCATACGCTCGGGCATTCGTTCGTTCCGCCGGGGATACACGCGGGTGGGCTTAGGTATCACGGTATGGCTCCGTTGGTCAGTCTTCTTGTGGATCAGGGGCTTGTAGCGCCGAGGGCGTATCACCAGACCAAGGTTTTTGAGGCGGCGATGATGTTCGCTAAAACGGAAGGTTTTATTCCGGCGCCTGAAACGTCGCACGCGATACGCGCGGCGATAGATGAGGCTATAAGATGCCGCGAAGAGAAAAAAGAAAAGTCTATAGTATTCCTTTATAGCGGACACGGGCATTTTGATCTCGCGTCGTACGATCAGTATATGTCGGGAGCTCTTGAGGATTATGAACTGCCGGATTCTTTGATCAAAGAGGCTCAGGCGCATATCCCGATAGTGCATTGAGGTTTCGTGATGTCAGTTAAAGTGAAAATATGCGGATTAACGAACGCGCTGGATGCTCTCGCGGCCTGCGAGTTAGGCGCGGACCTGGTGGGTTTCGTTCTTGAAAAAGAATCTCCGAGGTTCATTGAGCCGCGTGAAGTGAAGGAGATCATAAAAAATTTTCCGGAGAAAGTCGGTAAAGTAGCTCTTTTTAAGAACCGTTCTTTGGATGAGGTCGTTCGAATTATCTTGGACTCGGGATTCGATCATGTTCAGCTTCACGGGGAGGAAAGTCCCGAATTTTGCGTGAAGCTGCGAGAGAAATTAAAAATATCCAAAGTGCCAATAACGATCTTGAAGACGTTCAGGGTAGGCGACAGGATAGTCGGCGTTTCTCCTGACGAATATCGTGAGTCCGTGGATTATTTGCTGTTTGACACCTATCATCCCGCGATGATGGGCGGTACGGGGCTTAAGTTCGACTGGAATGTTCTTAAACGAACGCCGTTGTCGAGGCCGTTTTTTTTAGCCGGAGGGTTATCACCCGGAAACGTAAAAGACGGGATAGCTCAGCTAAAGCCTTATGGTGTGGATGTCGCGAGCGGGGTGGAGAGGTCGGTAGGTAAAAAAGATCACAATAAAATAAAGGAATTCATCGAAAATGCGAAAAACACAAAATAAATTGCCGGATACACACGGATATTTTGGCGGGTTCGGCGGGGAATATGTGCCGGAGACGCTTATGACGGCGCTTCGGGACCTAGCCGTCGCTTACAAAAAAATAACGGCGACACCGAAATTTAAAAAGATGCTTAGATACTATTTCAGCGAATATGTAGGCCGTCCGACGCCGCTTTATTTCGCCGAGAAACTTACGAAAACGCTCGGTGGGGCGAAGATATACATTAAGCGCGAGGATCTTCTTCATACCGGCGCGCATAAAATAAATAATGCGATGGGACAGATTCTACTTGCCGATGCCATGGGGAAAGGGCGCATTATCGCCGAGACCGGAGCCGGACAGCACGGGGTAGCAACGGCGACAGTGGCGGCTTTGTTCGACAAAAAGTGTGATGTCTATATGGGGACCGAGGATGTAGAGAGGCAGAGCCTGAATGTTTTTAGAATGAAGATCCTGGGCGCGAACGTGATCCCGGTGAACAGTGGCTCATGTACGCTGAAAGACGCTCTGAACGAGGCTTTCAGGGACTGGGTGACAAACATAAAAGATACTCATTATATTCTCGGCACGGTCGCGGGGCCTCATCCGTATCCGATGATCGTGCGGGACTTTCAGTCTGTCATAGGGAAAGAATCCCGAAAACAGATACTGCAAAAAGAAGGAAAACTTCCAGATTATGTGGTGGCGTGTGTCGGCGGCGGGAGTAACGCGATGGGTATATTTTATCCGTTCTACGCGGATAAAGGAGTTAAATTCATCGGGGTTGAAGCGGCTGGACTCGGCCTGAATACAGATAAACATTCAGCTGCGCTGAATAAAGGGAAGGTCGGTGTCCTTCATGGCAGCAAAAGCTATGTTCTTGAAAACGGTGATGGTCAGATCACACTGGCGCATTCTATCTCGGCCGGGCTTGATTACCCGGGCGTCGGCCCCGAACATGCGTTTTATAAAGAGACCGGACGAGCGCAGTATGTTGGAATAACGGATAACGAGGCGCTGGAAGGTGTAAAACTTTTATCCCGCACCGAGGGGATAATACCGGCTTTAGAGTCGGCCCACGCGGCTGCATATTTGCCGAAACTTGTGAAAAAGACTAAGAAAAACGATGTTATAGTTTTCTGCCTATCAGGAAGAGGTGACAAGGATATTAACATAATCCGTGAACATGAACAGAATCTCTGATACATTCGAAAAATTAAAAAGAGAAAAGAAAAAGGCGTTTATTGTATATATAACTGCCGGGGACCCGTCTCTGAAAACTACGGCGGAACTGGTCAAAGAACTTGAACGTTCGGGTGCGGACATCGTGGAGCTCGGGATTCCGTTCTCAGATCCGATGGCTGACGGACCTACAATACAGCGCGCCGTACAGCGTTCACTTAATGCTGGGTGTACCGTTAAAGGTGTTTTTGACATGGTTCGAAATCTCCGGAAAGAAGTTAATATTCCGCTGGTTTTCATGACTTATTACAATATTGTTTTCAATTATGGAGTGAAAAAATTCGTCTCCGATGCGAAATTGGCGGGAGTTGACGGGATAATAGTCCCGGATCTTCCGATGGAGGAATCTGATGAACTCGCTGAAGCCGGTAAAGGAAAAGATTTTTCCGTTATCCTGCTTGCGGCGCCAACTACGTCGCGCGAGCGGTTCAAGCAGATCGCGAAAAAAACCACGGGATTCATTTATTATGTGTCATTGGCCGGTGTGACCGGGGCCCGGAAGGTTGTTCCGACGTCGGTAGCTGGTACGGTAAAAAAGCTGCAGAAGCTGACGGATAAACCCGTATGTGTGGGATTTGGCGTTTCGGACCCTTCTCAGGCAAAGACGCTTTCGGCAGCGGCTAGCGGAGTTATTGTAGGTAGCGCTGTAATTAACGTTATCGAGAAGTATTCCGCCGACAAAGGAAAAATGATTAAGGCAGTTGGCAAGTTCGCTTCCGGCATTGCCTCTGCCGTGCATGGTGGTAATTGATGCGCCTTATGGGGCTTGACATAGGAGAAAAGAATATAGGCGTCGCGATAAGCGACGAGAGCGGGATGCTTGCGCAGGGGCGCGGGTGCGTAAAACGCGTTACGGACGCTTCGGCGGTAAAAGAAATAAAGGATCTTGCGATCAGCAACGATGTGGGTAAGATCGTCGTAGGGTATCCGTTAAATATGGATGGCAGCGTGGGAGTGCGGGCTAAAGACAGTGAAAAAATGGTTGAATATCTGAAGGCCGATATAGACGTGGATGTTATTTTATGGGATGAGAGGTTGACCACGCGAGAGGCGGAAGGGATCATGGTGGCGGCTGATATATCCAGAAAGAAAAGGAAAAAAGTCATCGATAAAATGGCCGCGCAGCTTATATTGCAGAGTTATCTGGACAGTACTAACGAACAGAACGGGAGCGATAGATGAAAGATAGGGAATACAAAAAAATACAGACCGCGGACGGTCTTAACGTTGTTGTATCGCCAATGCCGTATATGACGTCGGTTTCTCTCGGCGTATGGATAGGGGTCGGGGGCAGATATGAATCAAAAGAGAAAAGCGGCATAAGCCATCTTATAGAGCATATGCTTTTTAAGGGAACGGAAAAAAGATCTGCGCGCGTTTTGAAAGAAGCGATTGAAGGTATCGGCGGTTCGCTTAACGGTTTTACGGCCGATGAAGTTACCTGCTACATGGTGAAAGTGCCGTATAATTACGTGGATCTCGGGATTGAGATCCTTAGCGATATGGTGCTTAACGCTAAAATGGACGAACAGGATCTTGCCAAGGAAAAACTTGTGGTATGCGAAGAGATAAAAATGTATCGTGATCAGCCTCAGGAATATGTGTTTGAACTTTTAGGCGGACTTATGTGGCCGAACGATCCACTGGGCCGTCCTTTGACCGGTACAATCAAAACGGTACAGTCGTTTAAACGTGCCGATCTGACCGGTTTTCGGGATGATAATTATGTGCCGAAAAACATGTCGATCGTTGCGGCCGGAAAAGTGGATCCGGATGTTGTGTTCCGATATGCTTCGGAGAATTTTAAACGAGGCGGTAAAAAACCCGCAAAATTCAAAACTCCGGAGATGAAACAAAAATCGGCGCGGTCTAAGTTCCATGACGGAGAAACAAGTCAGTCGCATATAGCGATGGGATTTTACGCCGACGGTCGGGAAATGAAAAACCGGTATGCGCTGAAGCTAATGAGTGTAATTCTTGGCGGGAATATGTCTTCCCGTCTTTTTGAGGAGCTAAGGGAAAAATACGGTCTTTGTTACGATATCGCTTCGACTTATAAGCGGCACCATGATGTGGGTGAGTTTATCGTGCATGCGGGAGTCGATAATAAAAAACTTCTGCGTTCGGTTGTTGCTGTACTGGACGAGCTTAAAAAGTTGAAAGATCTCGGAGTTACAAATGACGAACTTTTACGGGCTAAAGAGTTCATGAAAGGGCAGTTCCTGCTGGCTCTTGAAAGTACGTCGTCGCGTATGATGTGGTTCGGGGATCGTCTTATGGTGGACGATCGTATCCCGGACGTATCGGAACTTTTGAAACTTATAGACGATGTAACAGCCGAAGATATAAAACGCGTAGCTGAAAATACTTTTAAATCGCGGATGACAAATTTTGCCGTCGTCGGTAAGGTTTCGGAAAAAGAAAAGAAGAACGTTAAGGCGGAACTGGAAAGACTATGAAAAATTCATATAAGCTTATCCGCGTGTTCGGTATAGATGTTGAGATACACATAACGTTTCTTTTGCTTTTGCTGTTCTTTTTCGTTGTGATGGGTATACGCGGAGTGGCGCTGATATTGGGCGTATTTTTCTTTGTAACGGTACATGAGCTATGCCATAGTATCGCGGCCGTGCGTTTTGGGATAAAGGTGCGCCGTATAGTTCTGCTGCCGATAGGTGGAGTGGCCTCGATGTCGGAGTTGCCAAAAACCCCGTTTCAGGAGCTTATCATCACTTTGGCCGGGCCTCTCTCCAACCTGGCTGTTATTGCGATTTTTTATTATCCGCTTAAAATGTTGCTGGGATATGATAATCTTATGTATCCGTTCTGGGTGATATTCGGCAATGCGCCGTATACTGCAAATGCCAGTATCTTGGCGCATGTCTATTGGCTGAATCTAGTTCTTGCGGGTTTTAATCTTATCCCGGCTTTTCCGATGGACGGCGGGCGTGTACTTCGTGCGATACTGACTTACAAGATGGGATATAAACGTGCTACTGAAATAGCCGTAAATCTAGGCCATATATTCGCTCTCTTTTTTGCATATCTTGGTATTGTACACGGGCATCTTTTTCTTTTGATCATAGCGGTTTTCATTTATATGGCAGCGTCCAGTGAAGGCCTTCAAGTAGATGTCAGGGAAACGATAAAGAATTTTTGCGTGAAAGACGTCCTAAGCAAGGAGTTTGTTGCGGTTCCGCCCGATGCGCCGGTCTCAAAAATACTTGAACTTGCGTTCCATTCTAGGCAGGAGGATTTTCCGGTGATGGACGGGGATGACCTAAAGGGACTTATATCCCGTGCGGATATTATTGGCGCTCTTTATTCACGCGACAAAGATAGGGAGATCACCGCGGGCGATATTATGCGTAGTGATATAGTCCCGGTCGATATTACCGCGAAACTCACGGATGTTCAGGAAGAAATGCAGAAATACGGGACAATGGCCATGCCGGTGCTGAAAGACGGAAAAGTCGTTGGCGTGGTGACGATAGATGACATAAATAGAATATATGTTATGGCGGGGGCGCGGCTAAGATGAAAAAACAAGTTTTAGGTAAAAACGCGAAAAAGGTTCTTATTGCACCGAGTATACTGTCGGCGGATTTCAGTTGTCTGGGCGAAGAGATACGTGCGATAGATAAAGCCGGTGCCGACTGGGTACATATTGACGTTATGGACGGAGTATTTGTTCCGAATATTACGATCGGTCCTTTAGTGGTAAAAGCGATCCGTCCGGAGACGAAATTATTTTTTGACACGCACCTAATGATAGCCGATCCGGAAAAATACGTGGATAAATTTGCCGAAGCGGGTAGTGATATGATAACCTTTCATGTCGAGGCGTGCCGTGATCCGCGTGCGGCGATCGAAAAAATCAGGAAAAACGGGAAAAAGGTCGGCGTGTCGGTAAAACCGCGCTCCGCTCTTTCGCTTCTCAACGGGATAATGGATGAAGTCGATATGGTCCTTGTTATGACAGTGGAACCCGGGTTCGGCGGGCAGTCGTTCATGGGCGACATGATGGCAAAGGTACGCGAGCTAAAAAAGACTTTTAAGGGCTATATTCAAGTCGATGGAGGTATAAATCCGGAGACGGCCCGTGTGGCTATCGAAGCCGGGGCGAATGTGCTTGTGGCCGGTACGGCCGTGTTCGGCGAAAAGAATTACAGGAAAGCTATTGAGAATTTGAAAATATGATCTATAATGTTGGTCTAATTTTAAAAATGCGGAGGGGAAAATGGCAAAGATCAAATTTGGAACAGACGGTTGGCGGGCTATTATCAGCGAGGATTTCACGTTTCAGAACGTTTCGGTAGTCGCTCAGGCGATAGCGGATTTTATAAAATCCATGAAGGACCCGATATACAGGAAACGCCAGGTAGTGATAGGATACGACACCCGCTTTTTATCGAATAAAGACGCCGAGATCATGGCTTGCGTCCTAGCGGCGAACGGTATAAAAAGCGTAGTATCGGATAATCCATGTCCCACGCCGGCTGTAAGCTTCTACATAAAAAAATATAAAATGACGGGCGGAGTGATGATAACGGCGAGTCATAATCCTCCCGAATATAACGGTATAAAGTATAAAGGTTATTTCGGCGGTTCTGCCGGATCGGATATCATCGACAGCATAGAGAAAAGATTATACAAGACTCCGGTGAAAACAATGACGCTCGCCGCGGCTATGGCCGAGGGGATGGTCGTTAAAAAGGATATAATCACGACGCAGCTTGATTTCATCCGTAAATACGCGAATATGAAACTTCTTAGCAAGGCCGGTTTGCGTGTGATGGTGGATACTATGAACGGTACGGGATTGAAACACCTTGCCGAGATACTCAAGAACACGAACGTTAAGATCGATTATATGAACGCTGAACTTAACCCGGGCTTCGGCGGTCGTGCCCCGGAACCGAATGAGAAACATCTTAAATCACTTGTTGAACGCATAAAGAACGGTAACTATGATCTGGGTGTCGCGACGGACGGCGACGCGGATCGCGTGGCTATCGTTGATGGTAAAGGAAATGTTCTGACAGGGCACAAGGTCATGGCGCTTTTATTGCTCCATATGTTGGAGAATCGTAAAATGCGCGGCGGTGTCGTGCAGACTATTTGCGGTACCGGGCTTATCACCAAAATTGCGGACGAATACGGCATAAAGTGCTACGAGACGCCGGTAGGGTTCAAATATATCTGCGATCTGATGATCAAGGAAGACGTCCTTCTGGGCGGCGAGGAGACAGGCGGTATAGGTTTTAAGAATTATATACCGGAAAGAGACGGCTTCTTGTCGGCGCTGCTGATCATGGAACTAATGGTCACTATGAAAAAGCCGCTAGATAAGATCGTGGAGTTTATTAATAAGAAATACGGGAATTATGTGTATGAGAGAGAGGATATGTTGTTCCAGGAAACGAAACGTAAAAAACTTCTTGATGGTTTAAAGAAAAATCCGCTCAAGAAAGTGCTTGATAAAAAAGTTGTGGAGATAAACGATTCTGACGGGACGAAATTCATCCTTGAGGACGGCAGTTGGATGCTGCTGCGCCTTTCCGGCACGGAACCGAAACTGAGGGTTTATAGTGAAACGTCATCAAAGGAGAAATCGCTTAAGAACATCGAGTTCGGTAAAAAGTACGCGATGTCGCTGATGCAATAAAATCATGTACGACAAAAAATTGATAAGAAATTTCTGTATAATCGCACATATCGATCATGGCAAATCGACGCTGGCCGATCGCATCCTTCAGCATACGGGTACTATCGATAAACGAGTGTTCAGGGATCAATTTCTGGATAATATGGATATCGAGCGAGAACGCGGCATTACGATCAAAAGTAGTGCGGTCAAACTGGAATACAAGGCCAAAGACGGCAATACATACGGTCTGAACCTGATTGATACGCCGGGGCATGTGGATTTTACATATGAAGTGTCAAAATCCATTGCCGCGTGCGAAGGCGCGTTATTGCTTGTAGATGCCGTCCAGGGTGTCGAAGCGCAGACAATTGCCAATCTTTATCTTGCGATGGAACATGATTTGGTAATCATTCCGGTCATGAATAAGATCGATCTTAAGAACGCGCGTATTGACGATGTTAAACTCCAGATTATCGATATACTCGGTGCTAAAGAAGAGGAGATCGTTCTTGCCAGCGCAAAAGAAGGTATTGGTACCGAGGATATACTCGAGAACGTGATCAAGCTTATTCCGCCGCCACAGGGCGAGATCGATAAACCTTTGCAGGCGTTGATTTTTGATTCCTCATATGATATTTACCGCGGTGTGATCGTTTATGTAAGGATAATGAACGGCTCTATCAAAGCGGGCATGCAGATAGAAATGATGAACAGGGGAACGTCCTACGAAGTAAAAGAGGTTGGAGTGTTCATCCCTTCCGAAATGGTTGTGGATAGTCTGAATGCCGGCGAAGTAGGATACATAATCTGCAATATCAAGGTGGCAAGTGAAGTCGAGGTAGGGGACACGATAACGGATAGAATGAATCCCGCTCAGGCGCCGCTTCCAGGATATAAAAAAGTAAAACCGATGGTGTTTAGCGGTATTTATCCGATATCCAACGAGGATTATGAAGGACTGAAGAGCGCCGTGGAAAAATTGCGGTTGTCAGATCCGTCGTTTATTTTCGAACCGGAAGTTTCGGCCGCGCTCGGGTTCGGTTTCAGATGCGGGTTTCTCGGTCTTTTGCATATGGAGATAATACAGGAAAGATTAGAAAGGGAATTCAATCTTGATCTGATCCTGACCAGCCCCAGTGTCAATTACAGGATGAAGATAACAAATTCGGACGTTATAGAAGTTGATAATCCGACGAAGTATCCGGATCCGACGACCATAGAATATGTGGAAGAGCCGTATGTTAGATGTTCGATCATATCGCCGTCGCATACGATCGGAAACCTGATGAAACTTTGCGAAGATAAACGAGGGGAGTTCGTTAGCACAAAATATTTGGATCCCACAAAGGTACAACTTTTGTACAATGTGCCCCTGTCCGAGATTATTGTTGATTTTTATGATAAGATAAAATCTTCTACTCAGGGATATGGTTCGCTCGATTACGAAATAATAGGATATCGTAAATCGGATATAGTTAAACTGGAAGTGTTGATCAACGGTGAATTGTGTGACGCTCTTTCTTCTATCGTGCATAAGGCGCGAGCCAGGGAAAAGGGACTGGAACTGGTAAAACAGCTTAAGGATACCATCCCGAAACATATGTTCAAGATAGCGATCCAGGCCGCTATCGGGGGCAATATCGTCGCGCGTGAGGATATTTCGGCGATAAAGAAAAATGTTACCGCCAAGTGTTACGGCGGCGATATAACGCGTAAACGTAAACTATGGGAAAAACAAAAAGAAGGTAAAAAGAAGATGCGTTCGATCGGGAACGTTGATGTCCCGAAAGAAGCTTTTCTGAAAGCGATGAGGGTTGCATGAACTTAGACGAGATAAAACGCAAGAATCTTGAATATTGGTGGGAAGAATGGATAAAACCCATCTTAATTGCGGCGGTTTTGGCTCTTTTGATAAGGACGTTTATAATCCAGCCATTTAAAATCCCGTCCAATTCGATGTTCCCGACGCTCCAGCCCGGGGACAGGATTTTTGTCAGTAAGTTCGTTTATGGGGCTAAGATCCCGTTTATGGACGTGCGGCTTCCTAAAATTCATGATCCGAAAACGGGTGATATCGTTGTTTTCCTTTCTCCGGTGGAAAAGAATAAATATCTTGTGAAACGTTTTATCGCGCATGGTGGACAGACGGTTGAGATCAAGGACGGGATCATATTGGTTGACGGTAAAAAAGTCGACAATGGACCTGTTACGAAATTTACATATCTGAACCGAGGCGATTATGGCGAGGAGAACAAGGCAATAAAGGTTCCCGATAACTGCTTTTTTGTTTTAGGGGATAACAGCGCGAATTCTATGGATTCCAGGTATTGGGGATTTGTGCCGTATAGAAATCTGGTCGGGAAGGCGTTTGTCATCCACTGGCCTGTATCAAGATTGCGTATGCTGACTGACAAAGATTAAAGCGGAGGCGGTTCTACGTTGCTGAATTGGCCGAATAAATTAACGCTTTTGCGTATAATCCTTACGCCGATTTTTATTACGACGGTGTTGTATCACCGGCTCGATATCGGTTTTTTCATCTTTATTATAGCCGCATTGACTGACGCGCTTGATGGCTATATTGCCCGTACATTTAATTTAAAAACACAGCTTGGGACCGTGCTCGATCCTCTGGCGGATAAACTTCTTGTCGCATCGGCGTTTTTGAGTCTTAGCCTTGTGAAAGGGCTCCCGCAGTGCATCGATATGCCGATATATGTTCCGATCGTTGTGCTAAGCCGGGACGTTATAATACTTGTCGGTGCTGTCACCATATATTTTGTGGCAGGGCGAATAGACGTGAAACCCAGTATTTTAGGGAAGGTTACGACATTTTTTCAGATGCTTACTATTGTTTCGGTGCTTCTCAGGTTTGTTTACTCAAGTTGGATCTGGAACACGGCCGTGGTGCTGTCAATTCTTTCGGGATTGGATTATTTGCGTATAGGAGCGAGGCAGGTCAATGGAAAAGTTTAACAGTATACCGTCGGTTTGTATCGTAGGCAGGCCCAATGTGGGGAAGTCGTCACTTTTTAACTGGCTTGTGGGGGAACGTCGCGCGGTAGTTGTTGAGCAATCCGGCACAACACGAGATAGGCTGGAGTCCGTGGCGCATATAGACCGGTACAGTGTTAAGATCGTAGATACCGGCGGTTATATGATAAAAACTTCCGATGAAATATCTGCCCAGGTAAAAGAACAGCTTTATCTTGCGATCGAGGAATCGACTTTTGTTGTTATGGTAACCGATGCGATAAACGGTATTGTTCCGTCGGATCAGGAAGTTGCCGCGATAGTCAGGAAGGCCGGGAAGCCGGTTATGGTCGTTGCGAATAAGGCCGATAATAAAAATCTGGAAAACAGCGCGATGGAATTTTATCAGCTGGGTTTTGGGGATCCTCTCCCGGTTTCGTGTATGCATCGAAAAAATATTGAACGACTTAAAGAAATGATCATTGCCGCATTGAAGGGGAAACTTGTCCCTTACGAGGAAGAAAAGGCTATCAAGATCGCCGTTGTCGGCCGGCCGAATGTGGGGAAGTCCTCATTCATTAACAGCATTCTCAGCAAAGAACGTGTCATAGTAAGCGATATTCCCGGTACTACGCGCGATTCGATCGATACGTTTTTTGTGTATGACAATGATAACTATATTCTTATCGATACGGCCGGTATGAGGCACAAGCGAAAGATCAAGACCGTAGTTGATACGTTTAGTATGATGCGCTCGGAAGAGGCTATTAAACGCGCGGACGTTGTCTTTCTTCTGCTTGATTCCGCCGAAGGGATCACGCGTGACGACATGGCCATACTTGATATGATCGAGGCGAACGGAAAGGCCGGTCTTATCGTTGTTAATAAGTGGGATCTTGCGGATGAAGTCCGCGATGTGGCGATTGATGAATATAGAAATGCGCTTGAATATGCGTGTGCGCGTATAAGGTTCTTCCCGATACATTTCGCTTCAGCAAAGACCGGTAAAGGTGTAATGAAAACGCTTTCCATGGCGAAGGTTCTTGATACAAATCTAGATATAAAAGTTCCGACGCCGTTCCTAAATAAATTATTTGAGAAGAACGATCCGTCTGTGATATCGATATCGCGCCGCTGTAAGCGGCCGAATTTTTTATATATCACACAGATATGTTCGCGGCCTGTGGAGTTCTCGATATTCGTCAACGATTCCAGGGCTGTTCAGGATGTCCATAGAAAATTCATAGAAAATTTACTTCGGGATAATCTGCCGCTAAAAGGTATCCCGATACGATTGAAAGTCAAAAAGTCCAGAAAGGATTGATAAAAATGTTGTATGTGATAATCGGTGTGATAGCTGCATATTTTTTGGGTTCTATTCCTACTGGATATATTTTCGGTAAAGTACTTAAGAAGATAGATATACGCGAATGCGGCAGTGGGAACGTCGGCGCGACGAATACTTTTCGTTCGGTTGGTAAGATTCCTGGAATTATTGTTCTTGTTATAGATTTTTTAAAAGGGTATGTGGCAGTTACAGTTCTCCCAATGTTTGTTCAGCAGTTCTTTACCGAACGGGATCTCTCCGCGGAATATATTTTTATTCTTTTTGGTGCGGCCGCTATTTCGGGGCATATATGGACGGTCTTTTTGAATTTCAAGGGGGGGAAGGGAGTCGCGACTACGGCGGGTGTTATGGCGGGCCTGGCGCCGCTCATATTGTTGCTGTCGTTTGTTTGCTGGCTTGTGATTTTTGTTATTTTCAGATATGTTTCACTTGCGTCTATTATCGCCGCGATCACGTTACCGTTTTTTGCGGTCATTTTTCAGAAAAGTATTATGTTTGTTCTCTTCGCATCCATACTTTGCATTGTCGGTGTCTATAAGCATCGTGCCAACATTAAACGCCTGTTTAATGGGGAAGAAAAACGACTCCTGTAAATAATGAAAAAGTCAGAAAAATCGGATTGAATTATTTCCTGCTCGCTGTATAATTATAAGTGTTAGGACGAAGAAAAGGGTAAAAGTTCAGACATACTTATTTGAAGCTTTTAAAAAGTTAAGACAAATGAGGCGAAGATGAAAGAACTAATCTACAAAACAATCGAAGGTTTAAATCCCCGAAAACGCGAAGTTTCGATCGAAGAAAATGACCCTCAGAAAATGGGTTCGATCGGGCGGAAGTGGATATGTAAGTATTTTGTAAAATCGTTTTTCGTCTCTCGTACACGCGAAGAATTGGAAAAATGGTTGTCTGCACATAACCACAAACTGAACAATGTCCGTAATTGCCACATAATGAAAAAGGTCGATACATGTACCGGGAAAATGATGTTATTGTGCAAAGTAATAGGTGAGTTCTATGTGGTGAAAGAACTTGCTGCCTATAAAGTTATGTATGTGAATTCGCTTAAAATAACCATGGATAACGGCGCATTATAAAGAGAGAGGTTCGGCATGGTAATGAATAAGATAAAACATATAGGTTTTCTATATTTCGTCGCATTGGTGAAATTGAGCACGATCAAATGGCAAATGGGGATCTACGAAGCGCTCATGAAAAGTCACCACACAATGTAACCAACTAACGATGCTCAGCATCGATTACCTCCTGAAAATCGGGGGATGGTGTGTTGCCATCCCCCGATTTTTTTTGTCCTGCTTGGAACAGCGATTTGGCACTTTTCAGTCGTCATAGATTATATTGACTACCATTATAGTATATGTTAAACTCTCTCAATATTATGAGCAAAGTGACGGTTATAGGCGATGGCGGATGGGGTACGGCTTTGGCCTTACTCCTCAATTCCAAAGGGGTTAGAACTTCTTTATGGAGTTATTCCCGGGAATACGCCCTGTTTTTAGACAGGGACCGGGAGAACGTGAAATTCCTAAAGGGGATCAAGATCCCAAAGGGAATAATAATCACTTCCGATATGAACATTGTCGATGACTGTGATTTTGTGGTATTTGCCGTACCATGCGAGCATATCAGATCGGTAGCGGATAGGTTTCGTTCCACAGGGATAAAAAAGATAGTCAGTGCAGCGAAAGGTATCGAGGACAAAACATTTAAGTGTCCGTCGAGTATATTGGCTGAATATTTTCCCAAGTCGCATATCGCGGCCTTATCCGGCCCGAGTATATCGCATGAAGTAGCATTGAATCTCCCGACCACGGTTGTTTTGGCCGGAAAAGGTGACTGGAGAAACGATGTTCAGAATCTGTTGAGTACCGAGACATTTCGTGTGTACACGTCGGAGGATGTGACCGGCGTGGAGCTTGGCGGAGCGCTGAAAAATGTAATTGCGATTGCCGCTGGGATATCAGATTCTTTAGGATTTGGAACGAACGCAAAAGCGGCGCTTCTGACGCGCGGATTGGCAGAAATAACCCGACTTGGGGTTGCTATGGGAGCTGACGCCAGAACATTTAGCGGGCTTAGCGGTCTTGGGGATTTGGCTACTACATGCATGAGTGCTCTGAGCCGGAATAGATGGTTCGGAGAGGAAATAGGAAAAGGCAAAAGTGTCAGTGAGGTGCTTGCTGCGACAGAAATGGCCGTGGAAGGAATGCGGACCTGCCGTTCGGCGTATCACCTGGCGAAAGAACATAAAGTGGAGATGCCTATTACGGCCAAGGTTTACGAGATCATATACGAAGGCAAGGAACCGCGCGGTGCGGTCAGGGAACTGATGACGCGCGAATTGAAAAAGGAACATTGAGGAACGGAAGACAAAATGTCCTCCGGTATTTTGTTTGGGATCGGGGCGTAGCGCAGTCCGGCTTAGCGCACTAGTCTGGGGGACTAGGGGTCATGGGTTCAAATCCCGTCGCCCCGACCATTTAAAATGAAACGGTAGAACGATATGAAAGAATTGAAGCCTGTTAAAGTTGGATTGATTGGTGCCGGTACTATCGGTAAAGGTGTCGTCGATCTCTTATTGCATAACGGAAAATTGATTACCGCTCGGACAGGGGTATCGATCAGCCTGGAGAAAGTCTGTGACAGGGATAAGAATGCCTTGGACGCGGTTGCGGCCAGCGGCGTTGCGGTGACCAGTAACGCGGACGACATCCTGAATAGCAAGGATATTGACATCGTGGTCGAACTTATCGGCGGAATAAATCCTGCCAAAGATTTTATTTTGCGTGCTATTAATAACCGTAAGAATGTTGTTACGGCGAATAAGGCGGTTCTCTCTACTTTCGGAAAAGAAGTTTTTCTTGCCGCTGTGACCAACAACGTGTCTATTGGTTTCGAGGCCAGTGTCGGAGGTGCGATCCCGATAATACGTGCGCTTAAGGAAAGTTTTATCTCTAACAATTTTGAGGTGATATACGGGATTCTCAATGGTACGACTAATTTCATACTTTCAATGATGGAAGAAGATCATTCATTCGAAAAGGCCCTTCAGATCGCGCAGAAAAAAGGCATAGCCGAAAGTAATCCCGAACTGGATCTCAGCGGGAAGGACAGCGCGCATAAATTATCCATTCTTGCGCTTTTGGGGTTTGGCATTAACATTTCGCCCGAGAAAATATACACCGAAGGCATACAGGACATTATGCCGCAGGATATTACTTATGCGAAAAGATGGGGATATAATATCAAACTTCTGGCCATAGCGAAAAATGACGATAGCGGACTTGAGTTGCGCGTTAGTCCGGCACTTATGCCGGCAAAACATCTTCTTGCCAACGTGAAGGGTGAAAACAATGCGATTTTTGTTAAAGGCGATTTTCTTGAAGAATCGCTTTTATACGGTAAGGGAGCGGGGCAGCGGCCCACTGCGACATCGGTTGTCGGAGATATTATCGACATAGCGAAAAGGGTTGCATATATCGGGCGCGAAAATATCATTCCGTTTGATCCGATCGGAAACGGCGGCGATAAGAAATTGGTGAATATCGACGAATTGATGCTACCGTACTATTTGCGGTTCTCAGTCATCGATAAACCGGGCGTGTTGGCCAGTGTATCTGCGATTTTAGCGGAGAATGATATCAGTATCGCCAGCATGTCGCAGGAAGAAAGAAAAAGAGGCCAAAGTGTTACGGTGATCATGATCACTCACAAGGCGCGCGAAGGAAGTCTTCAGAAGGCGATTCAAAACATAAATAGTATGGATTATGTGACGAGTAAAACCGTTGTTATACGTATTGAAGATTAAAACGCAAGGTGGAAAATGGGAATAATACAGAGATACAGAAAATATTTGCCGGTAACGGATAAAACCCCGATTGTAAGTCTTGAGGAAGGGAATACGCCTCTGATCCCGGCGGACTTTATCGCCGAAAAGATTGGCGCGGGGTATAAAGTTTGGTTGAAATATGAAGGTTTGAATCCGACGGGAAGTTTTAAGGACCGTGGGATGACGATGGCGATAACTAAAGCCGTAGAGGATGGGTCGCGTGCGGTTGTTTGTGCGTCTACCGGGAACACTTCGGCGTCCGCTGCTGCTTTTTCGGCTCGGGCCGGGATAAAATGTTTGGTGATCCTTCCAGAAGGCGCGATTGCTTTAGGGAAATTGGCTCAGGCGATAATTCACTCTGCAAAGGTAATAGCCATCAGAGGAAATTTTGACGATGCGCTCGATATTGTTCGGAAGATCGGCGAGAAATATCCTATCACGATAGTGAATTCTATAAATCCGTATCGCATTGAAGGACAGAAAACAGGTTCGTTCGAAATTTGCGATGTTCTCGGCCATGCGCCGGCATATCATTCTCTGCCGGTTGGGAACGCTGGAAATATCACGGCGTACTGGAAAGGATACAAGGAATATAAAGATGACGGCAAGATCGAGTCGTTGCCGAAGATGCTGGGTTTTCAGGCCGCAGGATCGGCTCCGATAGTTGACGGACATCCTATAAAAGATCCGAAAACTTTGGCGACGGCGATCAAGATCGGAAATCCCGCCAGTTGGCAGCAGGCGGTTGCGGCCAGGGACGAATCTAAAGGGTTGATAGATAAGGTGACGGATGATGAGATTATAGATGCATATAAATTTTTGGCGTCGGGTGGCATATTTGCCGAGCCTGCGTCAGCCGCTAGCGTTGCCGGCATTCTTAAAAAGGCCCGAGAAAATTATTTCCCGAAACTTTCAAAAGGTGAAACGCGTGATATAGTCTGCGTATTGACTGGCCACGGACTTAAGGACCCCGACCGGGCCATAAAATGTCTTGAACAGCCGGTGGTTGTCGATGCAAAAGTCGAGGATGTTATCAGGGAGGCAGGGTTATGAAATATATCATTCTTGTTCCGGACGGCGCGGCTGACGTGCCGATTGAAGATCTGAACGGTCGTACATGTTTGGAGGCGGCCGATACATCCAGAATGGACACGATAGCGAGAAAAGGCGTTGTTGGAACGGTCAAGAACGTTCCGCGCGGGATGATACCTGCCAGCGATGTCGCGAATCTTTCGATACTCGGTTATGACCCGGCCAAATATTATTGCGGGCGAGGTCCTCTGGAAGCGGCCAATATCGGAATAGAGCTGGGTGAATGCGATGTGGCATTCCGTTTTAACACGGTAACGGTTTCAGACGGGAAAATGGTAGATTATAGCGCCGGGCATATCAGCTCGAAAGAATCAGCCGTACTTGTTGACGCGCTTAACAAAAAGCTTGGGAGCAAAAAATATCGTTTTTATGCCGGAGTGAGTTATCGCAATCTTTTGGTTGTGACATGTGATTTTCCTGAAGAAGCGGCTAAACTGGCGAAAATAATGTGTTATCCGCCGCACGATATACTGGATCAGGCCATCTCGAAACATCTCCCGAAGGATCCGGATATTCTGGATCTTGTGAATAAATCACGTGAGGTATTGGAAGAACATGATATAAATAAAGTCCGAGTGGACTTGGGGCAGAACCCGGCGAATATGATCTGGCCATGGGGACAGGGAAGAAAACCCAACATGCCGTCGTACAAAGAAGCTTTCGGTATTTCAGGTGGGATAATTTCGGCCGTTGATCTTTTGAAGGGTATGGGAAGGGTTTTGGGCCTTGATGTTGTAAACGTGGAAGGCGCGACTGGATATTATGATACGAACTATGAAGGTAAAGCCGACGCCGCGCTTAAGTTGCTCGAAAACCATGATCTGGTTTTTGTGCATGTCGAGGCTCCCGATGAGGCGGGCCATAACGGGGATATTCTTGCGAAGATAAAGGCAATAGAGAATTTTGATAAAAAGATTGTGGGACGTATAATCGATGCGATAGGCGGAAGATATGATTACCGAGTATTGGTCCTTCCTGATCATCCGACGCCCGTTAAGAAAAGAACGCATACGGCGGATGCCGTACCGTTCGCTATTTGCGGACCGGGTATTGAGGCGGACGAGGTTTCTGTTTTTACGGAAGAAGCCGCAAAGGCTGGCAGTATGGAACTTAAGCACGGTTATGAACTTATAAAGTATATGATTGATCCGTCAAAAAAAAACAAGCGAAAAGCAAAAAGTGACAAAGGGGTTGAATAGAGTCATGGCTAAAAAGATTGTTGTTCAGAAATTCGGAGGATCTAGTGTCGCTAATCCGGACAAAATAAAAAATGTCGCGAGTATAGTTTCTGCATGTAAGGACCAGGGCAATCATGTCGTTGTAGTCGTTTCCGCACTTGGCGATACAACGGACGAACTATTAGAACTTGCCGCGCAGATCAATGATAAACCCGCCGAACGGGAACTGGATATGCTTATGTCTACCGGAGAGCAGATATCAGTGGCATTATTGGCTATGGCGCTCCAAAAGATCGGGAAGAAGGCCATATCGTTTACAGGTGCTCAGGTCGGTATTCTTACAGACACGACGCATACTAAGGCGCGGATACTTGATATCTCCACAAAGCGGATAATGGACGCACTTAAAAAAGACAATATCGTTATAGTGGCCGGGTTTCAGGGCATAAGCCTTGAACACGAGATAACCACGCTGGGACGTGGTGGCTCGGATATGACGGCTGTGGCGCTGGCAAAAGTTCTGAAAGCCGACGTGTGCGATATTTTTACAGATGTGAAAGGTGTTTATACTGCGGATCCCAGAATAGTGGAGGACGCGCGTAAACTGGACAGAATAAGTTATGACGAGATGCTTGAACTCGCGTCGCTTGGCGCGCAGGTCATGCAGGCTCGTAGTATCGAGGTCGCGAGCAAATTTAACGTAGTGATACATGTTAGGTCGAGTTTTTCCAACGAAAAAGGCACATTGATATGCAAGGAGGTCAAAGAAATGGAAGAAGTTCTTGTTAGAGGCGTAGCGGTAAGTAAAGGCGAAGCGAAAATAACCGTATGTGACGTTCCCGATAAACCGGGTGAGGCTGGCAGATTGTTCGAGGCATTGGCTAAGGCGAATATAAACGTCGACATGATAATCCAGAACGTTTCAAGAACCGGCGGGCGTACAGATATATCGTTCACCGTGCCAGTCGAGGATATCGTGAAAGCTCAGGATGTGCTTGCCGATATCAATAAACGTCTTGGAGCCAAGGATATCATTGTGGATAAAGACATCGCAAAAGTATCCGTGGTCGGCGTTGGGATGAGAAGCCATTCCGGCGTAGCCGCGAAGATGTTCAAGGCTTTGGCTGACGCTAATGTCAATATAGAGATGATATCGACCAGTGAGATCAAAATCTCGTGTGTTATCGGTAAGAACGATTCCAATACGGCAATGAAGGTTCTGCATAAGGCGTTTGAGCTGAACAAAAAGAAATAAACAACGGTTTGTCGGCAAGCCGAATAATACGGGTGAGGGAAAGGAGAGACCGAATGGCCAGGAAAGTTTATATTTATGATACTACGCTTCGTGATGGCGCGCAGTCTGAAGGTATCTCTTTTTCCGTGCACGATAAAATGCGTGTTGTCAGCAAGCTTGACGAATTGGGGGTCGATTTCATCGAGGCCGGTTGGCCCGGGATCAATCCTAAAGAAGATGAATTTTTCAAAGAGCTTAGAAAAAATCTCAAGCTGAAGAAATCAAATATCACCGCGTTTGGGTGTACTAGGCGCGTTGATAAAAAACCGGCTAACGATCCAGTCCTTAATGGACTTTTGAAGTCGGAGATGAAATATATCACAATATTTGGGAAAAGCTGGGATCTCCACGTTAAAGAAGTGCTTAAAACATCGCTGCATGAAAATCTTGCCTTAATAACGGATTCCATAAAATATCTTAAGGCTCACGGCCGCTCTGTGATGTTCGACGCGGAGCATTTCTTCGACGGTTTTGAAGGAAATCCCGAATACGCGATCAATACGCTAAAGGCCGCGGTCGATGGCGGCGCCGAGTTTGTTGTTTTGTGCGATACGAACGGCGGAAGTGTGACCAGTCGTGTATTTGAGGTCGTTGAGGAAGTCCGTAAATCCGTTAAGATCCCGTTGGGCATACATACACATAACGATGGGGAAATGGCCGTCGCTAACTCTATCGCGGCTGTACAGGCCGGATGCACTCAGGTGCAGGGGACTTTCAACGGCTACGGAGAACGTTGCGGTAATGCCAATCTGGTATCGATCGCTCCGGCTCTTAGGTACAAACTGGGATATGATTGTCTCTCTGATTTTGCTTTAAAAGAATTTACCGAAGCGTCGAGATATATTGCGGAGATAGCGAATATGCGGCACTCCGATAATCAGCCGTATGTTGGAAGCAGCGCTTTTACGCATAAAGCGGGTGTTCATATTAATGCGATGATAAAAAATCCTAAAACATACGAGCATATGTCGCCGGAAAAGATCGGTAACAAAAGACGCATGCTGGTTTCCGAGATAGCCGGCAGGTCCAGTGTTCTTGCCAAAGCGGAGGAATTCGGGCTGTCGATTAAAAAGGATACGGATGGGGCAAAGGAAATTCTGTCGAAAGTACAGGAGATGGAGAACGAGGGCTATCAGTTTGAGCTTGCGGAGGCTTCGTTAATGCTGCTTATGCGTCGCGCGGCGGAAACGTATAAACGGCATTTTGAACTTGAAGATCTACGTGTCATTGTGGAAAAACGCGGCGAAAAAGAAGTGATATGCGAAGCGACCGTAAAGATAAAGATCGGCAATGAAATGAGACATACGGTATCGTTGGGTGACGGGCCTGTCCACGCTATGGACCAGGCTTTGCGTAAATCGCTTTTGGAATTTTATCCGTCTCTGAGCGAGATGAACCTCTCCGATTTCAGCGTACGCGTGTTGGACCAGAAAGCCGGTACGGCCGCTAAGGTCAGGGTTCTTGTGGAATCGCAGGATGAAAAAGAATCATGGTGGACCGTAGGGGTATCCGAGAATATTATCGAAGCCAGTTGGAAGGCTATAATAGATTCGATCGAATATAAGTTTACAAAAGATGAATTGAAAAAAACTAAAAGTAAGAAGAAAAAATGAACGAACTATCTACGCGATACGATCCACATAGCATTGAAACCAGTATTTATGAAGCATGGGAAAAAGCGAAGCTTTTCCACGCCGAGCCGGGGAGCGGGAAGTCTCCATATTGCATAGTGATCCCGCCGCCAAATGTCACCGGTGTTCTTCATATGGGGCACGCGCTTAACGATACCATACAGGACATACTTATCCGGTGGAAAAGGATGCAGGGCTATGAAGCGCTTTGGATGCCCGGTACCGATCACGCCGGGATAGCTACGCAGAACGTAGTGGAGAGGGCCATCGCGAAGGAAGGACTAAAACGTGCGGATCTCGGCCGGGAAAAATTCCTTGAACGAGTTTGGAAATGGCGCGAGGATTACGGCAATACGATAATCCGCCAGCTGAAAAGGCTTGGTTGTTCCTGTGATTGGGACAGAACACGCTTTACGATGGATGAGGGGCTTTCCGCGGCGGTCAGAGAAGTTTTTCTCAGATTATATAACGAGAAATTGATATATAAAGGCAACTACACGATAAATTGGTGTCCCAGATGCGGTACGGCTCTTAGCGACGAGGAAGCAGAGCACCGAGAGATGGAAGGGATGCTTTATTACATAAAATATCCGGTCAAGGGAAGAGAAAAACTTGAAAAAGAGAACGAGGATTACATCGTTGTCGCCACGACTCGTCCCGAAACTCTTTTGGGTGACGTCGCTGTCGCCGTTAATCCCAATGATCCGCGATACTCGTTCCTTAAAGGTAAAAAACTAATCCTGCCTATCGTGAAGCGTGAGCTTCAGGTGATATTCGACGATACCGTGGATCCTGAGTTCGGCACCGGAGCCGTAAAAGTCACGCCGGCGCATGATCATGCCGACTTCGCGATGGGTCTCAAACATGATTTGGAATGTATAAATGTGATGAACCCGGACGGGACTATAAACGAGCTTGGCGGCGATTATGAGGGGATGGACCGCTTTGAGTGCAGAGAAACTATCGTAGACGATCTTACGCAGAGAAAACTTTTCATTAAATATGAGAAACACCAGCATGCGGTCGGGCATTGTTATCGATGTCATACGATAGTGGAACCGCGGCTTTCGCAGCAGTGGTTCGTTCGTATGAAACCGTTGGCCAAAGAGGCTATTGAAGTCGTTAAAGACGGGAAGATAACTTTCTATCCGAATCGCTGGACGAAGGTCTATTTGAACTGGATGGAGAATATCAGGGATTGGTGCATATCGCGCCAGATATGGTGGGGACATCGTATCCCGGTTTGGTATTGTAAGGATTGCTTGAAATATAAAGACGTGCGTGACGTAGAAGTCAGTGGCCCAGGGAAAAAAGGCGTGTTCATTTGTGAACACACTCATTCCGACGGGGCCGTAAAATGTCCGGATTGCGGCGGGAGTAATGTGGAACAGGACCCGGATGTTCTGGATACGTGGTTCAGCTCGTGGCTTTGGCCGATATCGACGCTTGGATGGCCGAAAGAGACAGAGGAACTTAAGACATTTTATCCCACGGATGCGCTCGTTACCGCACAGGAGATAATCTTTTTCTGGGTAGCACGTATGATAATGGCAGGGCTTATGTTCCGGGGCGAGATCCCGTTCAAAGACGTTTATATACACGGCACGGTCAGGGACGCGACAGGGGCGAAGATGTCCAAATCGCTTGGAAACGTCATTGATCCTCTTGATATCATAGCTAAGGTCGGAAGTGACGCTCTGCGCTTCAGCATCATATCCATCACGTCTCAGGGGCAGGATGTTTTTCTTTCCGAGGAAAAGTTCGAATTCGGTCGGAATTTCGCGAACAAGCTTTGGAACGCGTCGCGTTTTGTCCTGATGAATCTTGAGGTTGATGAGATCCCTGAGAATGCGGTGGGGATAGGTGCTTCTTTGGCGGATAAATGGATAATCAGTTCATATCATGCGGCTATAGATGAAGTCCAAAAAAGCCTTGTTTCATATAAGTTTAACGAGGCCGCGCAGACATTGTATGATTTTGTATGGCATAAGTACTGCGACTGGTTTCTTGAACTTTCTAAACTTTCAGATAATAAGGAAGATACACAGAAAGTGCTTTTGTACGTTCTGTCCGGGGTATTACGTCTTTTGCACCCTTTTATGCCTTTCATAACCGAGGAAATATGGCAGAAACTTCCGGGTGAAAAGAATAAATGGGTAATGACGGCCGATTGGCCCGTAAGCGACGAGACGATGATAAGGCCCGGCGTCGTCGCTGAAATGGATAAGTTGATCGGGATAATAACTGCGATAAGGAATATCAGGGCGTTCTGGAATATAGACGCCGGCACGATCATAGACGTGGATTTTGTTATCCCGACGGACGCGGACGGTAAATTTATAGCGGGCGGGGCTAAATATATAGAGCGTCTCGCGCGTTGCCGTGTCAGGAATACCGGAAAAGATATTAAACGTCCGGTGGATTCTATTGCGGCCGTTGTAGAAAAAATACGTCTTTTTATCCCGATAGGGAACGCGATCGACGTGGAAAAAGAGAAAAAACGTATACGTAAAAAGATAGAAGAAATGGAGAACGTACTCATATCGATCGAGCGCAAACTTAGTAATTCCGATTTTATCCAGCGCGCGCCTAAAGAGGTTGTTGCGAAAGACCGCGAGAAACGTGAAAAATATATACGGGATATAAAGACACTCAAAGAAAACCTTGAGGCCGTCGGTTAAATCGAGCCTCTTCCGGCGACAGGGATCCCGATCCCCGCTTTGAGAGCGCCATCAGGAGGAGAAAATAGTGAAAAAAAGACTGCAACTTATACTGTCTCATGCCGGAATAGCCTCACGAAGGCATTCTGCGGACGTTATACAGGAGGGTCGGGTAAAGGTCGACGGGAAGGTCGTGGTCGACAAAGGGCTCCAATTCGATCCGGACACGAATGTTATTGAAGTGGATGGTCGGCGTATATCCGGGGACGAAAAAAAATATTATTTCCTTTTCAATAAACCGCGTGGTGTTATATCAACGGCCATCGATACACACGGACGAAAGATGGTGACTGAGTTTTTTAAGCATGTAAAAGCACGCGTTTATCCGGTCGGACGGCTTGATAAGGATACGACTGGCGCGCTTGTCGTTACAAATGACGGGGATTTGGCCAATCGGCTTCTTCATCCCAAATTCGAGATAGAAAAAGAATATGAGGCCGTTGTTTCAGGAAGTATTACGGACGAAAAAATAGACCGGCTTGAGAAGGGCGTCGATATTGACGGGGAAAAGACCTCGCCGTGCAAAGTTAAAAAAATATCTGTGAATAACTCTCTTACGGTGTTTAGGGTGGTTATACATGAAGGGCGTAAACGGCAAGTGCGGCGCATGTTCGAGGCCGTCGAATGCCATGTAGCCGCGCTTCAACGCGTGCGTTTCGCCGGACTGGAAGTTTCTGGTATACGTCCGGGATGTTATCGGTCGCTGAGCGCGTCCGAAGTTGAGAGATTGAAAAAACTTTGATCCGGCGCCGGGAGGCGATATGAACGAATTGAATATGAAACGTGTTGAGCGTATCGTGCGTTTTACTCTCAAGGAAGATGTATGGACCGGAGATATAACCTCAGAAGCCGTTCTGAACGGTGATTCGAACGTTGACGCGGTGATCCTTGCGCGTGAGGATGGCATCGTGTGCGGAATGAACGTTGCCGAGCTCGCGTTCCATGTGGTGGATCCGGATGTCAGGTTCAGGCCGTTAGTGAAGGATGGGGATAAAATAGGGAAAGATAAAGAGATAGCCTTCATCGAAGGCAGCCCGCTTTCTATTCTACGGGCGGAAAGAACGGCGTTGAATTTTCTAGGGCATTTGAGCGGTATCGCCACAAAGACCCGGGCGTTCGTGGACGTGGTTGCCGGCACGGGGGTAAAAATATATGATACGCGTAAAACGATGCCCCTTCACAGATATATGCAGAAATACGCCGTGCGCGTAGGTGGAGGCGTCAATCACAGGTGGGGCCTTTGGGATATGGCCCTTATAAAAGACAATCATTTGCGCGCGTACGGTGTTCAGCGCAATTCCGTGAATACGGAATATATCATAAAGAACATAATCCGGGATGTTCGCCGGACGGTCCAGAAAAATATAAAAATCGAAATAGAGGTCGAAACTTTGAAAGAATGCGAGTACGCGCTTAGCGAAAAACCGGATGTGATCATGCTGGACAATATGAGCCCGGAGATGATATGCCGCGCAGTCAAATTGCGTAAAGATATGGGGCTTGAAGGTAAAGTCCTGTATGAGATATCGGGCGGGATAACGCTTGACAGTATAAAAAATTTCGCCAATTGCGGCGCAGAGATAATTTCATCCGGTTCACTTACGAGCTCCGTCAAATCCATTGACTACAGCCTGGAGATAATTCTGAAAAATGGATAAGTTTAAACTGGTATCTGAGCTTAAACCTTCGGGAGACCAGCCGGAAGCGATAGACAAAATGACCGGGTCTATACTGAAGGGGAACCGTTACCAGACGCTTATCGGCGTAACGGGTAGCGGTAAAACCTTCACCATGGCGAATATCGTCGAAAAGGTGAATAGACCCACGCTCGTGATATCACACAACAAAACCCTCGCGGCTCAGCTTTACGCTGAGTTCAAGGATTTTTTTCCGTCCAACGCCGTCGAATATTTCGTTTCGTATTACGACTATTATCAGCCCGAGGCATATGTCCCGCAGACCGATGTTTACATCGAGAAAGACGCGTCGATCAACGAGGATATCGATAGATTGCGCCTATCCGCGACGAGTTCTCTCTTTTCGAGGAGAGATGTGCTGATAGTTGCGAGCGTTTCGTGTATATACGGTTTGGGGTCGCCCGAGGATTATTCCAGCATGCTTGTAAGCCTTTCCGTAGGTATGGAAGAAAAACGTGATAGTATCCTTAAAAGGCTTGTGGATATCCAGTATGAGCGAAATAATTACGACCTCGAGCGCGGGAAGTTCCGTGTGCGCGGCGATATCGTTGAGATTCTGCCCGCGTATAAGGAGACCGCTTTCAGGATAGAATTTTTCGGGGACGCAATAGAACGTATATCCGAAATTCATCCCGTGTCCGGAGATATATTGGCTTCTTTGGATAAATTATGTATATATCCGGCGAAACACTTCGTTACGACCGATGATAAGATCAAGGTTGCCGTCGGATCTATTGAGGAAGAACTGAATGTGCGGCTCGCGGAGTTACGTTCAGCCGGTAAGTTGCTGGAAGCCCAGAGATTAGAAGGCCGTACCAGATATGATCTGGAAATGCTCCAGGAACTCGGGTATTGCAACGGGATAGAGAATTATTCGAGACATATTTCGGGAAGGGTGCCCGGTTCCAGGCCGTGGTGTTTACTGGATTATTTTACGGGGGATTTTCTGCTGATAATCGACGAATCCCATGTCACATTACCACAGGTTCGCGCGATGTATAACGGCGATCAGGCGCGAAAGAAAACCCTGGTGGATTACGGATTCCGTCTTCCTTCGGCGCTGGATAACAGGCCTTTGAAATATGAGGAATTTGTCGAGACGATAAAACAAACATTGTATGTTTCGGCTACGCCCGGTGAATATGAGACAAATCAAAGCGGAGGGGCTATTGTAGAGCAGATAATACGGCCGACCGGGTTAGTGGATCCGCCGATCACGGTCAGGCCGACAAAAGGACAGATCCACGACATTATGGAAGAAGTGAAAAAACGCGCGGACAAGGATGAACGAGTGCTTGTAACTACGCTGACTAAACGTCTTGCGGAAGAACTTACGGATTATCTGAAGGATATGAAGCTGAAAGTCCGTTATATGCATTCCGAGATAAACGTGCTTGATCGCATGGAGATCATAAGGGATCTACGGCTTGGAAAATTCGACTGTCTTGTAGGCATAAACCTGCTTAGGGAGGGGCTTGATCTGCCGGAGGTGTCCCTTGTGGCGGTCCTTGACGCCGATAAAGAAGGATTTCTCCGCAGCTGGACATCGCTTTTGCAGACGGCGGGGCGCGCCGCGCGTAATGTCAACGGAGAGGTCATACTGTACGCGGACACCATGACGAAGTCGATGCAAAAGGTCATGGACATAACTAATGCCCGCCGCGAGAGACAAACACGGTATAATGAGGAGAACCATATACAACCTAAGACAATTGTAAAAGCCGTAAAAGAAGGCATAGAAGCGTACAGACGCGCGAAAGATATCGTGACGGAAGTTGTTGCGGAGAACGATGAAACGTACGAGATCAAGGATCTGATCTCTCAACTTGAGCGTGAGATGGAAGAAGCGGCGCGGAACCTTCATTTTGAAAGAGCGATAGTGTTGCGTGATGAGGTTGAGCGGTTAAAGAAGATGCTGAATGAACAAACCGTCGCGACCAGCGTTACGGAAATAAAAAAAGGCGTGGAAGGCCGTAAAAAATCGGGGAAAAAGTCTCATGGCGGAAAAAGACCTTAAAACAGGCATATTGGATCTATTGCGGAATAATCCGGAACATGTCTCCGGTGAAGCGATGAGCGCCGAACTTGGCGTATCACGGGCCTATGTGTGGAAACATATCACAGAAATGAAAGATGAGGGATATAATTTTGAAGCCGTGCCGAACCTGGGGTACAAATTGTTATCTGTGCCAGATAAATTTTTTGAGCGCGAGATAAAGACGGGGCTTAGTACCGTCGCGCTGGGGAATAAAACGGTGCATTATTTCGACAGTGTTGTTTCAACGAACGATGTTGCTTACGAATACGCCGAACATGGCGCTCCCGAAGGCGATATAGTGATAGCGGAGACACAGACCGGAGGTAAAGGCCGTCTCGGTCGTAAATGGATATCTCCGTGCGGTGTCGGGATATATTTTTCGGTTGTTTTACGGCCGTCTCTCGCGCTTGAATCTATCCCTACTATACCGCTTGTCGCGGCTTTAAGTGTGGTCGAGGCCATACAGTCCGAGACAGGGATCACTGCGGGGATCAAATGGCCGAATGATGTTTTCTGCGGTGGGGGAAAGGTGTGCGGTATCCTGACGGAGATGAAGGCTCAGCAGGATAAGGTTGATTTTATTATTCTCGGGATAGGTATCAATGTGAACACGGATAAGCCAGATCTTCCCGAGGGTGGGACAAGTCTTAAACTGGAGACAGGGAAGCCGGCATTGGAACGTGTGCGTCTTTTGCGAACGATACTTTGTATGCTGGAAAGGGATTACGGGATCTTTGTTTCGGGCGGATTCGCCGCTTTGCGTGAAAAATGTAAAAAATATTCTATTGTGCTGGGGAAGAATGTTAAAATAGCATCTCCGAAAGGCGAGATAAACGGTACGGTCCTCGATATAGACGAGAACGGTAGGCTTGTGCTGGACGACTCCGGGACCGAACGAAGGATATTCTCGGGAGATATCGAGATGTGCAGGTGAAAAATTGATTGCGTCTTGTTTTTTAGAGTTCGCGCGATGATCCGATGAGTATGACACTGGGAGAGTAAATGAATATTTTGGTGGATATCGGCAATACGAATACGTCGATTGCCCTGGTTGACGGGAAGAAATATTTGAAAAAATATTTCATACATACTTCAAAAGAAACTATCTGTCCAAAGGCGTTTTTCCGGCTTCTAGGGCGTTTTTCGGGTAAGGTGGACCGGATAATAGTCGTGAGCGTCGTTCCTGAATTTTTGTCCATATTGTCCGCCGCGCTTGGTCGTGTATTCCCTAATGCCGAGATATCGGTAGTGGGCAAGAATATAAAAGTGCCCATCAAAAATAGATATAGGAAACCAAAACAGGTCGGACAGGATCGTTTGGTCACGGCGTATGCGGCGTTACTTAAGGCCAGATCGCCGCTTGTGGTAATAGATTTTGGTACGGCCGTTACGATGGATTACGTGAATGAACGCGGGGAGTATGAGGGCGGTTTGATCTTTCCCGGGATGAGGCTTGCGCTCGCGTCCCTGGTCAATAATACAGCGCTTCTCCCGTCGGTGGCTTTGAGGTCCGCCAACGGGCTTATCGGGCGAGATACAAAGGGAAGTATGAATAACGGCATATTGTTCGGTTACGCGGCGATGTGCGACGGTTTGATAGAAAGATTTTTTGAGCGTTACGGTAAAAAAGTCCGCATAATCGCGACAGGCGGGGACTCGTCTATGATAGCGAAACACTCACGGTACATCGAGAAAGTATATCCGACTTTGATATTCGACGGTCTTTGTGAAATGGGACGCAGATAATATTTGTTTTTTTTGATTAATCACGTAAAATATCTTATGTTGTGTACAGCCAATTAACTTAACGATCGAAAGGATAGATTAAATGCAGATATTCCAGGCGCATGCGGGTAAAGAGGTATTCGTTCCGAAGAAAGTGTTTTTTACAAAAGGTGTAGGTACTCACAAAGCCGAGCTTAGAAGTTTTGAGCTGGCTCTGCGCGATGCCGGAATAGAAAAATGCAATCTCGTTACCGTTTCCAGTATTTTACCGCCCGCGTGTCAGGTCATATCCAAGAATGAAGGGGTCAAAGAACTTTTTCCGGGGATGGTCACGTTCACTGTTTTGTCGCGATGTGCATCTAACGAAGCGCACAGGCTTATCGCCGCTAGTGTCGGCTGCGCCGTTCCGGCAGACCCGAACGCGTATGGCTATCTCAGCGAACACCATGGGTATGGACAGAATGAAAAGTTCGCAGGGGATTATGCCGAGGATCTGGCGGCCGCTATGTTGGCCTCGACGTTAGGGCTTGAGTTCGACGAGCAGAAATCATGGGACGAAAATAAAGAAATATACCGTCTCAGCGATAAAATAGTCCGCAGTACGAATATCACTCAGACCGCGGTCATCGGTTCGGAAGGGAATTTCACCACCGTTCTTTCTGCCGCGGTGTTCTTGTTCTAGATTTGGATTGAACGTAGGAGCGCAGTTTTTGCGCTCCTACGGTATGTCACTTGTCAGATAATCTCTAATTGAGTCCACGTACACGTAGAAGTAAAATCTTGAAACGGATATCCGGCCCTCGACATGCAACAAAAGTAAACACAGCTAAGAAGAAGACATTTTAAATAACACACTAGCGCGGCAACAACAGTAGGGTTGTTTTATTATAAATTATTTAAACCCGAGGTCTGATTTTTTCATTTTGCGGGTATTGAACTTGCTGGACCAGGCTTGCATAAAGGACTGGCTTCGTTGCGCTTGTTCAGCCATAATAGCGGCCTGGTTGAAGTTTTGAGTCTGAGGAACCACCGCGGCAACGTTTACGACCGTATTTACCGGTGGTTTGAACGCCACAGGGATCGTTTGTATCTGCTGGGCCGCCGTTGGTTGATGATAATTTGTCGGGATAACGAGTGTAGTGGGCGGTTGAAACGGTTTCGGAACATTTTGCGTTCCACCCATGACAGCCGGATTTTGAACGGCGTTGTTAACAGGTACTCTTGGGGGAGTATGCACAGGCACATCCATCGCGTATGCCGCGCTGGATATAAAAACTGAAAAAACACATATAGCGTTTGTTAATTTTTTCATAAACCTAGTATATCATATGAGTTACGGATATGTAAAATAAAAATGACAAACTTCTTACGGAATGATCAAAATGGTCGGAGATGTTTTGGATTTACAAAATGAGTTGTATAGAATAGAATAACATCCATAACTGTTCTATAGATTCTAAAATCGTGTTATTTACGGAGGATATAATGAAAGACGTTTTTACGGATGAGAATGTCAGAAAGGTAGTTGTTCCTTTAGCTATTACCGGCATATTGGCGTTAACGTTCGTCGCCGGGATACGCATATTGTCGAACACCGCTCTTCAGATAAAAAATAAAGGATATGTGAACGTTAAAGGGTTCGCTAAAAAGGAGATACGCGCCGATCTTGCCGTTCTTCAAGCCACGATCGTAAGTGAAGATATCGAACTTAAAAATTGTTATGCGAAGCTCGATCTGGACAAGGAAAAGGTCAAGACGCATCTTAAAAAACATTACGGACTTACTGATAAAGAGATGATGTTTGAACCGGCAAGTATCGAGGAGATCTATAAGATAAACGAACGAGGCTATAATACTGACCAGTTCGTTAAGTATGTTCTTAAACAAAATGTGCGACTTGAACTGAAAGACGTTGAGAAAGTTGAAAAGATCGCCGCCGGGATAGTGAATATTCTTAATGAAGGCGTGAAGATATTGATAAATAATCCGCAGTATTTGTATACGCGCATGGACGATCTGAAAATAGAGATGATAGGTAAAGCCACCGACAACGCCCGTCGTCGCGCTTCGGTCATAGCGAGGGAAGGACATTTTAGACTTGGTTCTATCGCTGATGTCAGAGTAGGAGTGTTCCAGATCACTCCAGTACACTCGACCGAGGTTGATGATTACGGGATAAACGATACCACAAGCATAAATAAGGAAGTGAAGAGCGTTGTCGAGATCAAGTATTTTGTTCGCTGAGCCATTATCGAAATTTTCATAAGAGGATAAAATGATACCGATAATTTCCATTCCCGCGAATATGTTCAGACTACTTGGGTCCAATGTGTCTGTTCGTGAGATTGCTTTTGGTGTGTGCCTGGCGATGTTCATGGGGTTCATTCCTCTAAACGGTCCAATGGCCGTGGTACTCTTGATATTCTTCCTGCTGTTTAAAATTAACCGTGTCGCGACCATCCTGACGCTCCCGCTGTTCAAATTGGCGTATTTTGCCGGGGTGTATAAATTGGCTGATATTTTTGGGGAGTTCCTGCTGATAGATGTTACCAGTCTTTCTTATTTCTGGCGTTGGTTCACGCATTTGCCGGTCATAGCGTATCTGGACTTTAATAACACGCTGGTGACGGGTGGGCTTGTGTTGTCGGCGATCCTTTTTGCGCCTGTTTTTTTCGCTTCGCGTTCCATAGTCGTGCTTCTGCGCGATAAGTACAATGATAAAATTAGAGGTACAAAACTGGTCCAGTGGTTCCTGCGTCTTGATCTCGTTCAAAAGATATCCGGCGTCGCCAATAAAATAAGGGGCGAAGAATGATAAAGCGGATAAATTTCCCGGGCATAGCGTTGCTTCTGACTGCATTAATTGCCATTCAGTATGGCGTGGGGCTTTTTGCCGCGCAATATTGCTCGGCGCTTGTCTTGAAGCAGATTAGCGATCATACCGATGCGAAAGTTACGCTGGAAAAAGCGCATATCTGGCCGTTAACTATGACCATCGATCTGGAAGGGCTTAAAGTGTTCGATCCTGACGATACTTCCAAACGGATAGCCAGTATTGGGAAAATGCGTTTACGTGTGAGTCTTTTGGGGGTTCTTTCCAAAAAACTTATTTTTTCGGACATAAAGATCAGTGGCGCGGATATAAACTTTGAACGTGAGCCTGACGGAAGCTACAATATCCAAAAAATATCCCGGCAGTCAAGTGCTGGGAAAAGTGATAAAGGGGTATTATCATCTCTGAAACAAGTATATGATACGCTCCGGCCAAAACAGGATCTATTCAGTTCGGTTTATGACGCTTTAAAGAAAAAAAGTTCCGTCAAAAAGACAGAGAATTCAGCACAAACAGAAAAAGCCAAAACCACGGAACGTGTTGTGACCGCTATGCCGAAAGGGAAGAGAGTTGTCTTTATGCCCTTGGGCGGGGAAAATATCATCGACGCGCGTGCGATCGCCATAGAAAACGCGAGGGTGCGTGTAGGTATGGATAAGGACGGATCGTTGGATGTCAACGAAGCTGGAATAAGTATTAAAAATTTGGTCGTATCCGCTGAATCTGGAGTGAGCCTGTCTTCCGCTTCATTGAAAGGAAAGATAGAAAAAGATGATAAAACCGCGGGTAGGTGTGATATTTACTACAACACCGATTTGCGCGGGCAGCGTGTTGTTTTAAATGTGAGGGCGAACGATCTTGATCTCGCGGCGTTGGCTTTTATTTATAATAAATCGTTGCCGGTCGATATTTCCCGAGGCGTTTTAAATATAGATTCAAAAACCATGGTTGATAAAGATGCTCTCTCATCCAAAAATAAATTGTCATTGAAGGATGCACGTATCGCGGCAAAAGGCGGCATAAGCGGAATGGCCAGCGGGATTTTGCCGCTTCCTGTAATGTGTGAACTGCTGAACAAGATAAATCCGATCGAGCTTGATTTTGAGGTCGGTGGGACATTGGATAAACCGGACATGAGAGGTTTCCAAAAATCGCTTTTTGATATGGTTAAGCCGTATATGTCTTCAGCTGAGGCGGATTTGAAAAAAGAAGGGGCTAATTTTTTGCAGAATATGATAAACAAAGTGAAAAAAAGTACATCCGGCGCGAATCCGGAAGCGACTTCCGGTTCTTCGCAGAATACCGGGACAGTCGATGATGCGATCAAGTCTATACAAGGCCTCGTTGAGAAAACAGAAACGAAAGAACAGTGATGATAGTTAAGCAGGGAAGTTTTATTTAAAGGAAATAAGCCTGGTTTTTTTATATGATTTTAATGTGTTTTACTGAAAGGGAGAAAGATGGAAGGCAATAAGGAATGCGCGGTAGAGGTTTTTTCAAGAGTTACTGGTTTTTTTCGTCCGGTCCAGTCATGGAACAACGGTAAGAGGGAAGAATTCTCCGATAGAAAGAAATTTAGTTTTGATAAGGTCTTAACAGAGAAACCCGCTGAATGCGATTGCTGTGAAGATAATATGACGAACTGAACGCTATGTCAAAAATCCGTTAAAAAGCTTTAAACTCAAATTGATCCGCAGGACAATACCGGAATATATTTTTCGTGGGACATTCACTTTGCTGTTCGACATGGTATACTTATTTCGAACATGGGGTAAGGGGAGTGAATGGGACAAAAAGGGAATATTGCTAAAGAGGTGTTGATACTTTCCGCTGTCGTTGCCGTTTTTGTGACTATCGTGATGGTTTTCGACAGTCTTATTCCGGCGGCAAGATGGGAAGGATACAGCGCGGCGAATAAGGGCATAGCTGTTATTTTGTGGGAGATATTCAGGAAGCCCTGTGTCGTGATCCCGTATCTGGTCGGGATATATCTTTTGGCGGATGTCGTAGCGTGGGCGATACGGATGTATGGGGATCTGGCCTTTGCCGGCGCGTTTGTCATAGGCTTTTTGCTGCATATATGGAGCGCGGTGGAAGCGTTTCTGATCTACGGGATGCCGGCGGCTGTGATCACTTTTATGTTGCCGGTAATATCGGAGTTTTTCTGGTTTATAAGGATGTGGATGTATGAGGGCACTATGTTGAATCCGTATTGTCTCACCGTTGTCGGCTATCTGACCGCGTGCGCTTTAGCTGCGAAACTCCTGGAGAAAAAATCATGAGATGTTTTTGTTTGATGTTGATCTTCATTTTGTCTTTCAGTTCGTTACCACTTGACGCTTTTTCTTCCGGGTTGGGGATGACAGTGGAATTGGCCGATGATGTGGCCAAAGACGGTCTGCGTAAGGCGTATGAAGAGAAAAAAGGCGATCTGATGGATTATTGGTACTATACGTTGAAGATAAAGAATGATGTCGATTTTGAAACTAAATGGGATGAGAATAAATACTGTAGGTTGATAGAAGGACTGTATTCCGCTTATCAGAAGAAAGAAGTAAAACGGAGAGATCTTTCCCGAATCGGAAACGAAATAATGACCGATTCGATCTTTTATATTTTTAAACATATCGATGAATGGAGGCAAAAACATCGCAGATAATGCGGTTTTTGTTATGCAGAATGTCGTAAAGATAGTAGGATTATCAGTTTTAATTTTGAGCGGCTGTATGGGAACTTCTTTTTCAGAAGAAAATATCGTTCGCGCGGCGGGAAAGTACGCTGTTGCTATATCACCTGTACCGGTCCTAAATACCGCCGATTTCTGTTCGGTTTTCGGTGGGGATGACGGTACTAAACTTAAGACCGACGAGAGCGGTCTTATTCGCGAGATTGAGTTCATAGCTTTTTCCAGGACCGTTTTTACGATCGATGAAGTGATTGTGCGCGGAGAAAATACGGTTTATAAAGTAACCACCCTGGAATATCCCGCATCGCCGGATAAATGCTATTATGTCGATAGCAGATTCGTCGAGGTTATCGCGAAATATCCTTCCGAACGGGTGAAGCGACTGCCTGATAAAGCGGATGTGATACGTGGTTTGTTGTCGGCCGAAGGGGTTGCTTATGTATGGGGCGGAAATCAGAGGAAAGGGATCCCTGAAATGCTTTTGTTTTATCCGCCGCGTGGGCGTATAGATCTTGATGTGAGAAAAAAATGGATGTTGCAGGGAGTGGATTGTTCTGGGCTTCTTTATGAGGCTACGCGAGGTTATACGCCACGTAATACCGGGGATCTTGTGAAATATGGGATCCCGGTCGATATCGAGGGTAAAGGCGTGAATGATATTATTGCCGCCGTTGAACCTCTTGATCTGATCGTTTGGGCGGGGCATGTGATTATAATCCTGGATAAAGATCGGATCATTCAAAGCCGTCAGCATTATGAGAAAGATCCTTCCCGTGATCAGGGAGGGGTACGGATAAGTTCATTAAGAGATGCATTGCGTGATCTGGTGCAGGAACGCCGTCCCGTGAACGATTATGAAAAAAACGAATATAAGCCGGACAACAAGTTTGTTATAAGACGTTGGTACGGTGTGGACAAGGGGGAAAAGTGATAAAGATAAACTCGAATACCAGAATAAAAATTATAATTTTTGTGATCATTGCGAGTATATTGGCGGTGGGGATCGTTTTGCTTACGATGCTTGACGCTCGGCATTCAGAAAAAAGGAATATGGCCAAACTTAGGCAACAGTACATGAAAGTTCTGAACGATTATTACGAGAAACAGGCTGCGAACGCGGCGAAAAAAGGTGGGTCGGATGAAATGACGTTTGACGAGGCGAGAAAGAGTCTTCCAAAGGTTGACAAAGTGGATTATCCGTCCGATATGAAATAGTTGGTCTGTTTTTATGGACTAGGAGGAATTATGATGAAACATGGGGGAAAATGCGCAGTAGCGCTGATAGCTGTTTTTATGATAGTGATTTCAATGTCTCTTTCATGTTGTGGTAATACGCAGGGGTCGGATGCGAAAGATCAGGGGGCTGGTAATTCTTCGACCGCCGTAACGTCCGGAGATAAAACCACGGACGATGTATCCATACAAGAACTCAGTAAGAAAATGGATACCGCTATAAAAATGCTTACTGTGGTGAAGCAGGAGTTGGACGCTTCAAGCGTGGCCGAACGCGAAAAGGCGGCGTCAGGTGCGGAGTCTTCTGTGACGTTAGCGGACACAGTAAAAGAAAAGGCCGCGCAGGGTGTGAGGGTGATAGAGAAACTTAAGGAAGCTTCTTCCGACGGCACGGCTAAAGATGATGCTAAACCTGGGGACATTGGAACAAAAGAATGGGCTGAGAGCGTTGAGAAGAATGTTGATACACTTACGCGTGTCGGGCAAAAAGTTGGGAATGTAATAGCGGCCTATTCCACTGCTTCCGGCGAATATACCACTGATGCCAACGCGAGCTTGTCGGATTCTTTGCAGACAAAGATAGATAAAACAATACATGTGTTGAACGCCGTTAAAAAAGAATTGAACGATAAAAAAGATGAGCAGTCCGGGGGCGGTTCCCGATAAGATGTCTAGTTTAGGTGGAAAAAATAAACCGGAAAAACCCGCTCCGGCGCCTCCTCTGACGGTAAAGAGCCTATTTGTTATTCCTCTGGTCGCTTTTTTAGTAATCGTATTTTTGTTCCGCGAAGTTTTTTTTATGACCTTTCTTGAAAAACAGGTTGAGTCGATGACAGGCCTTCGTCTTGATGTCCAATCGGCGCACATCGATCTTGTAAAACCATCCGTGTCTATCAACGGACTTAAATTACATAATCCGCCGGGTTTTAGGGATAAAACCATGATGAACGTGCCTGAGATATATATCGAAATAGATCCAATCAGTATTTTGTCCGGCAGGATACATCTTCGAGAAGTGAGCTTTCATATAAGCGATTTTTATATAATCAGGCGTTATAACGGGACGCTTAATCTCGCGGGGTTGAAACAATCTCAAAAAGCGGATGGGAAACAGAATCTTCCCGGAAAAGGGCGGGGCGTGTTCATTGATCGATTGGATCTTGAAATTGATAAGATTTTTTATAAAGACTATACGGCCGACGAATTCGCGATAACGACCGGATATGATCTTTATCTGAAACAGTCTTTTACGAATATAGACGGAGAAAAGTCGCTGTTTGAACTATTGATCTTTAAGTCTCTGATAGGTACCGCTTTCCAGAGTTTATCTGAATTCGATTTTGAGGCGATGGATAGCGGCATGTCCGCTATAAAAGAAATGATGTCCGGTGCGGCGAGTGACGGAACGCAGGAAACGTTTCGGAACGCTTCCGATGGTGTGAAAAAATTATCGGAATCCTTCAAAAAGTCTATCGAGGGATTGTTTAAAAAATAATACCAATTGACGAGCAATTATGCATTATTTGGCTACGGCGGACAGTATGCTCTAAATGTCGCGCGTCATCCTGCGCGTTTCGAGAAAAGCCCTGTTATTTTTATTCTCCCGGCGTTCGCCTAGCGAGACGCGTAATTTAATTTTATCTATTGTGGGCTTTTCTCTCCAATGCTGTTATGTAAAGTGTCAAGCTTCCGGCTAAGACATAGAGTCTCCCTCTTATAAAGTTATACGCAATAAAACCAATAACTTACTGTTATTCG
>Ga0116171_10000312_pt1 | contig 51945 bp, 41 predicted proteins | sample AD_JPNHW2_MetaG_FD_89798 | JGI IMG/M metagenome (GOLD analysis project Ga0116171, IMG submission 89798) | Active sludge microbial communities of municipal wastewater-treating anaerobic digesters from Japan - AD_JPNHW2_MetaG | ecosystem: Engineered > Bioreactor > Anaerobic > Digestate | place... | reverse complement strand
TTTTTTGCTGCAACTTCGTTAGATTTTTCGACATAGGATAAACTATGTCTGCAAAATCTGCCTTGTTTCGCTAAAAAATTCATCATAAATCTTATTCAACATAAAATCCAAACAGTTTCTAAATCTGAGGATTTATAAAATGGCCGGGACCAACCACGATAGCAAAATGTCTTGGGCTGCAGTGGTGCTTGCTGCAGGAAACTCCACACGCATGCGTCAGCACAAGGCTTTGCTGGAATTCGATTCGCAGCAAACTTTTGTTCAAAAAATTGTACGTGAATACATCAGCGCCGGATGCAGCCATATTGTCGTTGTTGCCAACGAACAAAATATGGATCTTATATCCGGGCAATTTGCGAATCCTGCTGGGCATAAACCTATCCTTGTATTAAACAAGCATCCCGAATACGAGCGTTTTTATTCGGTTCAGCTTGGCTTGAAAGCGTGCCATACCTTCACAAAGTGTTTTCTTCAGCCCTGCGACAATCCTTTTGTTAACGCTGATTTGCTTACCGGTATGCTGCAGATCCTGGAAGATGGAAGTTATGTCGCTCCCGTCTACAATGGGAAAAAAGGTCACCCGGTGTTGCTTGGCATCCAAATCATGTGTGAGTTATGTGCCTCTGATGAAATCAACGGTAATTTGAAGGATTTTCTCCGGACATTTAATTGTCTGGGTTTTGAAACAAGCGATCCGAATATTTTGGCCAATATAAATGACATGAATGATTATCAGGTTTATTTCAAAAGAGATAATTTGATTTGAAGAGGAAGATGAAAATAAAACTGTTCTTTGTACCTATTATCAGAATGGCTTTATCAAAATATAAAACAGAAAGATATGTTTTGCAAATGTGCTGTAAATATGCTATTTAGGTTTCTCAATAAAATAGTTTTTAAAAACCCAGTTAATTTACGGAAAAAGAGTTGTAATAAATAAGTGAAAAAAATCTTATTTTTTATTTGCAACCGAAGAGAATATTTTATATATTTATCAAAAAATACAAAATATGGACAGTCAAAATAAACCTACTATTTTGTTCCCTTATGATTTTTCGCCTGAATGTGATTTTGCTATAGAGCACCTTGTTGGCTTGGCGAAACTGTTTAATTTTTCGGTAGAAATATTGAATATATACGACAGCGGTACAAAAAAATTTATGCAGGACAACAAATTGAATAAAAATGACCTGGTGGATAGGATCCGTCAAATGTCAGAAGACTTGCATGAAAAGCATGGGATCATGTCCACCTACCTGATTAAAAATGCCCCCATCAAGCGCATACGCAATATATCACAGAAAGAGCATGTTTCGTTTACGTTGCTTGGGCTCAAAAAACCTGCAAAGCCATCTACCAAGATCATGAAAGTTGTTACCACATCTCCTGTTCCGGTGTATGTTGTACAGGAAGGCGTACCGTTTAAACCATTTAAGCACATACTTTTTCCATTGGACGATTCGATTGCCAGCAGGCAGAAAGCTAAATGGGCGGTGAAAATTGCAAATGTCTGTAAAGACGCCATTTTTCATATTTATACCATTAGTCCTGCAGCCTTAAAAAGCAAAGAAAGGGAATTCAAGCAGTATCATTACATAGAATCCGTCGAGCGTTTTTTTAACCAAAAAGGAGTAAATTTTGATACAGAAACATCGCAGGGAAGCTACAAAGATTATCCGCATGAAATTAAAAAATATGCAGAATCTATAAATGTTGATTTATATGTTATCATGATACGGCCCAGAAAACTTTTTTCAGTTATTGACGCTATTGATTTTCAGCTGATTTTCAATCAAAGGAAAACACCGCTGCTTTGCGTAAATCAACGGGATGTTTTTGTTGGCGGAGGCTTTAACTGATTTTTCAAACTGCTTTATACATTGCAGATTATCAGTTTTTTATTTGTAAAAAATAGTTGGACTGCCGGCAATATAATATTTAATTGTAGCTTTGCCAATAAATTTAAAATTTCATATCTATGAATAAGTTAGCTGTTGTTGCTTTTGGAGGCAATGCGTTGCTTCGCGGAGATCAAAAAGGGACCATTAACGAACAGGAACATAATGCACGTGAAACCTGTAAAAATCTTTTAGAGCTCGTCAAAAATGATTACAACATCGTTATTACTCATGGCAACGGGCCACAAGTGGGGAACATTATTCTTCAGAATATTGCCGGCGCCCGTTTGTTCGGGGTGCCGGAAATGCCCATGGATATTTGCGGTGCATATTCACAAGGCTTTATTGGCTATGTAATAGAACAGCAATTTCGCAACCTCCTTGAAGAGAACAACCTTAATAAGGATGTGATAACAATAGTTACGCAGGTATTGGTGGATAAAGACGACCCGGCCTTTAAAAACCCCACAAAACCTGTTGGGCCTTTTTATACCAAGGAAGAAGCAGATACCATGGCGGCGGAAAGCAACTCCGTTTTTGCACAGGATCCGCGCGGCCGTGGCTGGCGCAAGGTTGTTGCCTCACCGGTACCTCTGCAGATTGGAAACAGAAACACCATTGAAACCATAGCACGTAACGGGCAAATCGTTATAGCTGTTGGCGGTGGCGGAATCCCTGTCTATTACAAACACCCAAATTTCCTCGAGGGGATAGATGCTGTCATTGATAAAGACCTTGCCTCCTCATTATTAGCGTTGCAGATCCATGCCGATGAGTTTTATATTCTGACTGATGTTCCCAAGGTTTGCATCAATTTTCACAAACCGGATGAGAAGCATCTTGACGTATTGAGTGTCGAAGAAGCAAGGCATTACCTGGCCGAAGGGCATTTTGCAGAAGGAAGTATGGCCCCAAAAATAAGGGCAGCTATTAACTTCACCGAAAAAGGCAGGGGCGAGGCTATTATCACGGAAGCGTCACAACTTTCAAATAAAAATTGCGGAACCAAAATTGTCAAATCTAAATAAAAACGTATGAGCGAAATTATATGCCCACAATGCCAGGCTACCCTCAAAGAGGGTGCGAAATTCTGCCACGTTTGCGGTTATAAAATTCCGGAAGAAAATTCCCGGGCTTCAAAAGCGGACGATGTTGACATGAAAACTTTTACCGATGTTAACTCAGATGAAGTCATTTCCGGTATCAAAAGCGGCAATATTTTTAAAAGGGCAATCAACATCATGATCAAGCCTAGATTTGAATGGGATGTCGTGGCAAAAGAAAAACCTAAAATCCCGATGCTGGTTTTTGGTTATGTGTTAATTTTCACCATTATACCTGTCCTTTCACTGCTTATTGGTTACGGGCTTGTTGGAAGGCGCATCCACTTTTTTGATTATACACATTGGGAACGAAGTTTTGGAACGGGCATTCTCGAATCGTTTGTTTTTGTCATCGCTGCCTTCACCGCCATTATTGTGGGCGCTGTAATCATAAATGCGCTCGCACCGGCATTTAAATCAGAGAAAAATTTGGGCAGGGCGATGCAGCTGACCGTTTATTCTTTTACACCGGTGTTTTTTGCCGGCGTATTTTATACACTGCCTATGCTTTCGGCCTTTGCGCATCTGGCTGGTTTGTACGGGATTTTTATTTTGCTGATGGGGTTGCCTGTGGTGATGAAAACACCAAAGAATTATCAGATAGGATATTTTTTTGCTTCTGCAGGAATACTTTTCGGGATTTACTGGACGGTAAAATGGTCGTTCAGCTTTATTTTCTATGCTATTTACGCTGCCATAGCCCATTTTTAAAAGAATTGCACTGATCCTATGGCCTTACCTGAAATAAATGATATCGGTGAAAAAGTAAAAAACTGGCAGTCTGACGAGACCAGGTATTTTCGGTCGCTTCCTGTAAAAAATTATGTATTTTCTTTGATAGCGCTTTTAGGTATGATATTTACCTGCCTGACCTGGGCAGATGTAACGGTGGGATTTTATAACAAGGCCATGGCTGTAGGCCTGCATTTCTTTTTGGGGTGGCTTGCTTTTTTGACTTTTCTGGCCGTGTTTTGTATCATGTTGTTCAACAAACATCTGAAGATCAGGGAGCAATTTGCAGAAAAAGTGCCGCTGTATGGCGCTGTGGTTACCTGCACGCTCACGGTTATTTTTATTATTGGAAAGTTGTTCCATGTGCGTTATGGTGTATATTTGTGCTTTGCTGATTCGTTGGTGTTTTTATATTTTGTCTGGCATTTTAATTATAAAAACAAAGTGAAAAATCAATAAAAAACCGCAACGGAATATTGGGGTTATTATGTAACATTGAAAATTATTAACAAAAAAAATTATAGAAATATTAAAACGGAGGATTATTATGGCTTTTAACTTGAAAAACAGAAACTTTTTAAAAGAATTGGACTTCACACCCGAAGAGATGAAGTTTTTATTAAAACTTTCAGCCGATCTCAAAGCGGCGAAATATGCTGGAACGGAACAACAAAAGCTGAAAGGCAAGAATATCGTATTGCTTTTTGAAAAAGATTCCACACGTACACGTTGTGCTTTTGAAACTGCGGCGTTGGATCAGGGCGCTCATGTGACCTATCTGGGTCCAAGCGGTTCGCAGATGGGTAAAAAAGAATCCATGAAAGATACCGCCCGTGTTCTTGGCAGGATGTATGATGGTATTGAATACCGCGGCTATGGCCAAAATATTGTGGAAGAACTTGGTAAATATGCCGGTGTACCTGTTTGGAACGGCCTTACCAACGAATTTCACCCCACCCAGATCCTTGCTGATTTTCTTACCATGATGGAACATTGCGACAAGCCGCTTAACAAAATTTCTTTTGCTTTTGTGGGTGATGCCAAAAACAACGTTGGAAACTCACTGATGGTAGGCGCAGCCAAAATGGGTATGGATTTCAGGGCAGGAGCACCCAAGTCGTGCCAGCCGGATAAAAAACTCGTTGAGGAATGTTTGAAAATTGCAAAAGAAACCGGTGCAAAAATAACCATTACCGACGACCCCAAAGTGGCTGTGAAAGGTGTTGATTTTATTTACACCGATGTTTGGGTTTCTATGGGTGAACCTGATAATGTATGGATTGAACGCATCAAGTTGTTAAAACCATATCAGGTAAATGCAAAGCTGATGAAAGCTACAGGCAACCCGAATACAAAATTCCTGCATTGCCTGCCTGCATTTCATAACCGCGAGACCAAAGTAGGAGAGGAAATTTTCCAGAAATATGGCCTTGATGGAATGGAAGTTACCGAGGATGTGTTTGAATCTAAAAACTCAGTGGTTTTTGACGAAGCCGAAAACCGCCTGCACACCATCAAAGCTGTAATGGTGGCTACACTGGCGTAATCCTGTTATTGGAATTACGGTGGACGCACAACATTTTCTTTGCAGAACGCATGTTTAAGAACCTCTCAACGTACAAGTTCAAAAGGATTTGTAAGTATATATTGCTGTTTTTTTTGGTAATATATGTTTTCTGTAACGCTGTCATTTATTTCAGTGCCTCGAAATATATGACCAGTGATATTTCGAAAATTCCTTCATCATTTGTGGCGTTGGTTCCGGGCGCGAGCGTGTTTGCCAGCGGGGAACCATCGCCCATTCTTGCAGACAGGCTGGATAAAGCCTGCGAGCTTTATAAAACGGGTAAGGTGAAACGCATGTTGCTTAGCGGAGATCATGGCACACGCGCCTACGACGAAGTGAATGCGATGAAAGCATACCTGAATAAAAAAGGTGTCCCCGACAGCGTGATCTTTACCGACCATGCGGGATTTGATACATACAGCTCGATGGTGCGTGCGCAGAAAGTTTTTGAAGTGGACAGCCTGATCATTGTAACACAGGCATTTCATCTGAGAAGGGCGGTCTATATAGCCCGGAAACAAGGCCTAGTGGCCTATGGCTACAAATCGGACATGAGAAAATACTCAAGCATTAATTACCTGCAGATCCGCGAAAGTTTTGCCAACATCAAAGCTTTTTTTGAAGTGCTTTTTCATGTGAAACCCAGGTTTGAAGGAGAAAAGATACCTATAAAAGGCGACAGCAGAAAAAGCTATGATTGAATCTCAGGAAGCGGCCTGAAACACCTTAGCAGGTTATTCAACCGATTGCATTTTTTTGTGGTTCTGGATCAACCGCTGAATGATGGCTTTTTTTGCTTCAGCCTCGGTTAATTCCTGTTTTTTGTTGTCAATGGATACCTGAACCTGTTTGTAATAATCGGTTGAACTTTTACCTTCGGTTTTCAGTTGTTTTAGCTGGTTTTCATATTTGATACGTTCTGCATCGAGGAAATTTATCCTGGATTGTATTTCTGCAAGATCGTTATCCAGGTTGATTCCCAGGCGCTCATTACATTTTTGTAAAAGTTCTGTCAAGACTCCTTCACGTGCAACCAGTTTATTGTAGGTGAACGTTTTTTTATCCTCCATTGATTGTAATTTATCGTATTCTTCCTTTGTTTGTTTATAGATTTCTTTTTTTGTTTTGTTGTCTTTCTCAAGTTCAGCCAGTTTGTTTTTTAATTCGCTCATTTTGTCTTCATTGGCTTCCTGCCAGGTGATAAGCGTACGTTCGGCTTTTGGTATTTCGTAGCGCACCGCCAACAGGTCTTCTTTAATAATTTCAATCAATTTACTGGTCTCATCGGAGTTCCCAAGATTGTAAAGGTTGTTGTTATAAATTTCATTCAGGTTTTCTGCAGGCTCCTCAGTTTGAAGATTATCCATATAATATGAAAATTCCTTATTGGCTCTTTTCACTTCGGAAGGTGTGAAATTGGCCGTTCTTAAATACTCATCGAATTCTTCCAGGGCCACGTCTTCACCGCCGATATTGATGACAATTGATTTTCTTTTTACCAGCATATTATTTTTGTAATCATCTGTGGTTTCTATCCTCCAGGCAAAATTTATTTTTTCAGGGTAGAGCATCCCGGTATTTTCATTGTTCAATAAAATGTAATAATTATCTGTTGTTGATTTTTTTGGATTTTTACTGTTGGGTGTGGTAAGCGGGATGTTAATTTTCAATTTGGTTTTTCCCTTAATTCCGCTCTCTTTTTTTTCCAGGCTGCTGAGCTTGCTGATGACATCATTCATATTGTTAACAACCTCTTTATTAAAATCCATTTCTTTATAGAAAAACCAGTAATCAGAAAAGTCATAATTTTTTCTGAAACTTTCCACCTGGGCTACAAATGATTTTCCGGGTTTTCCACCCCTGATACCGGCATGTTTTCCACAATAAATATATGCCCAATACTCCCGGTCATCTTTCCACACATAAATCCTGTAAATACCGTCAACGGTTCCGTCATCGTTCAGGGGCATGATACCGGGTTCATAAGTATAACAAAAGAATCCTTTGTTTATCATCCGGCCATTAAGCGTATTTAGCTTGATATCGTCGGTATTTGAATAGGTAAGTTTTTCACAGCCTTCTTTCCAGATAATCACTCCTTCGAATTGCGAAAACGGCCTTAAATCATTAGGAAGTATGGTTGGCATATTTCTGCCTTTGGTGCCATAAGGGATCATCAGATAATTGACCAATCCTGTATTGGGGTCGCGTTCCCTGTCCTTATCATATTGAAAAGCACAATGCCAGACAGGGTTTTTTCTGTCGCCGGGCGTCCAGACATTCGAGTAGGACACAAGCTCGCCGAGCTCATTTCTGCCTGTTCCTTCCATAACTATTGTTTCATTAATATCACGCCAGTAAACATCATTAAAATACCTGAAGATTTCGTATTTCCCCATCCTCAATATTTTTTCATTTGGCTGATGGAGTAAATCAAAGGCTTCATATTTATAGTTATCAATTAGTTTGTATGGAATCTTATCGGCGGTGAGGTTGTTTTCTTCAAGGTATTTTTTGGTATTGAACCGCTGGAGGATGCATTGTTGAATATCTTCCGGTGTTTTTTTTGAAAATTGGCGTTTGGAAATATCAATGCTATCGCAATACTGTATGAAAAATGTTTCAAACCATTCGTAAGCCAGATCAAAGTTATTGGCATCCTTCCATGAACCTGTTCCTTCAATCTGAGGAAAGATGATCGTGTCGTAAAGGGTTTTTTTATTAAGTTTTTTCTTGGTATAAAAACCGGCAAGGTCTGCATTTACCTGTCCTGAATCTATTCCTAAACGGGGAATTGTTGATGTGTATGGTTTTTCAACGACCACATTCTTTCCAATGGTGGTATTGTATACTGAATCCACCCGGAATTTGTCCTGCGAAATGGAATAATGTGAGATGCACCCTAACGCATAAGGATGATGGTTCTTCACGTTTTTGCTTGAGAGAAAATTTATTTTATCGGCGGTATACCCCAGATTTACCAGTACCGACAGCATGCTGTTGCCAAATATCAGGTAATCATAGGCTGTGGTGTACGATCTGATCCCGTAATTGTCCTGATCGTTAGGCCCAATAAACCTGCCGTCGAACAAACCCAGGACATACCTGCTGCCATATTGGTTCTTTGAGAATTTGCCTCTGAGTTTTGATATCTCTTTCCATTCGTCAAGTTCTTTAGTTCCTTTATCATCTGTGTTCGCAGCCTTTTTGTTATCATTTATATTTTGGCTGGATGCACATATCGGCAGAAATACAGTAACAAACAAAAAAATGCTCAAGGCGGCAATAAGTTTTCTCAATGTTGATTTTACGCATAAGCATCCCGGAGGACAAAACGATACTATGCCCTTTTTGAGAACCGAAAAATGATTCAAAGAGAAAATATTTTTTACTATAAAGTACAAATCAGTTCTTTCAGTCCATATTTGTTTGTTAGTGATCTTTTATTTTGAGTTAAACAATTATGGCATAAGGGTTTCGAATTTGAAAAGATCAAATTCGCTTACAGCCAAAAAAGTAATAACTTTTTTAATATATCATTAATCATTTTATACAAAAATAAGAAAAAAAGGTTACATTATCAATAAGATAGGCCGGATAAACTGATGATTTTTTTTGGTCAGTATGCCAAAAATTTATGTATGCACGAAACCTGTAAAATAATATATTACCTGTTGTCGAAGCCTGAGTTTATGCTTTATTCTGTTTTTCGCATGTGGAGAGTATCAGCCGGAGCGAGGTGTTCTTGGTAATATATTTCCAGGCCCAGTTAATAAAAATGATCAGCTTGTTTTTCACACTGAGTATCAGCATCAGGTGTAAGAACATCCAGATCAGCCAGGCGATGTAACCTTTGAGTCTGATAAACGGGAAATCTACCACGGCTTTGTTGTTACCTATGGTGGCCATAGTGCCAAGATCCTTATATTCAAATTCTTTTAGAGCCCTGTTCAATTCAATGGCTTTCAGATTTTTTGCCAGGTTTTTTGCCTGGTTAATGGCAACATTGGCAACCTGGGGATGGCCATTGGGATATTTGGGGGTTTCCATCCAAGCATTATCGCCTAATACAAAGATGTTTTCGCAATCGTATGCTTTATTAAAACGGTCAACTTTAACTCTGTTCCCTTTGGTGAATGCTGATTCCGGGATGCCTTCCATCCTGTGGCAGCTTACACCGGCGGTCCAGATCACGGTCCGGGTTTTTATTTCATTTCCATTATTTAATACCGCGGTTTTTCCATCGTATTTTGTCAGTAATGCCTCAGAAATTATTGTCACGCCCATGTTTTTAAGATATTTCATGGAGGCGGCTTTGGCATGGCTGCTCATGTTATTTAGCGTGTATTTGGTACCTTCAACTAGTATTACCCTGAATTTTGTAAAATCAATACCCGGATAATCTTTTGGCAACACATGTTTTTTGATCTCGGCAAATGCGCCTGCCAGTTCCACACCTGTAGGCCCTGCACCGACAATGACCAGATTGAGCAACTCCTCTTTTTCCCCTTCCGTAGCAGAAATAACTTTCTCAAATATCTGAAGTATTCGATTACGGATTATTATCGCATCAAAGGTTGTCTTGAGTGTCAGCGCATGTTTTTCGATTTCAGTATTGCCAAAGAAATTTGTTTTGCTGCCAATAGCGATGACAAGATAATCGTAGTCAAAATTTCCTATTGTTGTAACTATCTGTTTATTATTTCTGTCCACTGATAACACTTCTGCCATTCTTATTTGAACATTTTTCTTGTTCTTGAAGATGTATCTTAGCGGAAATGAAATGCTGGCAGGCTCAATTTGTGAAGAGGCAACCTGATAAAAAAGTGGGGTGAACTGGTGGTAATTTAACCGGTCAATGAGCAGGATATCAAAAATTTTTTCATCTAAATTTTTTGCAAGTTGAATTCCTGCAAAGCCGCCACCGGCAATTATTACTTTCTTTTTTTGTTTCATATTCAAATACGTATTAAACGGACAGGTAAAAAATAGATTTTTACGTGCTGCTTTTTATAAATTATATTCAAAAATAATCATAATAAGCAATAAAAACGCGCTTGCGGCATTATTTAAATTAATTCAGTAAAAGGTGAAATTTTTTATTGGACTGTTGCGGATTTATCCCTGAAAAAGTCCGTTCTTTGCTGCCACAAATTTTTTTCCGGATGAAAGTAAATATCATTGGTGCAGGTGTTTCGGGTTTGGTCGTGGGGAGTTACCTGCAGATGTGCGGTTTTGAAACTGAAATATTTGAACAACATGCTGCTTCAGGCGGGCTTTGTACCAGCTGGAGAAGGGGCGAGTACACCTTTGACGGGTGTATACAGTGGTTGCTTGGCTCAAACAACAGCAATGCTTTTTACAAATTGTGGTCGGAGCTGATTGATATGGAGTCCGTTAAATTTATCAACCACGAAAGCCGTTTTCATATCGAATTAGAAAACAATACTGATAAATACGGAAGCAAAGTTTTTATTTTATACACCAATCTGGACCGCCTCGAAAAATACTTACTGGATATCGCACCGGAAGATGAAAAACACATCCGGAGTTTGATTTCGTTTTGCCGTAAGATGCAGCAATATGAACTGCCTCCTGTGGTGGATAAGGTTACCAAAATGCTGACCTGGAGTGATAAAATCAGCCTGGCAAAATACCTTCCTATTGGCGCGCTCCTGCTGAAATGGAAGAATGTTACCAACGTATCATTCGCGCGCAAACTGAAAAATCCATTTCTGAAAGAGGCGTTCATGCAGCTTTTTGACGGGGATGAACTTTCCTTATTGATCCTGACCGTTCCTTTGGCATCATACGACACTGATGGCGCCGGATACCCATTGGGAGGTTCATACAAGTTTGCGCAAAAGTTTGAAGAGAAGTACCTGGCCACCGGCGGAAAAATAAATTTTAACACGACCGTCTCAAAAATCCTGACGGAGAATGATACTGCCAAAGGTTTGTTGCTCGAGGATGGAAGCAAAGCCTTTTCAGACATTACCATTTCCGCTTCGGACTGGCATTATACCGTGTTTGATGCACTTGACGGAAGGTATACCGATGCTTCCGTGATTTCGCTAAAAAATCAAAAAAAACTGGGAATCTACTATTCTGTATTCATGGTGGCGATGGGCCTTTCGCGCACGTTTGAGGATTACCCGCATTATTCCCGCTTCCCTCTCAAAGAGAAGCTTATTTCGCCCGACGGCACCGTATATGAAAGGATGGAAGTACATATTTACAATTATGATCCCACGCTGGCCCCTGAAGGGAAAACCGTGGTGTCGGTGAGTTATTATACTCAGGAGGGTGATTACTGGATAAAACTGCGCGATGAAGATAATGGACGGTATGATACCATAAAGAATGAATTTGCAGCTCAAATCATCGATGCGCTGGAAGAGAAATTAGGCAACATAAAAAAATACATCGAAGTAACGGATGTGACTACACCTGCGACGTATCACCGCTACACCGGGAATTTCCAGGGCAGTGTGCAAGGCTGGTTGCCAGGAAAAAAACTGGCTGCTGGAACACCAATAAAAACCACTTTGCCGGGATTGAAAAATTTTTATTTCACCGGACACTGGTCACACCCGGGCGGCGGGCTTCCCATTGCAATAAAATCGGGACGGGATATTACACAGATTATTTGTAAAAAATATAAAGTTCCGTTTAAGGTTACGAGATAGTTAAGCGCATTTATCAAAAAGATGAGAAAGCTACTTATTTTAATGATTTTACTTTCTGGATCAATTTGTTATTCACAAACTTACATATGGGGAAAATATGTTTGTAACACAGACAAATTCCAATCGATAGAACTAAAGCCTGATTATAAATTTTTGTGGCATTCGGGTTTTTGTGGTCTTTTCCCGGGAAATGATACTGGCATTTTCAAAATAAATGCAGATACGATTTTATTATTTCATAATGACACTACTTTAACACCAAAAAAATTTTTATTTATCACGCATCAAATAAAGGAATCAAACAATGACTTTCGTTATTGGGTAGAGGGAGCATTGGCTGAAATATATAAGAGTGATACAATTTTATCCCCAAATTTAATTGGAAGGTTGTCAAGCTATGAAGCATTATTGGATGGAAGTTTTATTAAAACAGAAGAATATGATAATGATGGAAAATTATTATTTAAAATAAAGACATTCAATGAAACAATAATAATAACATATTACTACACATCAGGCCAAATAAAATTAATCAGTAAATTTTACAAGGGTAAAAAATCCGGAGATTGGTATTTCTTTGATACTATGGGGAATATTTTTAAAATTGAAACATATAAAAGAAACAAAATAAAAGAAAAAAAAAATTAAAAAAAAGTGCGCTATAACTTGTGTCTGCTTTCACGCGGCAGACAGGACACGTTTGATAGAATTGTGAAAATTGGAAATTAATATTGGTTTGACAAAATAGTTTTGTCCGCCAAGGCAGATGCGGTGCGGAAAGCATCAACTGGATCGTTATGTTGGCTTTCTTGATCTGAAATCTCTCAGAAAAAAAATCTAATCCAAAAACCCTTTCGCTTACGCTAAGATACCATCCCAGATTGCTTGCCGGTAATCACTGATTTCATGATGCGTACATTCTTCGACGCCATTGATAAGGGATGCAGCATCCATCATCTGGTACACAAAATCGGGTGCGCGCATTACGCCTTCGCCCAGATTTACCAATACAGTTTCGCCATTCTTAATCAGGTTTTTTTCCAGCGCTTTGAAAAAACCGGCCATGCATACCGCGGAAGCTGGCCCAAACAAGACTTTTCGTTCAAATGCCATGAGTTTTCCGAAATTTACCAGCTTGTTCTCATCAACGGTCACAAAGGTGCCGCCAGACTTTTTCACAAGACCGGCCAGCAGCGGATAAGTGGCAGGATTTCCCGTACCGAGCGTGGGAACACAAGTTTGCGGGTTGTCAATAATAGGATAATCCTTTTCGAAACCTTCGGGGAACCCGTTTTTCTCTGCTTTTTCCCAGGCCATTGTCATAGGCGCACAACGGTCGGGTTGCACCATGATAAAGCGGGGATTCTTAATGCCCTCAGAAAAGCCTTTGAGTTCTTTTACACCTTTGTCAATGGCAATGGGGCCGGTTCCTCCGCTGATCGCCTGAATATAAACATCGGGCAGTTTTTTAAGCTGGCGAAGCCATTCGAAGACCATCGTCTTTTTTGCTTCAACACGCATGGGATCTATGTTGCCGGAAGATATCAGAATATTATTATCGCGGGCATATTTTGCAGCCACGGATTTGGTAAAGGCATAATCGCCATTTACCCGGTACACGGTCTGTCCAAAAGCGCTGATGTAGGCTTCGGATGATTTTAACGTATTATCCGGGATAAAAACGGAACAGTGGATGCCTGCGAGCGCCAGATAGCGGGCAAATGCCGTGGCGGTGTTGCCCGTCGAGGCCACCACATACTGCTTGATGCCATGTTCTTTCAGGACAGCTGCAGCCAGCGCCGCTGCTACATCTTTAAAAGTACCCGTTCCTCCATTGAGGTCGTTTCTGTAAATTACAACCTCGCACTTTATGCCATATTTTTTTTCGGCAAAATCCTGAAGGAAATCCCATTTTTCTATAGGAACAGCGCCTTCATTGCAGGTAATTTTATTCCCGGCATCATCCAGCGGAAGAAATGAATGATAATGCCAGAAGCTTTCAGGTGAGCTGTTCCAAAGCGTGGAGAGTTCCTTGTAATCACTTTTATACCAGACTTCAGCGTGTTTGCCTTCACACTTTGGGCAGATTTGGTTTTGGTTGAACCATTGCCCGAAATCAGGTGTAATATGTCCGCAGGCCGCACATTTCAGATAATACTTTTCTTTCATAATAAAAACTGTAGGTAAAAGGCAAAAAGTCCGGTTTATTCGTTGATTTTCATGGTCTGGATCTGATCCGTATTGTAGACGCCTTTTCCCAGCTTTTCTTTTACCTCACCGAAAACTTTTATGGTCCGTTCTACATCTTCCAGAGTGTGCGCTGCTGTAGGGATTACCCTGAGCATGATGATACCTTTGGGGACAACAGGATAAATTACGATGGAACAGAAAATACTGTAATTTTCCCTCAGGTCAACTACGATGTTTGTACCTTCAATAATATCACCTTTAAAGATAATTGGTGTAACTGGTGACTCTGTATTTCCGATATTAAAGCCGTTTTTCTTCAGTCCGTCCTGGAGTGCATGAGCAATTTTCCAGAGATTTTCTTTAAGTTCAGGGCGGGTTTTAATGATCTCCAGACGTTTAAGAGCGCCCATAACCATAGGCATGGGAAGTGATTTGGCAAAAATCTGGGAGCGCATGTTGTATTTCAGGTGTGCGATGATTTCCTTGTCGGAAGCTATGAAGGCGCCTATGCCTGCCATGCTTTTGGCAAAAGTGGAGAAGTACAGGTCGATATCATCCTGGACACCGAAATGTTCGCCTGTCCCGGCGCCGGTTTTCCCCATGGTGCCAAAGCCGTGAGCGTCGTCAACCAGCAACCTGAAATTAAATTCTTTTTTCAGTTTAACAATTTCATCCAGTTTACCCAGATCGCCGGCCATGCCAAATACACCTTCGGTGATCACGAGTATGCCGCCCTTTTGGATTTCTGCAAGCCTGGTGGCGCTGGCAAGCTGTTTTTTAAGGCCTTCCATATTATTATGCGGGTAAACAAATCTTTTTCCGATGTGTAACCTTAACCCATCCATGATGCAGGCATGCGATTCTGAATCATACACCACCACATCTTTGCGGTCAAGCATGGAATCTATAATGGAAATCATGCCCTGGTAACCGTAATTAAGAAGGTAACAGGCCGGTTTATTTTCAAAAGCTGCGAGTTCCCTTTCGAGTTGTATGTGATATTTTGTCTGCCCCGACATCATTCTGGCTCCCATGGGTGCAGCCATGCCATATTGGGCACAGGCATCCGCATCGGCTTTTCTTACTTCGGGAAGGTTCGCCAAACCAAGATAGTTGTTCAGGCTCCAGTTGAGTACTTCTTTACCATGAAATTTCATGCGAGGGCCAATTTCACCTTCGAGTTCCGGGAACATAAAATATCCTTCTGCTTTTTCCTGGTATTGTCCCAGCGGGCCTCTTGCTTTTTTAATTTTATCAAAAATATCTTCCATGTTATTTAAAGAGTTAAAGTAATTAATAATTATTTATTTTATGCTGTTATAAGGTTCTGCGCGTTTGTCGTTTACCGGTTTCTTTTGTTTGTATGGCTTTCAGGTTGCTTTTCTCACGATATCTTTGCTGATATTTTCAATTACCAGTTCCGCAAAATCCATTATAACAATTTTGATTTTGCGGATAAAGTCATGACCTGCAAAATTAATAAAAATTCTATTGCAAGAATTTTTTTACTTTTGCGCAACTGTTTACTTGTAAACAAATGAAAAACAAACCTTTTCTGGACAAGGTTATTATAATAACCGGGGCTTCATCAGGGATAGGAAAAGCCATGTCGCTCGAATTGGCAACCCTGGGCGCTAAGGTAGTTATTGCTGCCCGGAATGCCGAAAATCTGAAAGTTACGGAAAATGAAATATTAGAAAAAAAAGGCACGGTTATGTCCGTGGTGACGGACATCAGCAAGATGGAAGATTGCCGTAACCTGATAGACAAGGCGGTTGCCGGATTCGGGAAAATTGACATACTGATCAACAATGCCGGTGTTTCGATGAGGGCGAAATTTGAGGATGTTAACCTGGATGTGATCAGGCACCTGATGAATGTGAATTTTTACGGAACGGTTTATTGTACCAAGTTTGCCATACCTTATATCTTGAAGCAGAAAGGTTCGGTGGTCGGCATTTCCTCACTGGCAGGTGTGTCACCGCTTCCGGGGCGCACCGGATACAGTTCCTCCAAACATGCCATGAATGGATTTTTGAACACGATACGGGTGGAACATCTTAAAGACGGCCTTCATGTGATGGTGGCGCATCCGGGTTTTACCGCCAGCAACGTGCGCTTATCAGCTCTCAATAAAGACGGACTTCCTCAAAAACATACCCCACGGAATGAAGATAAAATGATGAGCAGCGAAGATGCGGCGCATCACATTATTAAAGCCCTGTATAAACGCAAACGTGAAATTACACTCACTACCGAGGGGAAGCTTCTCGCGTGGCTTTATAAACGCATCCCGGGATTTACCGATAAAATGATCTATAAAGAAATGGCCGCAGAAGACCGGGAATCCCCGATGAGTTGATACCATGCCTTGAATTTCAGCTACCTGCAAAAATTTTTATCGTAGTTTTTTTGTTCTTAACCTTAAAGAATTCAGCACCACAACTATATCCGATAAGGCCATAGATGCGGCCGCTATCATAGGGTCTAATAAGCCGACAGCTGCTATCGGGATCGCAATAACGTTATAAAAAAATGCCCAGAAGAGGTTCTGTTTTATTACCGTCATGGTGTTTTTACTGATGAGGTACGCCTGTGTAAGCAGATTCAGTTTGCCGTTTAACAATACCACCTGGGCTGATTTTATGGCTATCTGTGTAGCATTGCTTAGCGAAATCCCTACCGTAGCTTTTGAGAGGGCAGGGGCGTCGTTGATGCCGTCGCCCACCATCGCCACACCGCCTGCTTTGTCAAGCTGTTCGATGATGGTGAGTTTTTCTGCCGGCATCTTTTCGGCAAACACCTGATCAATACCTAGTTTACCCGCCAGTTCGTCGCATTTTTGTTTTTTGTCTCCGCTTACCAACACGGTGCTGATCTGTTTCGATCGGAGAAAGGCAATGGCATCTTTGGCTTCCGGCCTGATTTCATCCTCTATGTCAACGGTGGCGATCAGCACATCGTTTTTTAAAAGGTAAACTTCATGAAAGCTTTCATCAGTATGTTTCTTTGCAATGCGCAGGGAGCCGGCAACAAAACTATTGCCCTGATTATCTTTGGCGCGGATACCAATACCTTTTTGTTCTTCGATGTCCGATAGTTCAATCACTGCCTCGTCCTTTAATTCATGGACAATGGAAACCGCAATGGGATGGGTGGAATACCGTTCGATGGAGAACAACAGCGACCGGGCTTCCTGCTGGCTTATACCGTATGTTTTAAGATCTTTGATGATAAACCTTCCTGTGGTAAGTGTGCCGGTCTTGTCAAAAGCAATATTTTTCACAGTGCTCAGCTTTTGCATGGTGCTGGCGCCTTTTATCAGTATTCCCTGTTTGGCTACCCTGCCGATACCGACCACCACCGCCGTGGGAATGGCAAGCCCTAATGCGCAAGGGCAGGCAATCACAAGTACCGCAATGCTTCTGAGCAGTGAATATTTAAATTCAAGATCAGCGACGAAAAAGTTAATAACAAATGTCAGCAGCGATAACCCGATCACGGTCGGTACAAACACGGCGCTTATTTTGTCGGCCAGCGTCTGCAGTTGCGGCTTGTCCTGCTGGGCATTTTTAACCAGCTCGATGATCTGTCCCAAAACAGATTGTTCACCAATGGCGGTGGTTCTTACTTTTATGTTTCCTGAAGTCAGCACAGAACCTCCAACAACAGCCTCGCCGCTGGTTTTACTGACCGGGATACTTTCACCGGTCACTACCGATTCATCAATGATGCCTTCACCCCAGATGATTTCACCGTCGGCGGCTATCTTATCTCCTGTGTTGACAAGCAGCACATCGCCTGTCCTGATTTTGGAAGCCTCGGTTTCGGTTATTTTTTCGGAGTTATTTTCATACGTAACTAATTTTGCTTTTACCTTCTGCATTTTTACCAGTTCATCAATCGCAGTGGTGGTTTTTTTCACTGAAAGGTGTTCGAGCATGTTGCCCAGAAAAATAAGGCTGATGATACTTGCAGAAGTTTCGTAAAACTGGTAGCCATGTCCAAGGCCGAGCAGGGTTCCGCTCAGGCTGTAAAAAAAAGCCGCCGATGAACCCAGCGCTATCAGCACATCCATGTTTGGCACCCCGGAACGTATCGAAAAATAAGCGCTTTTACCGAAATGCCAGATGCCTACCGCATATACCGGAATACAAAGGGCTAACTGAACATATGGATTATGCAGGAATTCAACTGGGATAAACATCGCGGAAAGCAGCGGAATGGTGAACAACAGCGAAAAATAAAATTTCCATTCAATGCTGCTGAGCACAATTTTACCTGTTGATTTTTTTTCTTCAGTATCTGTTACCACGGTATATCCCATGGCATTTATTTTATTGATTGCGGCTTTGGCCTGTTCTTCGGTAGCGTTGCTGAAATGCACTTCCGATGCGGTAAAATTCACATCCACCTGTTCCAGTCCCATTTTGTCCAGTTGTTTTTTTATTCCCAATGCACAGTTGGTGCAGTCCATTCCGTGCACAGTCAGCCTGATATCTTTTTGTTTTTTCATGGTACAGCCGGATGTTTAAAGTTGAGCTATTTTAATTACTTTTGTTGGTATACACAAATATACTAAATCATATGTTCACGGGAATGAATTATTAAGAATTAACCCTATTCGGATTCAAAACTTTTTTTATGCAACCCTTGAAATTCAAAGTAGTAGCCTGTAATCCCGGAAATCCAACCTGGAAAGATTGTATCCGGCGGGAACTGAAAATGTATAAAAAAACCGATGACATCCGCAGTGAGTTTTCACGCGATTACAATCGGATACTGCATAGTAAAGCCTACCGCCGCCTGAAACATAAAACCCAGGTTTTTTATGCCACACAGAACGACCATGTGTGTACGCGTATAGAACATGTTACCCATGTGGCTTCGGTAAGTTATTCCATTGCAAATTACTTGGGGTTAAATACCGAATTGACCAATGCCATTGCCATTGGCCACGACCTGGGACATGCACCCTTTGGCCATGAAGGCGAATACATCCTGCGTAAAATCGCGATGGATGAAATGGGCGAATCATTCTGGCACGAGAAAAACAGTCTCTTCTTTGTGGACCGCCTGGAAACACTTCCCGACCTTTCGAATAAAGAAAAAAACCTCAACCTTACGTATGCCGTGCGCGACGGAATTATTTCGCATTGCGGCGAAGTGAACGAAAATGCCATTTTCCCTAGAAATGAACTTATAAAGCTTGAAAATATTGAAAAACCAAATCAATATGCGCCTTATACCTGGGAAGCCTGTGTGGTAAAAATCGCTGATAAAATCTCCTACCTGGGCCGGGATATCGAAGATGCCCTGACGTTAAAGATCCTTGATAAAGGCCAGATCGCAGAACTTTCAGAAATTGTGGCTGAGATCAAAAAAGTAAAAATCTGGCAGATCAATAACACGATACTGATGAATGACTTTGTCATCAACCTTTGCAAAATGAGTACCCCGGAAAAAGGAATTTTATTTTCGGAGAAATACCTGAATATGATAAATTCGGTAAAGGCCTTTAATTATAAGCACATTTACAAGCATAAACGCCTGGAATACTATAGCCAGCTGGCATCCCTGGTGATCAATTCGCTGTATTCAGCCCTGGCAGCTTTATATGGGCCAAAAAATAAATTACTGGCGGCGCTCAACCAACAGGAAACTTTTTATCCCTCGGTAATAGGCGCATACAAATACTGGCTCATGAAATATTCTAATATAGACCCGGAGGAGCGTAAAACAACCAAATTCGGGAACGTGTTGGTGTACAATATTGAAAATGAGCAGGATTACAAAAGATCCATTTTGCATTATATTGCTTCGATGACCGATCAGTTTGCCATGAAACTATTCGGCGAACTGACAAGGTTCTGAAAGTTTGAAAAAAAACATATTTTTGTAGAAATAAAAAATAATGGCACGTAAAAAAGATAAGATCAACGATATTCTTGGATTGTTTAAATCCAAATCAGTGTTAAAGCAAACAGTATATCAAAATACCCTTCATGTATTTAATGAGCTAAAGGGTGTAGCTAAAGACTTTTCCATAGAAACTCAAAAACTCCTGAAAAAAAACAAACTGACTAAAATACCTGTTGAATTTAAAAGTAAAGGCGAGTTTGAGGCGGAACTTACATTTGCCGGCGACTCACTGATCTTTATCATGCATACCAATGTGTTTGAGTTTCCGCGTGAACATTCCATCATGCGCACGGCTTACGTAAAAGAAGATGAATCACGCGCCTACTGCGGGATTATTTATGTGTATAATTTTTTGGCTGATTCGTTGCGGTACAACCGTGAAAATGATATCGGATACCTGGTTGCGCGTATATTTGTCAATAAAGAATTCCATTTTGTGGTGGAAGGAAAGCGGCAAATGGAATTTTTAAGTAATTCTTTTGTTAATGAAAGGATAGACTATCCGACACTCAGGCGCATACTGGAGACAGCGGTTCAGTATTGCCTGGATTTTGACCTGTTGCTGCAGCCCTATGATACACAGAAGGAAGCGACGGTTTCGCAGATTCGCGAATATTCCTCTGCCATGAGGATCACCACCGGTAAACGCTTAGGTTTTCGTTTTCAGGCCGATCCGGAGGAACAACTTTGAAAATAAAATTAAATTATTACAAAAATATTTTTTGGATTTAAAAATAATCGTATCTTTGCACCCTCAAAAATAGAGGCGAATAATATGGCCCGTTCGTCTAGTCGGTTAGGACGCCAGGTTTTCATCCTGGAAATCAGGGGTTCGAGTCCCCTACGGGCTGCAAACAAAAATTAATAAAATGGCTAATCATATTTCATCAAAAAAGAGAATCAGGCAAACCGCTACCAAAAGAACGCATAACCGCTATTATGCCATCACCATGCGTAATGCACTTAAAGAATTCAGAAGCATCAAGGAAAAAGATAAAGCGCTGGCGGAAATGACTAAAATGATCTCGATGATTGATAAACTTGTTACCAAAGATATCATTCATAAAAATAAAGCTGCGAACCTGAAATCAGGTATGGCAAAGTTTTGCAGCACGATGCAATAGCAAGTTATTATTTATTTGATTATTACCCTTGCCACAAGCAAGGGTTTTTTTTTGTAAAAATTTTTACTTTTACATAAAAAAATAATCACATGACAGAACTTCGGAACATCAAACAATGGGCTGAGGACGACCGTCCGCGCGAGAAACTCGTCGCTAAAGGCAAATCGGCTCTGAGCAATGCAGAATTGCTCGCCATTCTTTTACGGTCGGGCTCTACAAAAGAAACTGCCGTAGATTTGTCGAAACGGATGTTGTCACATGTTTCGGATAATTTGCTGGAATTGTCGAAACTGTCACTGGCCGAATTCATGAAATTCAAAGGCATCGGCGAAGCCAAGGCATTGAGTATTATTGCGGCCCTCGAACTGGGGAAGCGTTGCAGGGTTTCAGAAATTGCCGTCAAAGAAAAGATTACCGGCAGCCGGGATGTGTTTGAATATTTTCAGAACAACCTGGCCGATAACCCATATGAAGAGTTCTGGGTACTGCTTTTGACCAGGGCAAATAAGATTATTAAGAAATCCAGCATCAGCCAGGGCGGCATTGCCGGGACTGTGGCAGACCCGAAAAAGATTTTTAAAACCGCGCTGGAAAATAATGCTTCGTCAATTATACTTTGTCATAACCATCCTTCGGGCAACATCAAACCCAGCGAAGCGGATATCAAACTGACCAAAAAACTCAAGGATGCCGGATTATTACTCGATATCAGCGTGCTGGACCATGTGATCGTGGGCGATAATGCCTATTTCAGTTTTGCGGATGAGAACCTGATGTGATCTGAACCGGCCAGTAAGCTTATTTATGTTTTTTCGTCAGCACGCTGAGGTTCATCAGGTGTTTTCTGGATGAGGTTTTAAATACCCCCTCATTTACCGAACGTATTTCTTCGATGGTATAAAAAGATTGGGTGTTCAGTTCGTTGATGATGGAAATAAAATTCTTTACGTCGCTGCGCTTTATGATGGAAAAAATCACCTTCACCTTGCCCACAGCTCCTTCGGCATCCAATATGGTAAGGCCGTAATTCGATTCTTTTAGCCGGGAAATAAGCTCGGGTGCCTGGCTTTTGAGGATCACCCTGATAATAACATTGCCAATAGAGAGCTTTTCGTCGAGCACCATGCCTACATAATTTCCCATGGCATAGCCCAGCGCATAGGCAATGTAACATAAGGGATTATCAAGGTGTTTAATGATCTCGCCAATGGCAAGCAGCCAGATGAGCGATTCGAAAAAGGCGAACACCGGCGCCCAGTTTTTTAATCCTTTGGCCACAAATATCAGGCGCAGCGTGCCCACGCTCTGGTCGAATATACGGGCGCAGAAAATCAAAAGCGGCAATACCACCCAAGTGAAAATTGGCGCATCGTTAGCAAGAAAATTTAAAATAGTCATATCCTGATTATAAATTTAGTCGTTCTAAAAAATCTTTTTATAGCACCTCCGGCGTTTGTGCTGTATATGTTCGTAGTTTTTCCACGTGGTGATCGCCTTCAGGTTTGTTTCAAAAATCCCTGTGGTTTCTGCAAAAGCAATTCCTGCCTTTGAAACGGGTTGATGAATCTCACTGATCAGCAGTGCCGGTATTCCCAGGCTTTGGAATCTGGGATCCACGCCGGTAAGAAAAAGATCCACGGTATCGTTGCGTTTCATGGCTTTCATCAAATGGATGAACCCAAACGGGAAAAGCCTGCCGCGGGCTTTTTGCATGGCTTTCGACAAGGAAGGGACACCCACAATAAACCCGGCAATCTCATCATCCTGGGTTTTTATGACTTTTACAAAATCATAGTTCAGAAAACCGAAATATTTTTTAATGTAATAGTTCTTCATTTTCTCGTCAAAAGGCACGACAAATGGCAGGTCTTCAAAAGATACATTCAACAGGTCAAGAATGGCCGGTGCATAGGCTGCAAGATCCTTTTTTGAATGGAAGTTGATAACCTTAAGTTTAAACCGTTGTTTCACAACTTCTGCCAGGCGCAACGCTTTTTCCGGAACACCATGCAAAATCAGCCGGAATTCGATCCAGTCTATCTCTTTGGAATACCCGTGTTTTTCGAAATGCCTTTGATAATAAGGCATGTGATAAATCGAACCGACGGATTGGAGGTAGTCAAATCCCTCTACCAGCAATCCTTGTGTGTCAAGGTTAGTGAAACCCAAAGGCCCGTAAACCCCTTCCACACCTTGTTGTTTGAGCCATGTTTCTGCCGTTTTGAAGAGTTCCGAACTGACTTCTTCATCGTCAAAAAACTCTGTGCGGGTTATCCTGCCAAAGTTCTCAGATTTTTTTTCATTGTACCGGTCATTGATAATTGCCCCTATACGGCCTACAGTTTCACCGTTTTTAACTGCAATCCAGAATTTTGCCCGACAAAAATCAAATGCCGGGTTGTGCTCAGGTGTCATACTTTTCAGTTCATCTTTGATCATGGGGGGCGCCCAACAATCATTACCTTTATAAATCCGGAACGGCAGTTTTACAAATGATTTTCTGAGCGGCAAATTCGTAACCTCTATGATGTTGACAGGCATAAGATTATTTTTGTGCAAAAATAAGAATATTAAAAATACCGGTTGTAAACCTGGTTTATGGACCAGGATAAAAATTAATAAGGAAATGCTTATTTAGAATTTCAAATTCAATCCCAACCCATTCTGCGTAACTCCAAAATCAAGGTGGTAGCTGTTTTGGGCCGTTTTTAAGGAATTCCTGTAAAGGTCAAAAGCGGTGTTCATTTTTTTGATGCTTTTTTCGTTTAACTGCAACCCGGTAAACAGCAAGACTGCGCCAATACCAGAATAAATAAAGCTTGCACCAATTTCGTTATTGTCGTATTTGCCATGTATCCCGTTATACATCAGGCAGACCGCACCGAATGCACATAGGCCGCCACCGGCTCCTATCAAACCCCTGCTTAAATTATGCATTTTATATCCATCACGGTACATTTTATATGCTTCGGGGTTATTGTTGACATCAATAAAATTCAATACATTTTTTGCCGTTTTATATTCGACTTTTTCCCGGTAAATATCACTTTTTCCATTTTCGTATTTGATCATGAAAACCTGATTTCTCGGCACGGATAAAACCTGTTCGTCAACCGGTAGGTGTTGTTTTTTGAATTTTTTTATTTTTTGGCTTACACTGCAAATTTGTTTGGCATTGGCATCAAATATCCGGAATTTTACCTGATCAGGTGTGGTTTCAACGATTTTAGCTTTTATTTCTTTACCATTCGTATTTACAATGACATCCTGGCTTTTTACAACATAAGAAAACAGGCATAATGTGATCAATATAATTATCTTCTTCATATGGTGATTGTTAAAAAAATAAAACGGATTATATTTTGACCAAATAAAAGTCAAATATACAACAAAAAAATTATTCACTGATCTTTTAATGTTTATCAGGATTTTTTTTAAAGTAATCCGGAAATTTCAGTTTTCTCAAATAAATATGTCGTTGGACTATTTTTCTAAAAAATACAAGTTGGAAAATTTTATATTAAATTTGTATGAACATTAAAATATTGCGTCATGAAAAAAATTTCATTGTTATTTTTCGCTGTGGTATTCAGCAGTTGTCTGTATGCACAGGAATATTATGCTTTGGTACGGCTGGGTAAAACCTGGGGGTACATAGATAAAAAGGGTTCTTACGTTATAAATCCTCAATATGCCGGTGCAAAAAGTTTTCATAACGGCCTGGCCAGGGTACTGCAATTTGGCAGCTGGGGTTTTATCGATACCAAGGGAACACTGGTCATTAATCCGCAATTTGATGCCGCTGAAGATTTCAGCGACGGCCTGGCGCGGGTCAGAAAATTCAAACAATGGGGTTATGTGGATAAAACAGGTGTATTTGCCATCAATCCGCAGTTTGATGATGCCGAAGATTTTTACGATGGATTGGCACGGGTTCGTAAAGGAATGCAATGGGGAATCATTGATAAAAAAGGCACTTATGTGATCAATCCCCAGTTTGATCTTGTCGGTGAATTCCATGAGGGACTGGCAAAGGCTTTCAAAGGAAAACAGTGGGGATATATTGATAAAACAGGTTCCTGGATCATTAACCCTCAATTTGATAATGCTGAAGATTTTTCCGGAGGTCTTGCCCGCGTGCGTAAAGGAATGGACTGGGGTTTTGTGGATAAAACGGGCACGTATATCATCAACCCGCAGTTTGAAGGAGTGGGGGACTTTTATGAAGGACTGGCAAAGGCAAAAAAAATGAAGCAATGGGGATACATTGATAAAAAAGGCACCTGGGTAGTTAACCCTCAGTTTGACTTTGCTGAAGACTTTAGCGGCGGATTGGCCCGCGTAAATAAATTTAAGGAATGGGGGTACATTGATAATAAAGGTTCCTATATCATCAACCCGCAATTTAGTGATGCTTCTGATTTTGTTGGTGAAATGGCTTTGGTCCGCAAAGGCCCGCAATGGGGTTATATCGACAAAAAAGGATCGTACCTCATCAACCCTCAGTTTGATGCTGCCAAACCTTTTGAAAATGGGTTGGCACGTGTGCGGAAAGGTCCGAAGTGGGGCTATATTGATAAAAAAGGCACCATCGTTATCAACATGCAATTTGATAATGCTGAAGACTTTTCCAATTAATAATTATTTGAACATGAATCAAAAAGAGCATGGATATTCCACGCTCTTTTTTTTATTTTACACTCTTACTGTATTGAGCTGGTGTCAGGGTTCTATGGCTGGTACGGTATCGATCCTTCCCATCACAGAATCAGCCAACCTCAGCAAAGAATCCGGAATGGAGGTCGTACAGTTATAGTCCTTTGTTATTTTCTGTTTTGGGCCCGGGAATTTTTGCCTGTACGCTTTAAGAGACTCATCATTCATAACTTTTTCCATGAACATCCCGAATACAGGCAAGGCTGCGTGGCCTCCTTCGCCGAGTCTGGTACCCGGCCGAAAGTGTATACAACGTTGTTCGCCTCCAACCCAGGCGCCGGCCACCAGTTTTGGTGATACGCCAACGAACCACATGTCGCTGTGGTTGGATGATGTGCCTGTTTTTCCGCCGAACTCGGTTCCGTCTTTAAACATATTGTACGACCAAAGGTTCTGGACCGTGGAACCACGTTCTTTAAGCCCTGCCTTGAGCAGTTCCTGCAACAGAAAGGCCGTTTCATAATCTATGGCTTGTTTCCGTTCAGGTTTGTATTCCCAGAGAACCTTACCATTATGATCTTCGATGCGGGTCACCAGCACCGGGGCTTCGTACATGCCGTCGGCAATGACAGAAGCATAGGAATTTACCAGGTCAAGCAAGGTCACCTCACCAGACCCAAGGCTTACCGAAGGTACCACATCCAGCCTTGTTCTTATGCCAAGGCGGTACGCATATTCTATCACTTTTTCGATACCGACTTCTTTTGCAAGTGTCACGGCAACACAGTTGATAGAATTGGTAAAGGCAGAACGCAGGCTTACCGGGATACCATAAAATATTCCGTTCACGTTGTGTGGGCGCCAAACCATGTCTTTACCTTTTTCTTTGTACCGCCATTCCACATATTGGTCTGTGCGCATGTCGCATGGGCCGATCCCGGAAGCAATAGCTGCGGCATAATCAAATAATTTGAACGTGGACCCGGGCTGCCGCACCGATTGTGAAACATGATCATACTTGAAAAAGCGATAATCGATATCGCCAACCCACGCCCTGACATAACGGTTTTCAGGCTCGATAGCTACGAAACCAATCCGGAGCAGTCGTTTGACATAACCTATGGAATCCATCGGGCTGAGCACGGTGTCAATAACGCCTTTTCTGTAATGGTATAGTTTCATTGGTATGGGTTTATTCATCAGCGCCATGGCGGAGTCTTCGTTTCCGGTTTGTTTTCTGAAAGTCTTGTAGCGATTGCATTCCAGGGCATTGCTCCGGATGAAACCCGGAATTTCCCTGTATTGCATGTCCCGCCAGGGATTTTCACGCCCCCATTGCCTGTTGAATTCAGATTGTAAAAATGTCATCTGTTTCTTTACCGATTCTTCAGCATATTTCTGCATGCGGGAATCAACAGTGGTATATATTTTCAGACCGGATGTGAAAATGTCCAGATTGTTGTCTTTACACCACGCTTCAATAGCATCAGCTACCGCCATTCTGAAGTACGGAGCCTGTCCATCAGAGAAATCCTCAACTTTATAATTAAGCCCCAAAGGCAAAGCCGAGAGTGAGTCGCGTTGGTTTTCGGTGATCAGTTTCTCCCGTTGCATGATCTTCAGCACCACATTTCTTCTTTTGGTGCAATTCTTTGGATTACGCAGGGGATTGTATGTGGATGGTGCTTTGAGCATCCCCACCAGCATGGCAATTTGTTCCGGTTTGAGTTTTGAAGGAGTGGTTCCGAAATAAACCCTTGAGGCGGTTTTAATGCCAAAGGTGTTATTGCCGAAATCAACGGTGTTAAGGTACATGACAAGGATTTCCTCTTTGGAATAGAAGACTTCAATTTTCAAAGCTCCGATCCATTCTTTTAGTTTCATGATCACCAGGCGCACATAAGGAATGTATCCCAACAAACCTTTTGAATAGGTGGTGCGCGATTTATACATGTTTTTTACCAGCTGCTGCGAAATGGTGCTGGCTCCCCGGTAATTGCCCGAAAACCAGTCATGGAATGCCGAAAACAGCCCTTTAAAGTCTATACCCATATGGGAATAAAACCGCTCATCTTCCGTTGCCACTAAGGTTTTCAGAAGCATGGGCGATAATTCTTTGAATTCAACAGGGGTCCTGTTTTCTTTATAGAAACGCCCGATCAGTTTACCGTCAGCGCTGTAAACTTCCGAGGCAATGCTCTGCTGTGGGTTCCGGATTTCGGATATACGGGGCGATTTACCGAACAACCACAGGAAATTGATGTTGATCAGAAAAAGAAAAAGAATAAAAAAGAGAAACGTGAACAGTACCCCGCGCAAAGCTTTTACGTACCAGCTGCGCTTTTTAGGCGGTTTCTTTTTTAAGGGCCACCAAGGCCACCATTGTTTTAGTTTTAATAACAAATCTTGGAACATGGGTGCAAAGGTATTTTAAAATGCAGGCAGGAAAAGATTTTTTTGCTATTTTTTTTGTAAAAAGATCGGGACACGATGGCCAGGAGCAATTTCATGGCCGGGACAGGCACATGTATACGCACAGACAATGGGTTTGGGGTTGCTTAATCGGTTATATCAATATCATATTTGTCCAGCAACCCGGCTAATCCGGCTGTTGAAAACCGGGTTTTTTTGATCCTGTTTATGTCGGGGTCGATGGAGTAATTATAGGACGTGCTGAAATCTGCTTTTTCCATGATGGAATGTTGAAAGGTTGCCTGTGTAAGATCGCAGTTTTCGAAGACGGAATTGCTCAGATCACTTTCGGTAAAATCTACCTCCTGGATTTGCGAGTCTTTGAATTTTGTATTTTTGATTTTGGTTTGATAAAAGGAGGAATGGTTGAGGTTACATTTGTCGAAACTGAAGGATAACCCGAATTTATTACAGTTTTCAAAAAGAAGGCCCAACATCTTGCATTCCCTGAATCTCACATCTCTAAAGGCTGTATTTGCCAGTTTTGCCAGGCTGAGGTTACACCCGGTGAATCCGCAGTCGGAAAATTTTATCTGGGCAAGGTCCGCATTTGAAAAGTCACAGTCGGTAAAGGTGCAATTTTCATAGGATGCTTTTTTCAAAGGATTTTGGGTGAAGTTCTCTTTATTGAAGATTTTCCCTTCTATATATTCTTGTTCCATTGATCAGTTCTTTTATTTCCGGCAATCCTTAAGTGGCCTTGTAACGGTTATTTTTTTCTATGCAGGGCTGTACGAATGATTTCTATTAATGTTTTATCATAATCCTTTCTCAGTAAATACAACTGTATTGCTGCCAGGCCCAGCCATGGAAGCTGTATGTATCCAAATGGTGTGATCAGGATTAAAAAGACAGTGGTCCCGATCAATCCAAACTTAACTTTTTTGTGTTTGTTGAGGATTAATAACCCCATCGTAATTTCAAACAGCGCAATAAGAATAATAAAAACAACGGGAGCCTTTGAAACAATTTCGGTGAAGATCGTCCTGTAAAAACCAATAAGCGAATTTTCTCCCATTTGTACGGTAGATTGTGGATCAATAAAGGCATTGACCAGGTTGATCCCTATGGCCATGATCAAATAAAAAATTCCAAGAAAAATTCGCCCGGCATTTGGCCGTAAAATGCATAGAACCATAACGATTACTACGAAAACAATGCTCCAGATAATTTTTACATCCATTTTTTTAATTTTTTAGTTAAAAAAAACGTTGTGCAGAGAGCCAATTTAAATTAGGTAACAATGATCCATGGCTGTTCAGTTGATTTATGTCCCGCGAAATAAACCATGGTGCTATTTGAAGAGATCGCTTCATTTCTATTTATAAAGCCTGTTTTCAATGCATTCCTTTTCTTTCATCATTATTTTTTTCCGAAAGTGACCTTCAAATCGTCAATATATGCGGACCTCTTGTCATTGTTCCAGATATAGACCGCGATTTTGTCCGTTGTCATAATGTTTGCAGGCAGATTGACCGTGGCCTTTATTTCCTGCCACTGGTTGGGTGTTTTTATGGAATCTTTTAATTCAATGCCGGACCAGAAAATGTTTTTTCCTATGGAATCAATGCTTACCACAAGATTTGTTTTGATGCCTGCCTGCGGGTATAATATCCAAAAATCAACATCAACCTTTTCGGGAAGGGTTTCGCTGATATTTTTAAACACATCGGCATATCCGAAACTGTATTGTAACACAGAATCGATGCGGCTGGAAAATTTTCCGGAATGTGCTGTTTCCCTGGTTAGGGTTTGCTGATTCATCCACCCGGCAGATTCCAGGTCGTTTGAAAAACTAACAACCCCTGCAGTATTTTCTTTTTTATCCTGGTTGTTACCGGAACATGCTACAAACAGGATGACTGCGCATAAAATGACGGCAAAAATGATAAGTTTTTTCATAAATTTTTTTTTGCAAAAGTATAATACATGCGGTAAAAATCCAACTGTATAAATACAATTGCCTCAGTCTAATATAGTTATAAATTATGAAATGATGAAAAAAATTTCAGGGTATCAAGGCTGTTAAGGTAATTGGTACCTGGTGTACGGAACGGAGTGCTGGTCTGCAAATTCATGGTTCAGGAACTTATAATAACCGGCAACAGCCACCATACCGGCATTGTCCGTGCAAAAAACCGGTTTGGGTAAAAATAATTCCCAGCCATGATCTTTTTCAATGGTTGTCAAATGGTTCCGCAAGGCTGAATTGGCTGAAACACCACCAGAAATCGCGATCCTTTTTATCCCTGTATGCGCTGAAGTTTTAATGAGCTTTTTTACAAGTATTGTTATTATCGCCTGCTGTATCGAGGCACAGAGGTCAGGCAGGTTCTTTACGATAAAATCAGGATCAATCCTCAGGTTGTCCCGGATAAAATATAAAAAAGATGTTTTTAATCCGCTAAAACTAAATTCATTATCTTTCACTCTTGGCTCAGGGAATTTATATTTATAAGGATCACCTTTTATGGCATTCTTATCGATCATCTGTCCGCCTGGATAGGGAAGGCCCAGTATCTTGGCGCTTTTGTCGAAGGCTTCGCCGGCCGCATCGTCTATCGTGTTTACAAGGGTTTCAAAAGAATAGAAACTTTTTACGTTGATGATTTGGGTATGTCCTCCTGAAATGAGAAGGCAGAGGTAGGGAAATTCCGGAGTTTTTTTTGAGATTTCAGGTTCTGAAATAAAATGTGCCAGCAGGTGCGCCTGTATGTGGTCAACTTCAACAAGCGGAATATCCAGCGCCAGGCCCATAGATTTTGCAACCGAGGTTCCGACAATAAGTGAACCCAGCAATCCGGGGCCTCTGGTATATGCAATTGCAGATAGCTCACTTTTTTGTATATTTGCTTCGTGAAGCGCTTGGTCGATAACCGGGATAATATTAATCTGGTGCGCTCTCGAAGCATATTCGGGAACCACACCACCGAAGGTCTTATGTATGGCCTGACTGGCAATAATATTGGAGAGAAGCACGTTTTTATTGACCACAGCTGCCGATGTGTCGTCGCAGGACGATTCGATGCCCAGAATGATAGTGTCCATAATAAAATAAAGTTTTCAAAGGTATAAAAAAAACTTTAAAAATATTAATCATAGTCTACGCAGTGGTCTTTGTGCTGCCGGCCGGGATATTCACGCTTGTGCAGAGTAACCTGGTCCAGACCTATATTGCCAAAAAATTATCCGGATACCTGTCCGGACAACTCAAAACTGAAGTCCGTATCGACAGGGTGGAGGTGCGTTTCTTTATGAATGTCATGCTGAAAGGCGTGTACGTGGAAGACCTGCATCAGAACGTGTTACTCAGGTCAGATAAGATAAATGTGAAACTCGGCGACTATGATTTCGGCGCTAATTTTTTCGAATTGAAAAAAGTGGTCTTGGAAAATACCAGCTTCAACCTTCGGAAATACAAAGGCGAAGAGAAGACCAACCTTCAGTTCATTATCAATTATTTTAAGACCGAAAAGAAAAAAAAGGAAGAAAAATACCCTGTAAAGCTCAAGATCACTGAGTTCAGGCTCTCCCATTCAGGCTTATCATTCGTCGATGACAATAAGCCCCATAATAATAATGATGTTATGGATTTTGACGATATCAATATTTCGAAGATCAACATCGAAATGGAAGATGTCTGCATCCTGGCAGATTCGGTTTGCGGGACCATCAATGCATTGTCGGCCCATGAGAAAAGCGGATTTATCATCAACAGTTTTTCAGCAAAAACCATTGTCTCTAAACATAACATCATCGTCAACAAGCTGCTGGCAAAAACACCAAATTCCGATCTTGACCTGGATCTGGCTTTTGTTTATGATGATTTTAAAAGTTTTAAAAAATTCGTAAACAACGTAAAAATTTTCTCTGAAGTGCGCCCGACCAGGCTCAACCTGATTGATATCGCCCATTATGTGAAGCAGATGCACGGCATGAACAACCTGATATTTTTCTCGTCGGGGGTCAAGGGTACGGTTAGCAACCTGAAGCTGAAGAAATTTATGATGAAGTATGGTTCAGATACCTACTTTGATGCAGACATCACCATGAACGGGCTGCCCAAAATCAAAGAAACTTACATCAACCTGAAAATAAGGGAACTTACCTCATCGGTCAACGACCTGAATAACATCGTGATCCCGGCCCCGAATATGGCCGTCCGGCATCTGAAACTGCCGCAAATGCTTCAACGGCTGGGTAATTTTCATGTTAAAGGTTCGTTTACAGGCTTCTACTCTAATTTTGTTTCTTTTGCGACCTTAGACTCAGACCTTGGAAGTATTTCAACGGATATCATTGTTAAGAATACCAATAAAATCATTTCATACGACGGGAACGTGGCCACGGAGAATTTTTACCTCGGCGAGTTATTAAATTCTTCCGGATTGCTTGGAAAAGTAAGCCTGGATGCGCAGATAAAAGGTTCCGGACTGAAAGCGAATGATGCGGTATTTACCGTAAAGGGGAACATTCAACAGCTTGAATTTAAAAATTATTCATATTCGGGTATTACGGTCAATGGTGACTTCGATAAAAAAATATTCACCGGCCTGATAAATATTGATGATCAAAACCTGGAACTGAAATTTGACGGGGGGATCAATTTTAATGACACGCTTCCGGATTATGATTTTAAAGCGGATGTAAAATATGCCAACCTGAAAAAGCTCAACCTGCTGCCCAAAGATACGATTTCCGAAATGCAGGGAAGGCTTACCATCGACATGCAGGGCAATAATATTGACAACCTTAGAGGTACCATCGCTGTTGAAAATGCCGCCTTCAGGCAAAATAAAAAATTCATCGACCTTGAATCATTAAAGCTATACACCGAAATAAGCAAAACGGGCTACCGCACCTTTGATCTGAAATCGGATTATGTGGACGCTGATATCAACGGCTACTTCGTATTTTCCGAACTGGGCAGTTCCTTCAAACGTTTTATCATGAATTATATTCCGAATTTTTATTTTCCACTTGACACAAATACTAAAACGATTGCACGGCAGGAATTTGATTTTGATATAAGGTTATATAATGCCACACCGGTGTTAACGTATTTTGTAACAGGGCTTGGAACCGCTGGTAATACTATTGTTAAGGGCAGTTTTAATGCCATTACGAATACGTCAAAAGTAGATGTGGTTTCTTCAGAACTTTCGTATAACCGATTTGGCTTACAAGGCTTGAAACTCAATTTTAATGCTTCCGACGGAGTGATAGACCTGGCACTGAATACCGATTCGTTGCAATTGTCAGACAGCGCCCATCTGGTGGATTTTGGATTGATTTCCCGGGCGGAGAACAACATCATCAACAGCAAACTGTTCTGGGATAATAAAAAGGAAAAAAACAGGAATGCTGCCAACCTTAATTTTTATAATTATTTTCTAAACAACCGCGAGTCCGTCATGGGATTTAAGCCTTCCGAACTTGTAATTGATGACGGGCAGTGGACGTTGAACGAACAGGGTACCATTGTATTTGATACGAACAGGATTGAGTTTAAAAACCTGATGGTATACCGTGGCCTGCAAGGCTTGCAGATTCACGGAATCATTTCAAAAAATCCCTCCGATACGCTGGCCGTCAATTTCAATTCGTTCGATATTTCAAATCTTGACGAGCTTACCAATGCTAAGAAATTTGACCTTGACGGCATTGTTTCCGGCAAGGTTTCTATTTCAGACCTGTACAACGCGCCAACCTATTATGCCAACCTGAAAATCAAAGATTTCGGGATCAACAACGACAAACTCGGCGATGCCTTAATAATCAGTAAATGGGATGATGAGAAAAAGGGGGTACAAATAAATGCAGAAATATACTATCTCGGCAATATTGGCAGGAGCACACCTGTTATCGCCAAAGGTTATTATTATCCCGGTGATAAGCCGCAGAATTTTGATGTGGATATCTTTGTTGAAAATCTCAGGCTGAAAGCCTTGAACCGTTATGTGGCCAGTTTCGGTACCATTGTCAACGGAACGGCCACGGGAAAGCTTTACCTGCGTGGCAAGAAAAAACCGGAATTAACTGGCTTGTTGAAAGTGATGCGCGGAGCGCTGAAAATCAATTACCTGAACACCATTTATGCGTTTTCTTTCGACAGCGTGAAAATCACTAAAAATGCCTTTACATTTAACGATATTATTGCTATTGACCAACCTGATAAAGATAAAACCAACCCAGACACCGTTTTGGTTTCCGGTAAGGTAACCCATGAGTATTTTAAAAAACTGGGTTTTGATATTTATGTGGATACCAAAAAAGCCTTGTGCCTGAACACCAATTCCACGCTGAATCAATATTTCTATGGCAAAGCATACGCAACAGGCAATGCACATATTTATGGCGATCAGAAAAAAGTTAACATTGAAGTTGCGGCCACCACAGAAAAAGGCACACAGCTATTCGTCCCCGTCGGTGGGACAACATCCTTACAGGCCAGCGATTACATCACATTTGTCAGGAAAGCACAGGATACCCTTGTTGTGAATGAAGTAGGTAAAGAAATACACGGGCTGAGCCTTGACATGTCGTACAATGTTACGGAAGATGCGGAAATTCAGTTGCTTTTCGATCCGCGCGTCGGCGACAGGATCCGTGGTGTCGGTAATGGCAATATCAGAATAACCTATGCCGACAATGAAATGAACATGTTTGGCACGTATGTCCTGACATCCGGCGACTACCTGTTTACGTTTCAAAACATTATCAATAAACGGTTTATTATAGATCCCGGTAGCACCGTTAAGTGGAACGGTGACGCGTATGACGCAGAAATGGATATTCGTGCCCGTTACAAAATCAGGGCAAACCTGGCCGGCCTGGGCATCGACACCAACAGCAGGTATGTTCCGGTTGAATGCATCATCAATATCACCAATGTACTCTCGAACCCTCAATTCACCTTCGAAGTTGATCTTCCTTCACTGCTTGAATATGAAAAAGACACATACCTGGCAGCCATTAATCAGAATATCAATAACAACTTTATTTCCCTGCTGATCATCAATAGTTTTGTAAATCCCAATACGGGCATAGGACAGGCCACCACGGCAGGAGCCAGTTTGTTGGGGAAGAGCGCCAGTGAAGTACTTTCCAATCAGCTGAGTAACTGGCTTTCTCAGATTAGCAAAAACGTTAATATCGGGATTAATTACCGGCCCGGCGACAATATTTCAGAAGAAGAAGTGGCCGTGGCTCTGTCGACCCAGCTTTTTAACGACAGGCTGACTGTTTCAAGCAATCTGGGTGTGGCTACCGGGCAAAATACGGGCAATGCGAAAAACTCAAACCAGATCGTGGGTGATGTGGACCTGGAGTTGAAAATTTCCAAAGCTTTAAAACTGAAAGTTTATAATCATACCAACCAGTATGATATTCTGCAATATACGTCTCCATACACACAAGGGCTGGGTATTATCTACCGTAAAGAATTCAACACTTATAAAGACCTTTTCCTGAAACGGAAAAAAGCCAAAAGCAAACCTTAAAACAGGCTGTGGTTTTTATTCGGCAGATTTCATTTGCTATTTCCCGGATTTAAAACGGTGTCACCTATACTGCAATGCAGGCATTTCCGCTGTGTGCAGTAATAGGAATATATTTGAATGAGCGCCTGTGATTGCATGGCATTTAAAGGTTTTATCCCATAACCGGTAAATTTGTCTGATATGTGGTTTTTTTCCGGTGGTAAGCAGGTCAGAAATTCCAGCGCTTTTTCTTTAAAATGCTCATCCTCTTTTATTTTTCCATAGGCAAATACAAACGGAACAATAGTGTTGATGATCAACAAGCCGATGGTGTTTTTGGAGGGTTTCTTAGACGAGGGGCGTGAAGCTTTATCAAAAACATAGTGGCTCTGCCAATAATCAGAACATTCCAGGTCAAACAAGCGATATAAATCGATATGAGACTGGCTTTCCATTACCCTTGAAAACAGGTTGCTGGATTTATGGATGAGGCCGGCAAATTGTGCCAGGCGAATGGTGGGGAAATTGTTCGGACGGATGCGTAAGAATTTCCATAAATGTTTTCCAATGGGTTTTAACCCGTACTTTTTTTGGAGGTAGTGGTACTCTGTTTTTAATTTTGCAGGATACTCATCGGTAAAATCATCAGTAAGCATTCCGGCTTGCCCGAAAAGCAGTGCCTCAATCTGGAACAGCTTGTCCTTGCTTTTTGCAATGTATTGCTGAGGAAGCGATTTTGCAAGAAGTTCAAACGGTTCGGCATTGACATTGAAGCCGAAATTCCTGGCAATTACCTCATAAAAAGTCTGTTCCCAGTCGTGTTTATTCAACTTCAGTTTGTTGAAGATAATGTCGGTTTTGGCCTGTAAACGTTCAATAGCAGCTTTTTCCAGCCAGTTCAGGACGATCAGTTCATTCACCTGGGAGATCAATCCTGAACATGCGATGGCGTTCTTGCTTTCAATAAAGTTTTTATAATTGGAAACCAATGAACTATCTATTGAGTCTTTGAGTTCAATGGTGGCAACTTTATTTCCCGTTTTATCAAAAATAGGTTTGTCATCTTCGTGCACCACGTGGAGGATGATGTTGTCATAAGCTTTATCAAGATGGTGCCTGTGCGAAAACCAGTCCGACGATTTTAAATGGATTTCCACATTTCCAGCCCATAACGTACTGTCAATCCTTATTTTAGCATTTGTGAAATCAGGGCCTGCATCCGTATTTTTCATGCCGGGGTTTTCAACGCTGACCGCCTTGCCATCGGTAGTGATTATATTTGTTTTAAAGCGCTGATACTTCCATAAATAGTGCAGTAAATCTTCGTTCATAATTCAATGTTTTTTAAAAATAAACGACCTGATAAAACTATCAAAAATTATTAAATAAAGAAAAAAAAGTTTGCATTTTTCCGTATTAAAGTATTACTTTTGTAAATAAAACCAATTGTTGAGCTATGGAAGATTTCTCGGGTTTAATGTCCGGTATTGAATTCAAAACTCATCAATTGATTAAACAAATAAAAGAAATCAAGCATGAAAATGCTGAAATGAAAAAAAAAATTGATCTATTAACAAAAAAAGAACAAGAGAATTTAACCAAAATAAAAAATTTAGAAGAAAAAAACAAAATATTACGAATAGCAAAATCAATTGAAGGAGAAGATAAAACAAAAGCTAAATTAAGAATTAATGAACTTTTGCGGGAAGTTGACAGATGTATTGCTCTATTAAACAAGTAATTATTATATGCCCTGAAACCAATGGAAGATTTTTCAATATCAGTAACGATAGCCGAAAGAAATTACAGATTGACCATTGGCCGACAGGAGGAAGAAATAGTAAGGAAAGCAGTGAAGTTAATCAATGATAAAATAAAAGAATTTGCGAGTAATTATGCTTTTAAGGATAAACAGGATTTATTGGCGATGATTGCCTTACAATATACTTCTAATGCATTGAATCTGGAACAAGCTAATGGATATAACAATTCGAAGTTGAAAGAAAAATTACTTGATCTTGATAAAGTTCTTGATCAGCATCTGGACAAAAACGTTCTTTGAAACAACATTTAAATTAACCCGCATTAAATCAAAAACATCGTTTGATAAACTCAACGTTATCAAATTAGAGTAATCTCTGTTTTGGTAGAACAGGCTTCAGTTCGCTTCGGCGAAATTCCATCGGGAAACCGTTGGGACGGTAGAAGTTCAAACAAAACCGGTAGCTCTATCCATGTTTCCCAGGAGTTTATTCTAAACTCTGTTTGACTTTAATGCGGTTTTTTTATGGAATTATTTAATATTAACTAAATACATATATATCATGAGCCCTATTTTTATAATTATTGCTGCTGTTGGCGGTATACTCGTTGGAGTGCTTATTGCGATATTGATTATTCGCAAATCCATTGAGAAAAGATCGGAAAACATTATCAGAGAAGCTGAGAACGAAGCTGAAATGATAAAAAAAGATAAAATCCTGCAAGCCAAGGAAAAATACCTTCAGTTAAAAACCGAACACGAAAAGATTGTCAACGAGCGCAATAACAACTTACTAAAAAGTGAGAACCGTATAAAACAAAAAGAGACACTGGTTTCGCAGAAGATTGAAGAATTGAACCGCAAAGAAAAAGACCTTTCAGTAGTTCGCGATAATTTAAACAGCCAGTTGGATATCCTGAACAAAAAGCAATTGGAAGTCGAACAGATGCAATCACAACAAGTCCAGAAACTTGAAGTCATTGCCGGATTATCTGCCACCGAAGCTAAATCTCAACTGGTGGAAATGCTGAAAACAAAAGCCCAGGCTGAATCCGCAAACCATATCCGTGAAATCATTGATGAAGCACGTGATACGGCTAACCTTGAAGCCAAAAAGATCGTGATCAAAACACTGCAGCGCACTGCCGCAGAACATGCCATTGAAAACTCCGTATCGGTATTTAATATTGATAATGATGAGATCAAAGGCCGCATCATTGGCCGTGAAGGACGAAACATCAGGGCGCTGGAAGCCGCCATCGGTGTGGAGATCATCATCGACGACACGCCCGATGCCATTATCATTTCAGGTTTTGACCCGGTACGCCGCGAAATTGCCCGTTTGTCTTTGCATCAGCTGGTTACCGACGGAAGGATCCACCCGGCACGTATTGAAGAAATTGTTGCCAAAACGAAAAAACAAATTGAACAGGAGATCGTGGAAGTCGGGAAACGCACCACCATCGATATGGGGGTTCATGGGATCCACCACGAACTCATCCGCTTGATCGGAAAAATGAAATACCGTTCTTCCTACGGACAAAACCTGCTGCAGCACTCACGCGAAGTGGCCAACCTGTCTGCCGTGATGGCGTCGGAACTCGGGCTGAACCCCAAACTTGCCAAGAGGGCCGGTTTGCTGCACGATATCGGAAAAGTTCCTGATAACGAACCGGATTTGCCACACGCAATACTTGGGATGAACCTGGCAGAAAAATTCAAGGAAAAACCTGAAGTTTGCAATGCCATCGGAGCCCACCACGAAGAAGTGGAAATGACTTCCCTGATCTCACCCATCGTCCAGATTTGTGACGCCATTTCAGGCGCGCGCCCCGGTGCCCGCCGCGAAATCGTTGAATCATATATCAACAGGCTGAAAGATCTCGAGGAACTGGCGCTGGCCTATCCCGGTGTGGTGAAAACCTATGCCATACAGGCCGGTAGGGAACTCCGCGTCATTGTTGGTGCCGAAAAGGTTACGGATACCGAAGCCAATCAGCTGGCATTCGATATCTCAACAAAGATTCAAAATGAGATGACCTATCCCGGGCAGATCAAAATTACCGTCATACGGGAAACCCGGGCCATCAGCTATGCTAAATAGTTCCTGCCGGCAGGTTCCCGGCAGCAACTGTTTGATAACCTTGAATTAATCCATAATACCGGATGAAGGAACATTCGCCCAGACAATTTATTACGTTATCGTTGGGTATTACAAACTGCTTCCTGATCCCATGCGGAGATGACTATTTATTGGTAGACACATCAACAAAAAACCAGTACCGGAAATTTTTGCGGGAACTTTCGGTTCACTCTGTTAAGCTGTCGCAGATAAGGTGTATTTTTCTTACCCATCATCACACCGATCACACCGGTTTTTTGAAAGCGTTGCTGGACGCATCCAACGCTGTACTGATCGCCCATCAAAAAGCATTACCTTTTTTGGCAGCCGGAAAGGATAACCTTGAAATGACCGGCACCACCAGCCTGATTAGATTTTTGATGCGCCTGAAGCAAATTTTTCTGCGGGAACGTATTAATCCAACGGTAATTCCTGATAAAAGGGCAATCATCATTAATTCAGATAATAATGAGGTGCTGCGAACTTTCGGTCTTCCGGCAAAGATCATCTGTGTTCCCGGCCATACCGGCGATTCTATCGCGTTGATCTGTGATAACGGCGATGCTTTTGTCGGAGATGCCGCATTTAATATGCCCGGTTTTTTTAATCTCAGGAACAGGCCGCTGGTGGCTGAAGACCCTTCTGAAATTGAGGCCGGCTGGGAAAAAATACGATCCGAAAACGGGATATGGCTTTTTGTTTCTCACGGCAAAAGCCTGCCGGTTGACAAATTGATATCAAAATAAACTGCCATGCCATTCACCTATGAATATCCTATGCCAGCTGTTACTGTGGATGCTGTGATTTTCAGAAAAACGGAAGGTTCGTCCGAAGTGTTGCTGATCAGGCGTTTGAACGAACCTTTTAAAGGGCAGTGGGCCATCCCCGGCGGATTTATCAATATAGATGAAGAGCTTGATGATGCCGTGGTGCGTGAACTTCAGGAAGAAACCGGCATCTCGCATCATACACTGAAACAGTTGTTTACCGTGGGCACCGTGGGCCGCGATCCGCGTTACCGGACCATCAGCGTGATTTATTTCGGCTGGTTCGACGAAACAACGATGCGGGTGAAAGCAGGGGATGATGCGGCAGACGCCGCATGGTTTAATTTAAAAGAGCTGCCATCATTGGCTTTTGATCATCGGGATGTACTTAGAAAAGTGTTGGAAATACTAAAAAAAACGAACCATGTCTTTTAGAAATTCCATTATAACTATCGGAAAAGATTTCAGGTTTTGGGTTGTACTGTTCTTTATCCTAAGGATGTATGGAATCACCAACCCGCCGCTGGAAGCGGCCCACAACTGGCGGCAGACACTTACCTGTTCGATAGCCCGTAATTTTTATGAAGTTGACCCGAACATCTTTTACCCCAGGATTGATATTGACGGCGAGAAATCCGGCATTATTGCCTCCGAATTTCCAGTGTTCAATTACCTGATCTATCTTGTATCAGAAATTTTTGGATATACACATTGGTATGGAAGGCTGATCAACCTGATCATCTCTTCGCTGGGCATTTATTTCTTTTATCTTATCATACGGAAACATTTCAGTAGTGAACATGCGCTGTATTCTGGCATCCTGTTGTTGTGTTCATTATGGTTTATGTATTCACGAAAGATCATGCCCGATACCTTCAGTATTTCCTTGGTGATCATGGGCTTGTACTTTGCACTGGAATTTTTATATCGGCAGAAAATCTGGCACCTGCTGTTGTTTGTGATACTTTCCGCACTGGGCGGGTTAAGTAAGATCCCATCATTGTTGGTATTAAGTGTGTTAATAATTCCAATGTTTTCCGGTTCAGTGAAAAAAAATGCGAAGGCGGTTCTCGTAATTGCATCTGCCGCGGTGCTGAGCATTGTAGGGCTGTGGTATTATTATTGGGTGCCGTATTTGCAACATACCTTTGAGTTTCAGTTGTTTTTTGAAAAAGATTTAAAAACCGGCATGGCTGAGATTTCGAATTACTGGCGTGAAGCTTTGCAGAAGTTTTATTTCGGTGCGTTCCTCTCCTACATGGCCTTTGCGATGTTTTTGTTCGGTTTGTTTTATGCATTTAAATCACAATCTAAAACCGTACTGTTTGTGTTTATTGCAGGGTTGTTGACATTTATCTTTTTTGCGGCTAAAACAGGCGCTGTGTTCCCGACACATTCCTACTATATTTTGCCATTTGTCCCTTTTATGGCGTTTATTGCAGGTTACGGCCTGACAAAGATCCGTGTGCGCTGGCTGAAAGTATTGATCATTGCAACTATTATCATTGAAAGCCTGGCAAACCAGCAGCACGATTTCAGGATTAAAGACAAAGAATTGTACCTGCTCAGCCTTGAAAATCTTTGCGATAGAATTTCATCAAAAAATGATCTGATCGCATTTTCGGGCGGCCCGGGATACCAACAAATGTATTTTGCACACCGGCGGGGATGGTCGCTCGAGTATCGTGAATGGAACGATCCGGGCCGTATCAGCGCCATAAAACATAAGGGCTGCCGCTTGCTTTTTATAAATAAAAAGGATTCAACGGGAAAGTTAAACTATAAAATAATTTTTGAAAACGAAAATTATACGGTGTACAAATTATAATTTCGCAATGAAAAACTTAGCGTATTATGAATAAAAAATTTCAAAAAATATCGAACTTCAGGGTGGATTATGCGATGGAAGACCCCACCAGGCCTGACGAAACGGACTGGTACGAGAAAAATTCCTGGCTGACTTCGGTCGAAGAATTTGATATGAACGGAAACCTGGTGAAAACGATTTCATTCAACCCCGGCGGTGATATCAGTGAACATTATCAGTATAAATTCGATGAACGCAACAACATGACCGAAGAACTCATCTACTTTGATGAACAAACGGTTGTGGAGCATCATATTTTACTGTATGACGCGTCAGATAAACGAATCCAGGAAAAGATCATCTATGAAGAAGGTGGCGAGATCATCGTGGAATATACATATGATGAGCATGGAAACATGGTTCAGCGTATGCAAAAAGACAGCGATGGTGAAGTGGAGGAACTGGAAAAATTTGAGTACGATCATGGAAAAATTATTCGCACTTATTTGTACGACGGCGAGAACCTGGAGATGAACAGGAGGGAATACGCCTATAATGACCATGGTAAACTGATAAAATTCTCATTTTTTTCGGCTGATCCCGATACAAACTACGTGACTGAAAACTTCTATGATGAAAAAGGAGTGAGGGAAAAAACGTTGAAATACAATGCAAAGAATCAGCTGATCGAAAAAACCATTTACACTACTGATGATACCGACAAAGTGATTGAGATTTACGAGGAAGATGTCCGTTCGGTGAAAAAAACCTGTTTCACCCATGATGAAAAGAACAATATTGTGAAGCAGGAAGAATTCAATAAAGACGATGAATTGATTTTAAGTATTGAACGTACCTTTATTGATGATGGTGTGTTGGCTGAAGCCCTGGTATTTATGCAGGATCCGGCCGAAAACATCCGCAGCATGTACGCTTCGAAATACGAATACGAATTCTACGAAGAGTGAGGCAACCTATAATAGTTTGTCAATCCTGAGAAATTCATCCCAGTACATTTGCTTATCCATATTTTCGTAGTGTATCGCTCCATACCGGTATTGGTATACCTGTATCTGGTTTACCATTATCAATACGGCAATTATCCCGATAAATATCCCTTTGAGGATTTTTTTGCTGAAGCTTTCAAGTGTCGCAGCTAACAGTACCATGAACAACGGCAAATACTCGATCAGGACACGTGAAGAAAAACTTCCGCCATACCACCAGTTGCCCCATGATGATAAAATATAAAACAAAAACAGGATGAAGAACACGATGCTGAAAAACTGGTACCGGCTTGACTTCCAAAAATAATACAGGCCTGTAAGCGAAATGAAAATCAGGGGCGTGTAAAGGAAGGCGCCTTTTTTATAACTGAACAGAAAATCAATAAAATGAGGATGTAAAAAATCGAAAGATTCCTCGCTGTATGAATCGATAAAGAACGATCCGGTGCTTATCTTATATATCACAAGCTGTATGGAAACCAGTGCAAGAAAAATCAGTACACCTGTGAGAAGATGCCAGGGTTTATGAAAAACAGTAAATAAACCTCTTTTGAAACCGTACCAGGACGAAGTCAGAAAAGGCAGCATGAAAACTACAATGCCGTTAGCAGGCCTTACAAGGATTATTAATCCCAATAATACTGATAATAAAATGAAAAGAGCCGGTTTGTAATTGGAGAAAAACTTTTTTGAAAAATACATGAACGCCGCGATAAGCGAAAAGGAATAGATATGGGACATGGCGGCTTCCCGCACTATATAATAAAAAGCATTGGTGCCGAAGGTTACCGCAATCAGCACGGTCAGTACCGATGATGTCTTAAAATCATAAAGCTTTAACAGCTTTGACAAGAAGTACAGGCCCAGCAGAAAATAAAAAATGGTTGCGATCTGAACGAATATCAGGTACAACGCGGAGTATCCGTCCGCTGTTCCGCCTGTGAGCGTAATGATGCCGTGTGCTGCCAGGAAAAAAGGTAGTTGCATGATTGCTGTCCCGCAAAAGCATTTGTTGATGGCATGGCCGTTTGAATAAACGCGATAGTCATAGAATAATTTCGGGTCTGAAGAAGGACTCATTTCCTTTTCTTCAAAAAAACCAAAGTTCAGGTCGTGGTATATGAAAACAGCAGGTAAATAGGCATAGTATCCTTTGCCGTCAGCGAGTACGATCCACTTTGGCTTATCGCCGCCCCAGTTGATATTGGCTGAGATCCATAATAAGATTGTCCCAATGAATAAGACCGTGAAAATTATTTTTTTGTTTTTCATAACTGCTGTGGATAGGCCTTTTCAGAATGGGATGATCGTACCGCTCCCTGTGTTCTCGCCCTGGATCTGCGGAGGGTTTCCTGTATAATAAATGTTCCCGGTCCAGCTGATATGATAAATCAGCAGGTCACGGACATTGATATAGCAATTGCCTGTGCTTTTATGCGTGATATAGGTGTAATTGGTAGCAAAATTTTCGCAGTGTATCATGCCGGTACCGATATAATAAAGCTGAAGTTCGCTGGCCTGCCCTTTTACATTCACATCCAAAGGGCCGGTATTGATGATCAGATAGCATACTCTCATATTGAGATCAAGGTCAACCGTGCCTGAGCCGTTCTTCGTATCGAAATAAATGGAATCCCCGGTAAAAGTGTTCAGCATGCTGATATTTCCGCAGCCTGTGTATTCGATGTACAATAAGGACGGCATACTGACATAAACATTCACTTTGGGCTTGTAACTGCGCACCCAGTTGCATTTATTGTCGTTGCTGATGTGCATCGATCCGTCCTGTACTTCGGTTTTGATTAGTGGCAGCAGGTTTTTTCCGGCCACCACCTTTACCTTGAAAACACTGTCGCGGGTAAGGAATAAATTTACATTGTCACTCAGGTAAATGCTGCTGAACGGTTCGGCCGTCCTGTCCTCGGTGGTTATTTCACCGGTGCTTTTAAAGCAATCGCACATGTTCTCCTTTTTGCAGGATGAAATACAAAGAACTACCACAAGAATTGTTAAACCGACTTTTTTCATAACCGGGTAAAATTATTATTTTTTTTTGAGCAGGGTAGAAAAATTCCTTTTTTTAAATTATTATAAGATGAAAAATTATATAAATTTGTAGATTGCATAAAAAACGGTTTTTATGAAAAAAAATATAATTACTTCACTGATATTTTTGCTTTGTTTCTCAACCCTTGCTTTTTCACAGCGCGGCAAGAATGGGTCTAAAACTATCGCGGCTAGCGGCGTTGTTGTAAATGCATACACGTCACTGATCACTTCAGATGTAGCCGCTGGTGCTACCACCCTTACTGTTTTAAATAACACACTTTCCACCAATTTTGCTCAACCCCTTGCAGCCGGCGACTTGATACTCATTATCCAGATGCAGGGCGCTTCTATTGATGATGGTCAATGGTGGAGTGGATACGGATATATTAACAATTATGGAAATAGCGGAAAATATGAATTTGCACAGGTACTGTCCGTGGCCGGTACTCAAACTATTAACCTTACTTGTGGTTTGAAGCAGAATTATTCAGTTAGTGGTAAAACACAGATTGTCCGTGTACCAAGATATACAACGTTAAATATAAATGCCGGCGCAGAACTGACCTGTGATGCATGGAATGGCAGCACAGGCGGGGTTCTTGTGGTTGAGACCTTAGGCAGCGTTGTAAATAATGGTACCGTAAATGTCACCGGAAAAGGATTCCGGGGAGGTGCGGCCACAAATTCACCTACTCCTGTAGGATCTACATCAATTTTGGCCAGTACGGATCAAAATGCTGGGGCGCTTAAAGGCGAAGGTATTGCCGGTTATGGTTTTGCAGTTAGCGGATTATATTGCAACGGAGCGCCTGCCAATGGCGGTGGGGGGGGCAACTCGCATAATTGCGGCGGTGGCGGCGGCTCCAATGTGGGCAGCAGTGATGCCTATAATGGTTGCGGATTCCCTGATATTACGACAGATGTCAATTATATTACAGCCTGGAATTTAGAATCAGCACCTGCTTTAGGTTGGATTGGTACTCCAAACCAGTTTTCTACTAACGCATCTTATGGCGGTGGCCGCGGCGGCTATTCATTTTCGTCCAACGATCAGAATGCACTGACGATACCCCCGGGAAATACGGCTTGGAGCGGTACCAATAGAACTAATAACGGTGGATTTGGCGGACGCCCGCTCTATGAAAACGAAGGTGGATTCCCCCGCTTGTTTATGGGTGGCGGCGGTGGAGCCGGAAATGCCAATGATAACGAAGGCGGCGCCGGAGGTAATGGCGGCGGCATTATTTACTTTATGGTTTACGGAGGTATCTCGGGTGCTGGAACGGTCAGAGCGGACGGAAACGTTGGAGGTAATGCAGAGGGTCCTACCGCTACAATTGGTAATCCCGTTACCGGTAATGATGCTGCCGGCGGCGGTGGCGGCGGCGGCTCCATTGTCCTCAACGCGGTTTCTAATATCGTGAATATTTCTGCATTTGCTGACGGTGGCAAAGGCGGTGATCAGGTGATACAACGTTATATTACGAGTACCAATAAGGAGGCTGAAGGCCCCGGCGGTGGCGGTGGCGGCGGTTATATTGCCATATCAATAGGTACAATTTCAAGATCAACCAACGGCGGAGCAAATGGCACCACCAACTCTCAGAGCATGTTGGAATTTCCACCCAACGGCGCTACCAAAGGCGGCCCGGGGAAAAATAACGGCGCAGTAACCAATTTCACATTAAGCGCTTCCAATGTTATGGCCTGCCAGGGACAACCTGTAACCCTCACCGCTAATATTACCGGCACATTCCCCTGGGATATTTCGTATGGCTGGTATACATCGGAATTAGGCGGTACATTATTATCGTCAAACCTTACATACACCGTAAACAATCCTCAGGTTCAGGACACCTTCTATTTCCGCTCCTGTCCCGGAACATACAGTGTGCCGGTTATTATGTACATTTCGCCGTTTGTACCGGATGCCGGCAACAATGTGAGCCTTTGCAACGGAAACTCTGTACCCTTGCAAGCCACAGGTGGTGTGAGCTTTTCCTGGACCCCGTCAACCGGACTGAACAGCTCTGTTGTTCCCAATCCGGTGTGTTCGGCCACGACAACCACTTTGTATAGCGTAACCATCACTAATGGCGACGGATGCATTGGTACAGATACCGTCAGGGTTACGGTAAACCCGATCCCTACAGTCGTGGTTCCGTCTAATATTGCCGTTTGCAATGGCGGAACGGTGCCGGCGGCTGCGTTCACCGGTGCAGTGCCGGGTACAACTTTTTCGTGGACAAATAATGATCCGACTATTGGACTGGCCGCCAGCGGAACTGGTAATATCGCATCTTTTACAGCAGTGAATACGACACCAAACCCGGTTACAGCTACTGTTTCAGTAAGCCCCTCTGCCAATAGCTGTACGGGAACCACACAGCAATATACCATTACCGTTAACCCGACACCGACAGTCTCGGTTCCAACTGACATAGTTGTTTGTAACGGTGCAATCATTCCGGCAACCACATTCACCAGTCCTACATCCGGGACTACCTATACCTGGGCAAATTCTAATACAGCTATAGGTATCAGTGCCAGCGGTTCCGGTGACATTGGAAGTTTTACGGCTACCAACACGGGATCCGATCCCATTATGGCAACCATTACTGTGACTCCATCCGCCAATACTTGTACCGGCATTGCCTCAACCTATACCATAACGGTTAATCCTTCACCTGCAGTTGCTGTCCCCTCTGATATTACCGTGTGTAATGGTGTGACCGTTCCTGCAACCGCATTTACAAGCCTTACGGCCGGTTCAATATTTAACTGGACAAATACTGATAATTCCATTGGTATTGGTGCCGGCGGAACAGGGGATATTCCTGCCTTCACCGCAACAAATACCGGAACAGCCCCGGTAACAGCCACTATTTCGGTAACGGCTACAGCGAATACCTGTACCGGTGTTCCGTCTGTTTATACCATCACAGTGAACCCGACACCAACGGTGAATGTCCCTGCAGACTTTTCGGTGTGTAATGGAGCTTCTATATCGGCAACCAATTTTACAAGCCTGGTTTCAGGCGCAACGTTTAGCTGGGCCAATTCAAATACAGCCATTGGTTTGGGAGCTGGCGGCTCGGGCGATATTTCGGGATTTACCGCAACAAATACAAGCCCTGACCCGATATCGGCAACCATTACCGTGACTCCGTCCGCCAATACCTGTCCCGGAATCCCTTCTGCATATAGCATTACCGTAAACCCGTCTCCGGCAGTCAGCGTTCCGTCTGATATTACGGTGTGTAATGGAGCGACTGTCCCGGCAACTTCATTTTCAAGCCTTACAGCCGGTGCTGTATTCAACTGGACAAATACTAACGCAGGTATTGGAATAGGTGCAAGCGGAGCAGGCGATATTCCTGCATTTACTGCCATAAATACCGGCACAACCCCGGTAACAGCAACCATTACAGTGACTGCTACTGCCAATACCTGTATCGGTAGTTCATCAAACTATACCATAACGGTTAATCCAATACCAACGGCCAATGTCCCGGCAGATTTTACAGTTTGTAACGGCGCTGCTGTTGCTGCCATGGGTTTCACAAGCTCTGTTTCTGGTACTGCCTTTGCCTGGACGAATTCAAATACAGCCATTGGCCTGGCGGCCAGCGGAACAGGAAATATCGCAGGGTTCAACGCTATCAATACAGGGTCGGTGCCGATAACAGCCACCATCACGGTTACTCCATCGGCCAATTCCTGTTCGGGGATACCATCATCATACGTAATAACTGTAAACCCGACGGATAATCCTTCATTCAATTATTCACCAGCCATCTTATGCCAGGCCGGTTCCGATCCTTTTGCCAACATAACGGGCGGGAGCACAGGCGTGTTTACGTCATCTCCTTCAGGTTTGATTTTCCTGGATACCCTGACCGGTTTAATTGATGTCAGTGCCAGTGGTGTGAACACATACACCGTCACGTTCACCACTGACGGGAGTTGTCCTTCTTCGGCCACGGCTGTTGTTTCAATAATTATCAGCCCTTCTGCAGCATTCAACTATTCCGGCCCTTATTGTCATGATGCGGCCAATCCTTCTCCGGTGCTTGGAGCAGGAGCCATTGCCGGCACATTCACGGCAAACCCGACAGGCCTGGTATTCGTTAATTCAGGTACCGGCCAGGTGGATCTGGCAGCAAGCAATGCAGGCACCTATACTGTCACCAACACGATTGCTGCCACGGGAAGTTGTCCGGCTGTCAGCGATACTGCGGTTATAACTATACATCCTGTACCATCAGCAAACGTTCCTGCAAACATGAACATTTGTAATAACGGGGTGGTGCCTTCTACTAACTTTACCAGTAATCCGGCTGGTAGCACGTTTACCTGGACAAATTCCAACTCAACTATAGGACTGGGAGCAAGCGGGTCCGGGGATATTGCATCTTTTACGGCAATAAATACTGGTACAGCGCCGGTTACAGCTACTATTTCGGTTACACCTACCGCCAATGGCTGCACAGGCACATCTTCGGTTTATACTATTACGGTGAATCCGACGACAACCGTTGTTGTCCCTGCAAATAGTACCGTGTGCAGTGGGGATGCTTTTCCGGCAACTACATTTACAAGCCCGACTACAGGCGCCACCTTTGCATGGACCAATTCAAACACCGGCATTGGTTTGCCAGCCAGCGGCAGCGGGAATATTCCGGGTTTTACAGCCACCAACACAGGAACAACGCCGATAACAGCCACCATCACGGTAACACCGTCCATCAGCGGATGTGCGGGCACTCCGTCCATTTATACCATAACGGTAAATCCGTTGCCTGCGGTTACGCTGCCGGCGGACATTTCCGCCTGCACCGGAGCAACGATCGGCCCTGAAACATTTACAGGTTCCGTAACAGGTACGGCCTTTACCTGGACAAATTCCAATACGGCTATTGGCCTTGCGGCAAGCGGTACAGGTGATATACCTGCCTTTACAGCGACAAATACCGGTACCGGTGCTATTTCCGCCACCATAACAGTTACTCCATCAGCAAACGCTTGCACCGGTGTGCCGGTTTCATACACCATCACTGTGAATCCTCTGCCGGAAATAGCAATAGATTCAACCATACCGGGATGCCCAAGCATGAATAATGGAACTATCATTGTGCTGGCTTCAGGAGGTACTCCACCTTATACATATATTTGGAACACCGGCGGTAATGAAGCTCAGCTTACAAATCTTGCAAATGGCAGTTATTCGGTCACTGTTTCGGATTCGAGGAATTGTTCTGATACCTGGACCGTACTTTTTGATGCCATAGAAGATTGTCTCGACCCCGTGGTTTATATCCCGAATATTTTCTCGCCTAATGGTGATAATCAGAATGATGTGTTTTATGTAAGAGGCCAGCTGATTAGTTCGTTGCACCTGATGGTTTTCGACCGTTGGGGAGAAAAAATCTTCGAAACGGAAGATGTTTCCGAAGGTTGGGATGGCACCTATAAAGGCAAAGAAATGCCGTCAGACGTTTATATTTACCAGGCAGTTATAACCATGGCTGATGGCACTGAAATGAAAAAGAAAGGTAATATTTCATTAGTAAGGTAACCCGGTAATCACTAAACTGATTATTATTTGAGAACCTATAGATTCTCAGTTTTTTCCTTTCAAAGCTCCGTTTTAATACAAGTTGAACGGCGGATAAGCTTATTCGTTGATCTCCAGCCTTATGATTTTATCATAAGCCCCTGATTTTATTTAATATTATGATTTTTAACAGGCAATTAAATGAAAAACACAGGTAACCGTACGATTTTAACATATGTACGTCATGTTCAGGATTTTTTCAGGGATCATGCAGACCCTGCATTAGTGAAAAAGTACAGCCGGTATTTCCGTGAAGGTTATGATGCATGGGGTATTGACCAGAAAACCATGGAAACACAAAGAAGTATCTGGTACGAACGGTGGAAAATGGACCTGAGCAGGGAGCAACTGTTTACACTTGGCGATCAGCTGATGATAAGTGGAAAGTACGAAGAAAGTATTCTGGCCATATGGATACTCATTAATTTACAGAAAGAAAGCGGTGAGGGAATATTGGAAAAGGCGGGGGAGTGGCTTGAAAACAATATTTCAAACTGGGCACAGACCGATTACCTTTCCGGGGAAGTGATATCCATTCAATTAAATAGAGAACCGTTGCTGCTAAAAGAACTGGAAAAATGGAGAAAATCCGGATCAAAGTGGCGCAGGCGTTCAATTCCCGTTTCCCTGATCAAAGTGATGAAGCAAGGTTACGACCCTGAAAAATTGCTCAGGATGATCGACCCGATGATGAACGATAAAATAAGGGAAGTTCACCAGGGCCTCGGATGGTTTCTCCGTGAAACACGGAAGAGGCATCAGAATATGACTGATAGATTCCTTTTGGACTGGAAAGATACATGTGCCCGGTTGATCATTCAGTATGCCACTGAGAAAATGGATAAAGACCAAAAAGGAAACTATAAACGTATAAAATAGAAAGTTAAATAAGTCCTTTATTTAAATTAAAAATAAATAACGATTTATTTTGCAAAACTTTTTTATTAAAAACTAATTGTATATATTTACAAAAAAAACGG
>Ga0116171_10000310_pt1 | contig 52007 bp, 51 predicted proteins | sample AD_JPNHW2_MetaG_FD_89798 | JGI IMG/M metagenome (GOLD analysis project Ga0116171, IMG submission 89798) | Active sludge microbial communities of municipal wastewater-treating anaerobic digesters from Japan - AD_JPNHW2_MetaG | ecosystem: Engineered > Bioreactor > Anaerobic > Digestate | place... | reverse complement strand
CTTAATGCTCAATTTAGGCAATTTTTTATTCGAGTATAATCATTTGCGAAGACACGGAGGGTTGAACTATTCAACCCCTTTTGATAAACTTAAAACTGTTACCGAATTATTGAGCTAGTACAAACGTCCCATGAGGCGCACTGACACATGATACCTGATACAAAAAAAAGGCGGGCAACTTTTATGTTGTCCGCCTTCTTAAATTACGTTTTATCGCCGACTTATTTTATACGTCTACGGGATCTGGCTATACCCATCACCGTTCCGCCTATCAGGAACAACGCGGAGCTTACCGGTTCCGGGGTAACGCTTGTTATAGTTCCCGTTAACCCGCCCCAATCATCGTAATCATTACCGTTCGGAGAAACACGAAAATAGATAAAATCCCCGTTATTGAGAGCTATATCCTGGATATCAAAATCTCCGGTGTAATTCAAACTAAGACTCGTGCCTTTCCATATGACATCGCCATTCTTAAGAATATCCACGTATATGTTCCCACTCCCGTACATCAAAAACTGGCCAGTGATATCATAGATACCGTTTGATTGGACATTGTATCCCAGCACAGCATACTCCTCATAGCTGTTATTCCATCCTGACGGATGCATTCTTACACTGTCCGTATTTTTAAATACATAGGGAATCGACCAGTTGCGCCCCGGCGAAAAAAAACAATAAGCGTCCGTGTCTGTTAATAAACGATACCCCGCGCTCTCGCTCCAACCATACGCGTAAAGTCCGTTATCGCCCTGATTATCCGGGAAATCAGCCCAGAGATCCACGTTTGCCGCAAAAACCTGAGAAGCGCCAAGAAAGAAAAATGATACCATTAACACCGATAAAATTATTTTTTTCATAGTCTTCCTCCTTAAATGGTTTTTCCACAACTTGCGCTATTTTAACATTAGTCGTGAATTCTGTAAATAACTTTTTGAAATTTTACACCACAATCACAAATCCGCAATAAAAAATTAATTACAAAAATATAACAGATAAATAAGGACGGGATCACTCTTCTACTAGATAAATATTTTCACTTTTTCGTCTCTTGCCCCACCGAACTATCGGCCACTATCATTCCACGTTCGCGCATCATGCCCAGCATATTAACCGCGCCTTCGTGGTTAGGATTTATCGCGAGACATTTATTGAAATATTCTTCAGCTCTTTTATAATCTTTAGACCGCAAATAATACGCCGCCATAAGAAAATATCCGCCTGTCCATTTATCATCACGGTCCAATACTTGATTAAAACTGTCTTTGGCCGCCGACAAATTCCGGGACATCATGAGACCCAACCCCTGCAAAGCGCAAAATACGGTCGTCAATTCGGGGTCTTCGGTCTTACCGCCTACGCGCGTCAATACCTCACCGTTCAATTTCACCGCCGGCTCATATTGTCCCAATTCTACATATGCCTTTTCCAGTTTTACGGATAATCTGAAATCCTCAGGGAATAATCGCACCGCTTCCGCCAGCATCGCGCCGTTACGTCCCGGATCAACCCTGTTCTCGGCCATTACCGTAAGCTGCGTCAATTTTGTCCTCAGATATTCTTTTTGGTCAGCCGAAAGATCTTTTACGTCTTTTATCAGATCAAGTTTCTCGATAACATGAGCCGTCAATTCGCCCACATCTTCCGTGGTTTCTTCTGAGGTACCTTGTTCCAAATAAACCTTTAGATCCAAAAACGTTCCTTTCAGATCGTCAGCAAAAGACGATGTCTGTAGCGCGAAACAAAGGGACATTGCCGTTATGAGAAAAATAAAACAAGTTTTTTTCATTCGTCGTTTATTCACAAACGAAACCGTTCGGCTAAAAATACCTTTATTATGATATCCCCCTACCGGAAATATCATTTTCCCATTCACAAACATCAACATCACTTTACCCCTCAATGATTTTGCGATATTCCTTTCCACTTATATACATATAACACAGGCTTTGTTTTCTTTTTAAATAAACCAACGAATCTGTTAAAAAGAAGCTCCTTGGCGACATCTATTCGCCCGATACAGATCATTTTATCCTTCAAAGAACTATTTGGTTCACCGCTAAAAATCAAATAAGCCACGCCATAATCACGCCACACCTTGTCTACATCCACCTCGTTGACAATAGGTCCTTTGTCCCATAGACTGTACTGTGAATAGGCAATGAGACTGTCCGTCTTCGCTGTTTTCACAAAATCATTCAGCACATATATGTCATCCGGACATTTTTTATTATAATCACAATATATCAGCCGTTCAATCTTGTTAAAAGTATAGTGAAAATCGGTTTGCCATGTAGAAATAAACACTAAGTGGGAAAAATTATTCGATACGGCGAACACATATCCAATTAACAGAAAAATACCAAGACAATACCTGAATGTTCTGGATATATTGCGGAATACATCGGAGGTCAAACATGCCATAAGTATAACTGCCGGAATCAATATGTCCGTTAAGTATCTCGGTTCATTCCGGGTAAAACCTGAGAACAGGATTATCTGATAAAGCCACGCTGCAACCGTCAAAAAACGCGCATCACCAAAAATACGTTTTTTCAAACAGCATAGCACCAAAAAAATCATCCCCCATGACATAAACATCCCGAAATTTCTCATAACTGAAACCGGCAGCTGGGCATCCAAAGAAAATAATACAAGTGTTTTCTCCGCCTCATACCCGGATGTCCTGTTCAAGAACACAAGGTCACGTATCGTTGCCAAATTATATGACGGGATCAGCGTATGCACAATGGCCGCAAAAAAAGTGGTTCCAAGAATGATACAAATGAAACGTCTCGCAGGGCTTATCCTGGCACAGGCCGACAAAAAACAATAATCAAAGAGAATAATAAAGATCATCGCACCCGATAATTTTGTGCGTATCGCCAAAAATCCGAATACCAATACAACGATAAGCTTAAAAACAGACATCCTCCCCCAAAATAATAACAACACTGTAACCAAAATCATCGCCGTCGCCATGATACCGAAATCACTCACCCACAACACATGACACAATGTCGGGGGACTTATAAACATAAATAGCGCAGAGCAAAACGCAAGCGTTGCACTAGACGTGAGTGACGATACGATCTGAAACATCAAGACCACGACTAATGCAAAAAATATACCCTTAATGAAATAGAAAACGGATGGATTTGTCCCAAACAATTCTAATATGATTTTCAGTGCTATATGCTGAAATGGCCGTCCGGACAAACCTTTTGTAGAGCAAAAATCACCAAGTAGGTTCTGAGGATTGAAAGTAAGATCAAAACAATTAAAAAATAATAGATTCCATGAGGCGGACTTTGCCGTGATAAGATGGGTAACATCGTCTCCAATATCCAACGGTACGCCCGCAGTTAAAAAAAGCACTAAACCTACCGAAACGAACGCCAACAGGCAGAGTAAAAAAATCCAGACTTTTCCGTTCACCCTCACTCCCATGATTTAACGTAAAATACTGTCAGCATTATATTACTGTAAGTCCCGGACTTTATCAAGGCAAGTTATTTCGTTTATCACATATTCGGTCACATACGATCGCGCAATCACTTCAGCGAGAAATTAGTTTCTTTATTACGCAGCAACCAATACACGCAGAGCCCTTATCTTAAACCATGAGAAAAGTATATGTATCAAGCCCGAATGCGCCCGATAAGACGGAGAAAACCATCGAGGATCGTCAGAGGATGCGGCGGACAGCCGGGTATAAATAGGTCTACCGGCAGTATGGTATCCAGCCCTTCCGAGACTTCCGGACTTCCCGAAAAAACACCGCCGGAAATAGCGCATGAACCTACAGCGACCACGATCTTCGGGTCGGGCACGGCTTCATACGTTTTTAAAAGCGCGTACTTCATATTTTTTGTTATGGGACCAGTTACAACGATCCCGTCGGCGTGGCGCGGTGAAGCGACGAATTGTATACCGAAACGCGCAAGGTCAAATACAGGCGTGCCAAGAACGTTTATATCAGCCTCGCAGGAGTTACATCCGCCGGCCGACACCTGGCGAAGTTTGAGCGATCGACCAAACATTTTATATATTTCTTTTTTCAGGATAACCCCGACCTTTTCTCCTTCTTTTAAAACAAGGTCTTCACGTTTCGAAACGGCCATACTGAAATCGTTTGAATAAATGATACCGGCATCCGGCGCGAACGTTATTTTCCCCATGTCTATCGCGACATTGTTCTCGCCAGCCACGATCGGACGACCGCGATATCTTGCGGGAAGCACAGGTGCTTTCCCTTTCGGGAACTTTAAAGTCCGACGCCCTTGTTTGATACACGATTTTATCACTTTGAACATATTTTTCCTTTACAGATCATGCCCGCAATACGAAAGATTAAAACTTTTATTGCAAAGCGGGAAATCTGATATCTCCCCACCACGAATCGCGACCGACAACCCGAACCAATTATGGAACGAAGGATCGACTATTTTATACCGTGAAAAGCCTCCATCGCCTTCGGTTATCCCCACATGAACGATCTCGCCTCGCCATCCTTCGACCATTGATACGGCCATCATATTAGCGCGCATAGGCGCAAGCGGAGTGAATATCTCACCTTTAGGCAATATTGGTATTATCCTGAGTAAAAATTCAAGCGACCGCATAACTTCCTGGCGTCTTACCAATGCCCGTGCATATACGTCGCCTGTTGCCGCTAAGGATATCGGTATATGGTGAAATTGCCATATACCGGAAGAATGATCGATACGGACATCGCGTTCTATCTGACACGCGCGAGCAGCCGGGCCTACAAGACCGAGATCGGTCGCCGTTTCTTTGGACAACTCGCCGACGCCTTCAAAACGCGCCATTACCGAAGGCCGGCTGAATAAAAGATCGCTTACATCCTCGAATTCTTTTTTATATATCGAGAGTTTTTTGCATAGATCCTGCCCCATTTTTTCATCAATATCGAAGAGCACGCCGCCGGGTCTAGAAAGCCCTTTACCGAAACGATTGCCGGTTATCATCAATAATAAATTTAAATAATCGCCGCGCATACGCCCGAAATATGAGCTGGAAGGGAGAAACCCCGCATCCATCCCCAGCGCCCCGAGATCGCCCACATGATTTGCCAGACGCTCAAGTTCCAACGCCACGGCGCGGATGAACTGCGCCCTCACCGGCGCGCTCGCGCCTGATAAAGATTCCACGACTTCGCAAAATGCCATCGAATGACCTATAGACGTATCCCCCGCCACAGCCTCGCTGAGCATAGCGAAACGTTTGACGTCTTTACCGTGTATCATTCGCTCGATACCGCGGTGCTGATATCCCAATTGGATCTCAAGATGTAATATTTTCTCTCCATGGCACTCAAAACGGAAATGCCCCGGTTCTATTATCCCGGCATGTACGGGTCCCACGCCGACTTCGTGCACGCCTTCTCCCGCGACGGCATAAAACTGATACGCCCCGGGAATCACATCTGCCGTCATATTCGGCCAGATATCAACCGCACCACGATAGTTTGAATGATACCGAAGAGGTTTAAGCCACGGGTGCCCTTCCGGCGTGACAGCCCACTGTTCTGCGATCTCACGCTCAAACCAGTTCGCTGCCAATAATTCGTTGGCGAGAGACACATAACGCGGCTCGTTTAAAGGAACTCTCATCGACAGCACCTTAAGCTCTGCGTCTTCATCATAGGCAAGGAAAGCGAATAAACGTACGCCGAGCGCGCCTTCATCCTGTCCGAAGAAACTGATAAGCCTCGCGTCAGAACGGCAGCGATCGATCACCTCTTTACGGAATTCGGATTCCGAAAGAATCGGTATCCCCGATAAAGCGATATTTCCACCGTTAAATAATTCCATTATATCTTTCCTCTTATCATCACATTTTTCATTTTAACGAGGCCACCTGTACCGCGCCGTTTATGATATTTTCAAGATGCGCCGGCAACCACATCCCGATCCCGGCCAAGATCACAAGCGCCGCTATTATCGAGATGTTCATAAATTTATTTTCCTTTTTCGCCAAAACCGGGACCGTAGGTTCTCCGTAAACCATTTCAAAAACAACGCGCGCGATCCCGACAAATATAGCGGCAAGACATACCACAAAAAATATAGCCGCGACGTAATGTCCCGACAATATAGCAGCGTAAAGTATCATCAATTCGCTGAAGAACGTCGCGAACGGAAACATTCCCGTGCCGGCAAAAAGTCCGGCCAAAAGAAACACTCCCGTAACGGGATAAGCATGTATCACTCCTTTGATATCATCAGCCCGCGACGAACCGTATTTCTGCGCGATAGAGCCCGCTGTCAGGAACATAGCGACCTTTGCGAGCGCGTTATTCACCATATGAAAGAAGGAACCGAATATCCCTGGACCTCCGAACGCCAACCCCAGTATAAGTATCCCCATATGCTCGACAGATGAATATGAAAAAATCCTTTTAATGTTTCGCTCTCCCAGAATAAAAACCGCCGGGACCACAAGCGATATGATGCCGGTCAAGATCAGGATCGACGAATAAAATCCCGAAAGCCCCGCTTTGGAACATATCTGACTTACACGCACAAGAGCCAGGAACGCGCACTGCGTAGTCCCGCCGGCCATTATCACCGTTGCGATACCGATCGAATGACCGTACGCCTCAGGTTTCCAGCTGTGCATCGGCGCGAGCCCCATCTTACAACCGTACCCTACCAGAAGGAATATAACGCTCAACTTCAACCAATTTCCGGAAAGCTGTCCTGCGCCGTTCAAAAGTCCCGGTAAAAGCAAGGTATCAAGGCCATGCGCGGATATGGCCAGAAAAAACGTTCCCATAAGCGCCATGGCGATACCGACCGAACACACCAACAGATATTTCCATGTGGCCTCGAGACTATTTTTGTTCCGGTGAAAACTGATAAGCGGCGCGCTGAATAATGTAGTAGTCGCTATCGCCACCCACATAAGCCCGATATGATAACTGACCGCTACCAGAGACATAACCGACATAAGCAGAGATAAACACAATACAAAAACTCGGTTATTACGTTTTTCGTGATCGAAATATCCGATCATATATAACGAAACGCTGGTAAAAAGCAGACTAATCACGGACAACAAGATAAGCCCTATATTATCAAGAACGATAATACCGTTGAACTCAGCACCGGGCAATGCCCGCCAAAAAGACGCGGTCATAGCCGCGTGCCCCAAAGAAACCAGTAAAAGCAGCATTATCCGCATACGATTATTCATCGGCAAAAGCGAGAGAACAGTGCAAACAAGCGGTATCGTCAGCAGTAATAAAAGCATCAAATACTCTCCCCCATTTTTTCACGGTTAAAAGTCGCCGGGGCATGTTCAAATTCTTCGTTTATATGGTTCACGATTATAGCCATAATGAACACCGCGACAAAAATATCAAGCAGTATCCCCATTTCCACCAAAAGCGGCATCACGTCGAATAAAAGCAGCGCAAAAAGAAAGATACCGTTCTCCATTACAAGATAACCGACAACCTGTGTAATGGCACGTGTACGCGTAACCAGTAACATGAATCCTAGTATCATTGTCGCGAGCGAACACGGGACCAAAAGATCGTACTGTGCGACCCACGGGATCTTAAGCGACAACGACATCCGGAACGCGCCCGCGATAAGAATGGCACCGATGATCACGGAAGTTCCAAAACCGATAAGAGGTTTTATCTCCGAACGCATAGACACATGCCGGATAGCCCAAAAAAGAACGGCCGGCACCAAAGCGGCTTTTACCAATATCGTTCCGGCCGCGACTAGTATCTCCCTCGCGGACGGCATGCCGGAATTGATCAATAGCGGCAATAGACCGATCAAAAGGGACTGTAAGGAGAATATCTGTATCATGCCCACGATGCGGCGAGTCGAAATAATTGCAAGCGAAAGAAACACCGCCAGAACACAGATTATATCGACCCACGTAATTTCCATTTTTACAGATCCCTTTCCGGCACCGTTTTAGATAGTTTTCCAAAGCGCCACGACAAAACCAAAAAACGCCAAAACAAATGCGATAAGCAAAAGATTTCCGACCCTGTTTAGGCGAAGCCTTGCCATCGACGATTCGACTATCCCGATCGTAACCGCGATCCCCACAAGCATCGCTAAAAAAACTATCACCCCGACAACCGCGTCGTGCGAATAGATCGGCGTGATTATCGGTACAAGTATGTTCATAAATAAAAATAATTTCATCGCCGACGCGTACAGCATGTATGCCAAGTCTGGGCCTGAGTGATCGAGTATCATCACTTCATGTACCATCGTAAGTTCCAGGTGTGTATCCGGATCATCCACAGGTATACGGCAATTCTCCGCAAGTATCACTATGAACAAACTGATCACAACAAGAAAAAGCGACGGACCGAACACTTCCCACCGTACCGGCGCATCCGCACCGATCATACTGGACAGCGAAAGGCTTTTTGTTTTGAATGCCAAAGTGACAAAATTCATAAAAAGCGCAAGCTCCGCAAGACACGAAAAGAACGCTTCGCGGCTTGCCCCCATACCTTCCATGCTGTAACCGGTATCAAGAGCGGCGGCGATAATAAAAAACCTCGCCATCCCGAGCAGATACGCTATCAAAAAAATATCGCCGGCAAAACGTATCGGCGCCTTTACGATACCGAACGGGATCATCAGCGCCAGAACGAGCATCACGGCCAGAACGATAACCGGCGCCACGCGAAAAATCCACGTCGTGGTCCGGCTGTATACAACACCTTTTTGGAATAATTTGACGATATCATAGTACGGCTGAAAAAGCGACGGCCCGACTTTAGCGGCCAATATCGCTTTCGTCTTAGAAATGATCCCGACAAAGAGCGGCGCAAGCAATATCGCTATCGCCCAATGAAACAGGATCGCAATGATAGTCCGGTCGTCCATCGCCATGATTTAAACCTCTTTATCCTCTCAATTTCCACAACATCAAAAATATTAAAAATATAAAGATATACATCAGATACATCTGCGTGAACAATATGTTTTTTTTATCTACCGCACGCGACAAATGTACGGCTTTAGCGAACATCGGGCGAAAAACAGAATCCTCAAAGAAATCTTTCACGCCGGAATGCATTGTCATATGGCGCGGAAAATATCCGTCTATCCGCTCCCCGTGGCGTTTAAAAAATAACACCGACTTAAAATATTCAACTATGGAACTGGCAAAAGACGACGACGTATATTGAAATTTCGGAGAATCTACCGGATACCCGCAGTTCCATGTCGCACGCCCAGTAACAAGCGTGCCGCGTGATACCCTATATTTCATAAAAGCCAGGAAAGACGCGACGGCTATAAAAATGATCAACACCATAATAACAGCGGGCAACGATCCCATTACATACGAAAAATGATCGGTGGACGACGGAATACGCGACAAATATTCCCCTCCGCAAAATGTAAAATGGGCCACGGTCCAGGGTGCAATACCTATCCAGATACAGATCCCCGCGAGTATCATCATCGGCGCCAACATCAATTTTGACGACGGACGTTCCTGCGGAGGAAACGTCTCACGCGGGATGCCCAGGAAAACCGAACCATATACTTTGGTGAAGCAGGCCAGCGCAAGGGCGCCCATTAAAGCAAGCGCAAGAATAGCGATCACGCAGGATACCACGCCGTTCAGGGAAAGACAGAAAAGACCGTTAAAAAGACCTAAATAAATTAAAAATTCGCTCATAAATCCGTTAAACAACGGAATGCCGCAAATAGACAACGCCCCCACAAGGAATAGAACGCTCACAAGAGGCATGATCTTTGCGACGCCGCCCAAACGGTCTATCTCCCCTGTTTTTGTTCTTTGTATCACCGCGCCGGCATCAAGAAAAAGAAGTCCCTTGAATAATGCATGATTAATTACATGGAATAGCGCTCCCGAAAAACCCAAGACCGACACATACGGCTGATTACAACTTTTGCCAATAAGTCCCAGCCCAAGCCCTATCGTAATGATCCCTATGTTCTCGATGCTATGATAGGCCAGCAATTTCTTAAGCTCGTGCTGCCCCAGTGCGTATAAAACCCCCATAAGACCCGCTATAACCCCTATAAACAAAACCAAATATCCGCACCATACCGGTAGGACACCCAAAATATACAATACACGGCATATCCCATATATCCCCGTCTTGATAGCGATACCCGATAAAAGAGCCGAAACGTGCGATGGGGCCTCCGGATGCGCATGTGGTAACCAGAAGTGCCCAGGCAAGAATCCCGCTTTAACCCCAAACCCCATTAATGCAAGAATAAAAATAATACCGGAAAGACCTGAACTGAATTTAGTATTCGATATAACATCAAAATTCATTGTACCGGATACCTGCGCCATAAGCAAAAACATGAGAAAAAGGCAAAAAGTCCCGGAATGCGCCACGATAAAATAAAGAAAACCGGCCTTACGGGCCGCTGATCGTTCATCGTTGAACACAATAAGAAAGTATGTTGAAATGGACATCGTTTCCCAGGCACAAAGAAAAAGAATGGCGTTATTGGCCAATAGTACCGTCACGAACGAAGCAGCGAGCAGGACATAAAAGAAAACATGTACGTATAGCGGTTTTCTCCCCTTGTATTGTCGCATGTAACCGATGCCATATACGCTGGAACACGCCACGAGGACCGCAACGGCGGCCAAAAATAACGCATTCAGCGGATCAAGTTTTAGAAACAACTCGCCGAACGGTACATGCCAGGGGAAACGCAGTATACTATCCATATCCTCCATTAATACCGGTATTCACCGGGTTAAATAAATTCTATTTAACAGATCGTGCTATTACTTTTGCTTCTGCTACATGGAATGACGCAATGATCGTTTCTTTACTAGTCTGCGAATTCAATGCCGCCGTCAGAGCGGTATCCTGCAGACAAAAAGCCAACCTTGATAAAAGCGATAAATGTTTTTTAAATGACGGAGATAAAATGACAAACAGTATATGCACATCCTTGCCATCAAGAGAACCAAAATCCATCGGTTTATCCAAAAAGAAAAGACCAACTATCGGGTCCAACCCGGCGAGTATAACCGGATGTTTAACATGCGGAATAGCGATACCGTCACCAATTCCGGTAGTGCCTAATTGTTCGCGGCATAATAAGATCTCACTTAGCTGCGCTTTCTGTATATGAGCTGGCAATGGCAAATGATCCAAAACCTTATTCAGGACCTCTTCGCGGGTATCGCCTTGCAGATGCGGATATATCCCGCCTGCGATAAGTGCGGGAGTGAATATCTCCTGACCGTTCCTGTTCTTTTCACAAAGTTCGAGCGCTCCTGGAGTAAGTGGTATGCGGGTTTTTAGCGCCCACTCTAATACTTCCACCGAATTAAAATAATACTGGTCGTTCGCTTTTACGGCAGGCATTTTACCTGAATTAAGCCATTTGTAAAGCGTGGCTTCATCAACCTCAAATGCTTTTTCGATATCATAAAATGTCAGCTGCATATTATTTTTTCAATAGTTCGTTTGCCCTGTTTATCGACTCTTTCATGCTTGAAAAAACGTTCTCTTCACCGATCAACTCATATAAATGCGACTTGACCATCTCATTTAACGGTTGGACATGAAGCCCAGTTATGATCAACGCTATGTGATTTTTTTTGCAATCATCATAAAAACTTTTTAAGGAATGCATTCCTGTCGAATCTATCACCGGAACGTCGCGAAAACGCAATATGCGGACTTTAGGTTTTTCACTGAACTGTCGGTCTATTTCACTAAAGCTGTTAGCGGCGCCGAAGAATAACGGGCCTCTGACTTCAAATATCTGCACCTGTGACGGCACCGTCGCGCCCATCAACTGTATTTCCTCGCCTTTTTCATCGTCTTCCATTTCTTTCTCGATCAATTTAACGCTGGTCGCATTCGTCATTCTCTTCATAAATATGAACGCTGCCAACACCACTCCGACCTCGATCGCGGCAGTAAGATCCACAAAAACCGTCAAACAAAAAGTGGTGAGCAGAACCAGACTGCCTCCGCGGTTCCATTGCAAAAGCTCACGGAACGATCGCCATTCGCTCATGTGATAAGCCACAACCACAAGTATCCCGGCAAGACATGGAAATGGAACATACTGTATCAACTTGCCAAGAAACAACATAATAAGCAGAACAGTTATCGCGTGAACTATCCCAGCTATCGGAGTTCGCCCGCCATTTTTTATATTTGTAACCGTACGCGCTATGGCGCCGGTCGCTGGTATCCCGCCAAAAAGAGCCGATCCTATATTCGCTATCCCCTGTCCGATCAATTCAGTGTTGGACCTGTGGCGGCCGCCGATCATACCATCCGCCACTATAGCGGAAAGCAATGATTCGATAGCACCTAAAAGCGCGATAGTGAACGCCGGCTGAAAAAGTTCACGTATACGAACAAGATCAATAGTCGGGAAAACCGGCATCGGTAAAGTATGCGGAAGGCTACCGAAACGGCTACCTATAGTCTCAACGGGCAGATGCAAAAAATATGAAAGTGCAGACAATAATATTAACGCGATCAAAGCGCCGGGTATCCTTTTATTGATCTTTGGCCAAAAAACGATTATCAATACCGTCAAGACCGAGACCAAAACAGCACTTAAATTCATCGTTCCAGCCTTTGCTATATACATTTCCCATTTACCCAAAAACTCAGGCGGTACTTTATCGATAGTCAGACCAAAAAAATCCTTCATCTGCGATGAAAATATCAACATGGCTATGCCGCTTGTAAAACCCACAATCACGGAATGCGGTATAAATTTAACAAAAGTCCCGAACCTTGCGGCCCCCATGATTATTAAAAGAAGCCCTGCCATTATAGTAGCGATTATCAATCCATCCACACCGTATTTTTGCACGATACCGTAGATTATCACGACGAACGCGCCGGTAGGTCCCCCGACCTGAACCCGGCTGCCGCCAAGCGCCGACACAAGAAAGCCAGCGATTATGGCTGTTACGAAACCCTTATCAGGAGTGACCCCCGATGCGATCGCGAACGCTATTGCGAGCGGGATCGCCACCACCCCAACGACAATGCCAGCTATCAGATCTCGGGTGAATTGTTCGACGGAATAATTATTCAACGTAGTCAACAGCTTTGGTTTATACATTACATTCTCCGTTATCTCTCTTACACTTAATATTAAAGAACAGGGGCGAACAAAAGTTCGCCCCTGTAAATATCTGTAACAACGCGTGATAGTATACCGCAAAACATCGCGTTTGTAAATAAGTCCACCTGAAAAGTGAATAGCCATCATCGCAGATAGTACAATATCAAAACTTAAAAGTCTCCTTAATTACTATCTCTTTTGGACTTTCTGCATTTCAAAATTCACTTTTTCACCTCGAGACATAGCCATATATTTGTTTATTTCCTCGTTCACTAACGCCATTCTATCGTCAAGATACGGATGGCTACGCAAAAAGATCGCCCATTTGGGATCGTTCTTACTCTCGCCCGCTTTTAACTTGGCCATCAGCGAAAGCATACCGCGCGGGTCATATCCGGCCTGTATCATATAACGCACCGCCAGGCGGTCCGCTTCATATTCATCGGCGCGCGAATACCCGAGCGACACCATCTTAAAAACAGCATCGCTTCCTTTTTTCACATATTGCCAGTCTTTTTTCTGATCCGCTGTCCTCGGGTCCAGTAAATATCCCACATTCATCAAAGTGCTGTAGCCCATCGAGGCCTCAAGCTGTTTCACGGCATGACGCGCCTCGGAATGCGCGATCTCGTGGGCTATACAGGCGGCGAGTTCCGTATCGTTCACTCCGTCCATCAAAGTAGAAGTAGCGTAAATATATCCTCCCGGGATCGTAAAAGCGTTCGGGCTTTTATCGACCACAACCCCTATTTTATAATCAATGCCCCGTTTTTCGATACGGGATAAAAGCCTGCCCGTGACATTTTTGAGGCGATCCACATATTTCGGATCTCCCGAAAGCTTTGCCTTGCCGATCACATTCTTGTTGATGTTCACGCCCAGATCTTTTTCTGTCTTTACGTCGATGAACGCGAGATCCTTTCTACCCGTGGCGGGATTATATGCGGTAGCGCATGAAGAAAGGAACGTTAATAACGTAAAGAGTATAAGCGCCCGTTTAAACATATACTTCCTCCGTACTTTAACATGGAGCCCCGCGAACAGGGGTCTGCGGTTCCTTTTTATGTATTATTCCACCCCAAGGCGGAATAATACATAAAAGAAAAACATATTTATTTTTGTTGCTGCACACCGGAAGAATCAGACTGAGTCGACTTCTGCGCGTCCTTCGCCATGCTTTTCAGCTTATCCATGAACGTGTTCAACGAAGATGATGTTCCGGCCACTGATGCCGCAGTTGTCGACGTCCCCGATGAAGTAGCCCCAGACGCGGCCTGCTTTTCGCCGGCCGAGGACGTCTTTTTAAGAAGATCCGACAGCATCTCCTGCCCTTTTTTCATCACGGTTTTGCCGGCGATATATTTGATATCCGGCATAACCGAGATATCGCTCCCCTGGCCTTTAAAAGTCACGGGGAACGTGATCTTTTTCCCGTCGGCTAATGCCGCGATCTCCGGAACAGCCTTGATCATCGCGTTTGACATTTCTTCGGTAAAAACAATGGAACCTTTACCTGAAATAGCTCCTGAGAGCGTAAGATCGGCCGATCCGGTTATTCCTGCGAAATCCGTATCACAACTGAATGCAGGAAGCGATACGGTCCCGTTTTTTATGGTAAAAGACTGCCGGATAGGTTTTAAAACGGTATAATCCTTGCCCATCGACTCTTTTAGGGACGCGGGCAGATAACTATTCACTTTCTCCAGGATACCGGGGAACATTTCAAGGGCTCCGAGCGATTGCTTTAATAAATTTGTTTCCACAAGCACGCCTTTTTCCAATGCAAATGTTCCTGAACCCGATAGCGTCTTTGATATCCTCTCCCAGGACGTACCATTCATATTTCCATCGTATGAAAAGCTCAAATTCCCATCTATAAATTGTTTCCCACCGGCTATCAAAGCGGTAAATGCCTTTACTCCCGGGACATCAGCATTTACACTCAGATCGGACATCGGCTCGCCATAAATATTGTTTATAACCCCTGAAGATTTTAGCGTCGAGTTCGCCATCTTCGCCGAGAAATTGCTGATAGTTACTTTTTCATTCTCGGCCGTCACCGACAACATTATATTTTCAATAGGAATATTTATCTGTGTAAGAGACAGTGCCCCTTCCGTGAACGATAGATCCGCTAGAAGTTTGTCTATCTTATTGTCTGACATCTCAAGATTTTTTACTTTCGCTTTCAATACGCCCTTAGGACCGCTTTTCAACCCGGTTTTTTGAATAGCGGGGACGTATTTTTTTAATGTTTCAAAATCGACCTTTCCAAGGTCAATGCTCATATCCAGGTCCTTGACAAAAACGGGACTTTTCACAAAACCTCCGGCCGTACCCGACACCTCAGCATTCTGTTTTTCGCTGCAAAACGCCGCTTTTACGTCAAATTTTACCGGCGAAGTGAGCGAAACGTTTTTTATATCGGCGTCTATCTTATCCAGAACGATGTCAAGCGGCGCGGCTTCCGCGAGATCTATGAAGCGCACCATGCCATCGCGTACCATTATAGAATCTACGTTTAGGGCTAACGCGGGGCCGGCTGCTACGGAGGGTGCCGCGTTCGTTTTTGTCGCGGAGGGCGACGAAGCGGGATCATAGCCGTACACTTCGATCTTACCGTCTTTTGTCCGCAGAACGGTAATGCGCGGCGACGTGACCGAAACCGACGACACGGCTATTTTACGTTCCAATAGCGGCATCACATCGAGCGCCAGATCCGCCTTATCGAACGACAACACCGCGGTGCGAACGCCGTTCTTTTCGGAAAATATCTGAAATTTATCCGCGCCCAAAAGAAGGCGCCCTTGCCATCTAAGGGACAGCTTACCTATTTCTACCGGATTGCCGACCATTTCGCTGACGCGATCGGCTATCGGCTTATTGTATTTATTGATATCGAACGTGGCAATAAAGACAGCAACACCCGCGATGACCAGAATAATAACAATAAGAAAAATCAGAATAGTTTTTTTCATAGGGACCTCGCTTGTTATGGGGACCACAGTCACGAGTACAAATACATATTTTATTGTAACCCCGAGCCCCACCTCGCACAATAAGAATTCACCACATTAACCACTATTTGATAATTCACGAAATTTGTGTATAATGTACCAAAAAGGAGAATACAATGAAGATTGGCAACAGGTTACGAGACCTCCGAAAACAACATGAAATCACGTTGTACGAACTTTCCGAGAAAAGCGGAGTTGCACTCGCGACTTTAAGTCGCATTGAGAACAATAAAATGAACGGTACTATTGACTCGCATAACCGTATCTGCAAGGCGCTGAACATATCACTCTCAGATCTTTATCAGGGCGTTGAAGATAAAGAAAAAACCGTAGAACCTCTCTCCAGAACACTTCGCACGGAACACTTTTCGCATTCAGGGAAAGCAGTTTATGAGCTGATGGTATCAAAAGTGACCGACAAAAAAATAATGCCTTTAATGATACGGATGGCACCCGGCGGACACACCCAAACGGAAGAGAATAAACCCGGCATCGAGAAATTCATTTATGTCCTAAAAAGCCGTCTTACCGCCAATATAGGAAAAGAAACATATATGCTCTCCCCGGGCGACAGCATATATTTTGACGCCTCTCTCCCTCACAATTTCAAGAACACTTCAAAAACCGAGCTTGAGGCGATATGCATCATCTCGCCTCCGGAGCTTTAATAGAACAACTTCTATAAAACCTAGCAGGATTCAAATCAGAACTATATGTTAAACATATCAAAAAAAATCTCCGGGTTTGAACCCGGAGATTTTTCTATTAATCTAAGCGTGTTTATTTCGCTGTTTGTTTAGCTTGAAGCTCTTTGACATAGACAAGCATACGCTCGTTCAGCGCCTGCATAGAACCGGTCACTTTAGCGATGTCTTCCTTTAAAGCTTTCGCCTCATCGCTGAGCAGCTGGGTTATAGGCATAGCCTTTATTTTTTCTTTTAGGGTTTCTATCTGCGCCTGTTTGCTTGCAATAACGGTTTTATAGCTTTCAACCATCCGTGAAAGCTGCCCCACAGGCATCGTCTTCGCTTCGTTTTGGACATCGGCTATAGGCCTCGTTTCACTGATCTTGCTACCTCCGCAGCCCGAAACAATACCACATATCATTAACACCGAAAGAGTGATACCGACAAATTTCTTCATTATTCCTCCTTTTTCATCTTGCGATGGATTCAAACTCTTAACAGTAATTATACGCCTGTACGCTCTCCCCTTGCAACATACTATATTGGTATATACGCCTGGACTCCGATTAAATATCGGCTACGAGTTTCCCCTTGCGGTATGTGAGAAGAAAAGCGCTTACGACGATCGGATCGAACTGCGTACCGGAATTGTCCTTTATTATCTGCACGGCGACCTCGTTCATGCGTTTCTGACGGTACGGCCTGTCGCTCGTGATCGCATCGTATGTGTCCGCGACTGCGATGATCCTAGCAATAAACGGGATAGCGTCCCCTTTTAACCCGTCAGGATAACCATTACCATCATATCTTTCGTGATGCCCCCTAACCTCGGTAGCGATATCCCCAAGTTCACGTATAGGATAAAGTATCGTGGCGCCCATAACGGCATGTTCTTTTACACGCTCATATTCCTCGCGAGTAAGTTCGCTCGCTTTATTAAGAATGCTGTCCGGCACACCTATTTTACCTACATCATGCAAAAGCCCTGACACATGAAGCGTTTCACGGAAATTCGCATACTCTTTTGCCTCAGGCAATTCCTCAAGTTCATCCGCTATAGCAAGCGCATACTGTGTCACACGTTCGGTATGCCCATGCGTATATGGATCCCGGGCATCTATAGCCGCCGCAAGCGAAATAGCCGTATGTATGAACATACGATGTTCTTTTTCATAAAGGCTATGGATCTCAAGTATTTTGTCATGCAGGTCCTGAATAAGATTGGTATTTGAAAGCGCCATAGCCACGTCATTGGCAAGCGTTGCAAAAAAGCCGATCTCCTGACGCGAAAACTGTTTATTATTGAGCTTTTCCCCCAAGATAAAGACACCTAAAAGATCTTTTTTGTAATAGATCGGCAAACAGATATTAGCACGCAAAAGCTCCATTTGTTTTAAGACCAGCGGGATCTGTTTTTTTATCAGTACATCTTCTTGCGGAGACAAACCTTTTTTGACGGCCGATATAAGCGCATTGTACACTATCGCACCAGAGTCCGAAAATCTAAAATTCAAACGATCGTTGATAAACTTTATCAGAGGATTATCCCATGTCATACGTATAAAACCCACGGGGATCTTACTTCCGCTCATACCTTTACTATCTACCAGTAAAAAACAATCTTTCTTCTTTGAATGGACAAGCATAGCCGTATGCGTCGCCTTAAGATGTTCGTCAATGGTTTTAACAATCATACGTATCAGGTGTTCGGGCTTCTTGAACCTGATCATACTGCGGGAAGTCTCCTCAAGGAACACCTGATAATCCAGTTCAGGTTCTTCGCGCGGAATAGTTTCACTAAAGGTCATCTGGTCTGCAACGGCCTCTCCGACCTTCATTTTTTCACTTATCCAGTCTTCTATCTTCTGCCATTCCTTCTTGTACTGCATTACTCTCCCAAATGGTTAAGTAACAACAAATTATGGCTTATATATTGACGGCAAGCGAGAGCACGGTATTCTCCAGCTGCTCAAGCTGTAATGGTTTTGTTATATATTCTACTGCTCCGAATTTTTTAGCTTCCTCTATTTTTTCCGAGTCTTCTACGGCTGTAACCATTATTACTTTATTGTGTCGTTTAAGATTTTGCAATGCCTTCAATGTCTGCATACCGTCCATCACGGGCATTTTGAGATCGAGAAGAATAATATCCGGCGATCGGGTTTCGATCAACGCAAGAGCCTCCTTGCCGTTATAGGCCGCGAACACCTCGAAATTTCGCTCCTGGAAAAATATCTTTACGAAATCACATATCTCGATCTCATCATCGACAACCATTAGTTTAACCATTCACACAACCCCCGGAGTATTAGTATGCCTTATCTATAGCACGTTTAACAAGTATTTCCAGCTCTTTTAAACTTGCGATCGGTTTTTCGACGTACGCGAACGCACCTTCCTCAATTACGCGAGATTGGGTTTTACCCGAATCGCTGAACGCGCTTATTATGATCGCCCTCATGTTAGGATCGATATCCCTCATCATTTTCATAGCCGCATCACCGTTCATGCCGCTCATTTTAAGGTCGAGTAACACTACGGCATAGCTGCCTTTCTTGAACATTTCCACTCCGGTTATTCCGTTATCAGCGATATCGACGTCAAAACCTCTAGGCTCAAAATATTGCCTTAACATATCGGTAAACTCTTGTTCATCGTCAACCGCCAGTATCTTTGCCTTTTGCTCTGACATCGCATCACCTATAAAGTCGCGCAATTGTTACTGTACACCAAAAAACTCCAGCTTAAACGTTGTTCCCTTGCCAAGCTCACTTTCAACAGATATCACGCCGTTATTTTTCTCAACGATCTGCTTAACGATAAAAAGCCCAAGACCGGTACCTTTTCCAGGATCCTTTGTAGTAAAAAACGGGTCAAATATCTTGTTTAGATTTTCCCTTGTGATCCCGGAGCCAGTATCCGTTATATTCACACAAACGCTGCTACGACTTCGGTATGCACTGACCTTTATTTCGCCAGTTCCCTTTATAGCTTGCGCCGCGTTCCGGATTATATTGAACAAAACCTCCTGGAGCTGTTTTCGATCGGCCGAAATACACGGCAGATCCACAGGAATATCAGGTATAATCGCGATGTCGGACAATTTAAGCTCGTGTTCGACCAGCGAGATGACTTCTCCAATTTCTTCTTCCACACGCACATCATCCTCGACAATACCTTTCGCCGGCTTCGCGAAGGCCGAAAGTTTTTTAGTGATCGACGTCGCCCGATCGGTCTCTTTTATAACCTTCGTCATGATCTCACACGCTTTATCCACCAATTCCTGCAGGGTTTTATCCTTATATAGCCCGTCACGCAGATTAAGAAGAAAAAGTTCGGTCTGTCCGCGAATGATGCCCAACGGATTGCATATTTCATGATTAATCCCTGCGGATAAAGTCCCGATAACCGCCATTTTCTCACGTTGGGCCGCCTGTGCCTGAGCGGTAGATAATTTGTCAAAAAGTTGCGCGTTAGTTATAGCAATAGATAACGTGTGCGCTAGCGGTAAAAGGATATCAATATCATCCTGGGTAAAATTATCGTCTGATTTTTTCTTCCCCAGGCTCAATATACCAAGAATATTTTGGTTGTTTTTCAGCAAAATCACAAGGTGCGCCTGCAGATCGGCCAAAATGACCTCGCCGCCCGTAATTACGGAATGTTTATCATGGTTGCTCTCTTTCAAACAATAGGGATTTTTGGCCATATACGCCTTTATCTCTTCCGTCAGCTTGAATATTTTTGTTCTATGCCCTTCGGCGCCTTCCTGTGCCACGTTCGTAAGATCGCCCGCATCATCCAACAGAAATATAGAAACATTTTCAAGCTTCATAATATCCCGGAGTTTGATCGCCGTCAGTGAAACCAGTTCACCTATATTTAAAACGGTAAGAACCTCGCCTGTAAAAGTCTTAAGGATATCCTTGTAATCGTATTTTTTCTGAAAAAGATACCGGTCTGTAACATTTCTCAGTATATTTTCGAGTGGACGTAACACTGCGACTATTATCAAGAGCGACGGGATTATCGCTATAAATCTGTTCGTTATCGTATTTTCAAAAAGAAACGACCCAAGCGCCAGAAACGTGGAAAATACAATATAAGAAACAACATACAAGCCCGCGAAAATCAGTGTTTTCTTGACAAGCACTTCAATATCCATGAGATGATGTTTAATGATGGCATAAGCTATAAGCGTTATAAAAATCATCGCGCAAAAATACCCGAACGGATAGACGTTGATCCATGTATATTTAACAAGATAGTCTACAACGCCGAATGAACCTATAAGAAACGCGAAAAACACATATGTGATCTGATGTTTACGTACTCTGGATATATCCGGGGAGATCATCGCCACAAACAAATTCTTTACGCCCATCAAAAAGCAAACGGCAAAAAATACCAGAAAAACAATGTAGTACTTTCCAGCTATAGGGTAATAACCCCAAAAACGTTCTATTATACCCTGATAAACATTACAGCTTTGGCTCATCAATAACGCCGGGATCACCGAGATATACAGGGCGATTATAAGCATCGTCCGCCGTATACCGAGAAAAATTGTGATAAAGTGATATGCGAAAACCGGTATTAATGCGATGCCTATAAAACCTATCCGTGCCCAGGCCAATGCATCCTGAAAATCCGCGCTCAAATACATCAGCGAATAAAATGCTAGCCACCAGACCATACTGAAACAAAACAAGAAGAACATACGGTTAACCCAGGATCTGGGATTATTGAAAATCACCATAAGCCCTATGAAGAAGAGAATCACACCGGTAATCAGAGGCGGCATCGCATATAAATTCATCTATCCGCTACTTTCCGTTTAGATGCAAAACATTTATATCACATTCCGAAATTATATTGTTTCGCGAAATCGATTAAAGCGGTAAATTCGTCCTTTCCTACATTAGGACAAGTAATGCCTGATCGCTTAAATATCGGCTCAAGGTTACTTAGATCAAATTCCGTGGGATCCGTGTTTATATACGGGGTAAATATTTTACCAACTGTCTTATAATAAATTTTCTCGAGATGATTCATATCTTTGGGGATTTCAGCGACCCTGTCGACTCCAGTAACTTTGATGGTATTTAGCATCACCGGGATATACATATGATGCGGGGTCTCTTTTTCATTCACCAAATAGTAGGTTTCCTCCGGAGTGCCGTTCAAATGGACTTCATACATTATTTTCGCTGCATAATCAGAAGGAACGATATTTAGCCCGCTATTCATGCTGTAACAGATCCTAAGATCTATTTTTGTCGGGGTCTCATAATCGATTTTATTCAACTGTTTAGTCTTTAAATATAGAAAGAATGCGGCCCATGAATAAAATACATCGAATTTATTTACGGCACCGTGCGGTTTTTCCATCAAGCGCCCGGCAATCGTGGACGGCCGGAAATACTTACATTTCAACCCACTTTTTTTTGAATATTCCCTCACCAAAAGTTCGGCTTCAAGTTTTGAGCGTTCATACGGATTGCGAAATTCCTGAGCCAGATTTATATAATCCGTACGGATCTTCCCATATGTCTTCCCACAGGAATATGCGGTACCAGTAAAACACAATTCTTTTACGTCCAGCGTGTCTATAAGTTCCAGTATATGCCGCGTACCTTCTACGTTTATCACCTTCAGCATTTCCACGACATTCGGCGTATCCCTAAAATCGGTACAGGCCGCGACATGAAAAAAAACATCTATGGGTTTGCTTTTTAAAATTTCATAATCCTGCGGATCCATATTCAGTTTATGGTGATCAAGATTCATCGATATACATTTAATGCTGGAATTAATTTCTTTGGCTTTTTGCGACTCAGGATCGATTCCGATATAGAGATAGCCGTCGCCGGATAAAATACGTTGTATGCGCTGCGAGATAGTGACTTCTTTATTGTTCCTGCCGAGCACAAAAAGTTCGAGTGAATCCAAATGATTTAGATTACGCTTAAGTATCTCAAATAACAGATTTCGCCCCAAAAGACCGGTTGCACCCGTAAGAACAATCCTCACAGAAACTCCCTTCTACTTTTACCTGTTATATTTGCAAAACTTTTAACGATACCCTGCCATTCACACTAAATCTTATTGTTAATAGTATACTTAGTGCCCCAAATAAATGCAAGCTACTATAAATTTTTAATATATTTTTAAAAAGATTTTAGCTCATGTTCATACTGTGAGCAAATTTTGTATACACATTAAACGAACATCTTGATAATCAGAAGGATTATAGCGGAATAAATGCCGGCGACCAGATCATCCAACATTATGCCCCACCCGCCTTTTATATGCTCCATGCGATCGGCAGGAAAAGGTTTAAAAATATCAAAAAGACGATACAACGCAAAACCCACAATAGCGGTAAACAGCGATAAAGGAACCAGAAAAAATACCGGGAATATAGAGGCCGTTTCGTCTATAACAACAACTGACGGATCTTTTTCGCCGAGACTTTTCTCAACGATGCCGCTCGAAACAACTCCTGCAAAGAATAATACCAAAAAAGTCGAAACATAAAGAGCTGTATAATCTTTAAGCAAAAAGCATAATCCTAATCCGGCAAGACTTCCCCACGTCCCGGGAGCAAATGGAATCTTCCCGATGTAAAAAGAACTCGCCACGCAATACGCGATATTTTTAACCGTTATTTTTCCCATTATTGAATAAATATTTTTTGTTACCGACCAGATACGATGCCCCACTTATGACAGTAAAAAGAACTGTAATTATCATTAGAACAAATATCGTCTGTTTATACCAATATTCAAATGAATCGTTCCAAAAACCGAACATTCTAACTCCTGCTTCCTTAAATACGATGAAAAGAAGTATCACAAATATAGAAACCATCTGTGAAACCGTCTTGTGTTTCCCGCCCATCTCTGCGGCCAACACCTCTTTATTTATCAGCGCGACAACTCGAAGTCCGGTGATCAAAAGTTCGCGCATAATTATGATCACTACCATCCAGGCCGGAATAAGCCCCATTTCGACAAACGCAAGAAAAGCCGCCAACGTAAGCACCTTATCGGCTATCGGATCCATAAGTTTTCCAAAATCCGAAACAAGATTATATTTCTTAGCAATATACCCGTCAAGATAATCACTTGTAACGGCGACAAGAAAAGTGACAAGCGCAGCGACTTTGAAGACAAGCCCTTTCGAAAAAAGAAAAGCCATAAATAAAAATGTAAGAAATATTCGGGCGACCGTTATTTTATTTGGTAGATTCATATCATTTCTCCGTGAAGATCGTATTCAGTGGATCCGGTTATACTGACATTGGCAAAATCCCCAACTTTGAGACCATGTCCTTTTATATAAATCACACCGTCTATTTCAGGCGCATCCATATATGAACGCCCGATATATTCACCACCCCCTGAGGCCACTTCTTCATCGATGATTACTTCCAGCTTTTTACCAATAAGCCCACAACAAAAATCCCTCGCGACAGTTTGCTGAAATTTCATCAATTCGTCAAACCGTTCATTTTTCACCCGTTCTGGGATCTGCCGTGTCATACGCGCTGCTGACGTCCCATCCTCACGTGAATACACGAACGCACCCAATCTTTCAAATCGTGTCTCCTTTAAAAAACTCATTAATTGTCTGAATTCTTTTTCAGTCTCGCCCGGAAAACCGACTATAACCGAAGTACGCAATACTGCACCGTCTATCTTATTCCGTATTTTGTCGATAAGGCGGTAAATATCCCGTGATGTGATCCTGCGATTCATAGCTTTCAGTATTCGGTCATTTATATGCTGCACCGGGATATCTATATATTTGCATACGTTATCGTGTTTTGCGATCGCATTTATAAGCCCGTCGGTAAAACGCGCAGGATGGCAATACAACAGACGAAGCCAGTTATCTCCCACTATAGGACTTACTTCCTTCAGCAGACCGGCGAGCTCTCCCCCCCTATACGCAGTAATATCCTGGCCGATCAGTATAAATTCTTTAACACCATTCTTTCGCAGGCTTTTAACTTCATTTTTTATTGATCCCACCGTCCGACTCCGTAACGGTCCGCGTATAAAAGGGATCACACAATACGAACAATTATTCGAACATCCTTCCTGAATTTTTATATATGAATAATGCGGCGGGGTCAAAGATATCCGGCCCTTGGAACCGTCATACAAAAATTCAAATTTACTCGGAGGAGTTTTTATGTACCGCTCCCCTGATATTATTTTTCCAAGGAAAGACGGGATCTCATTAAAATTCGACACTCCAAAAAACGCGTCCACTTCTTTCAACTGTTTAACAAGCGTTTTCGGGTATCTTTGAGAAAGGCATCCGGTTACCACTATTTTTTTCAGACGCCCTTCTTTTTTATAACGCGCCAGAGACAAAATAGCGTCAATAGATTCTTCTTTAGCGGAATCGATAAATGCGCAGGTATTCACTATCCCCACATCGGCACGGGCAGGATCGTTTGTAAAAGTAAAACCGCGTTTTTCAAGAAGAGCTTCCAGCACCTCGCTGTCAACAAGGTTACGAGGACATCCAAGACTCAGAAAATAAATTTTTGTCATTTGACAGGACCTTATTCGAAACGTTTGATCCATTCCGAACCGATCTTGATACCCTTCTTTGATATAACAATATTACGTACCACACCTTTGGCTATATTGCCGCAATTGACTCCGTTAACCGAGACTTCCATATTTTCGCCTTTTCCGGTCCAAAGAGACACCTCTCCTGATACTTTAAGACTCTTCGAAGAACCGGCCGCCATCGTATCAACGAATATCGTTTTTTTATTCGCGTCAAAAACCTGAACCCACACTTCTCCTGTCGCATGCAATGTTATCGCAAGATCCCCGACCGTATCCGCCTCTGATGCCTTTGACTTTTTCTCCGTAGCATCTTTTGTCTTCGGTTCCACTGCCGCCGCGGCGTTCTTTTTTGATTTTTTCACCTCAGGCTGTTTTGATATCTGCTGCGGCGTTCTTTCCTGCGCAGAGTTTTCATTTTTTATTTTATCATTCCCGTTCCCGACAGACCGAGAACGAATAGCAAGCCCGGCGATAACCGCGATCACTATAACAGCAAGCATAAATGCGATCTTGATATACGCATCCTTGCGGTTAATACTAAGATCTATCGGGGATTTCGTCAATTTTGTCTCGTTTCTCAACACGGGCGCTTTTTTCTTCAAATGACTCTGGGGTTTAACAACATCCGGACATGCGCTATCGGCCAGATTTTGCTCAACCATTTTTTCAGCGACAACACGTTCGGCCTTCTCGATTTTAGCTGGATCCGAAGAGACTGAACGGTCTTTTATAACAGCATCATAGGCGGCTAATATATCGTTTACATTCAATGCGAGAAAAACCGCATATTTTTTCACAAAACTCCGCATATAGACTTTTTCGAGACGCGTAAAATCGCCGCTTTCTATATCCCGTATAACATTCGGATGTATACGCGACTGCAAATTGGCCTTCTCGATCGTCACGCCTTTGGCTTCTCTGGCTTTTCTAAAAACTTCCCCTAATTCTCTGGGATCTATCATGTTATTTCCTTTGTATATGAAACTTTCTTTATTTTCTGTTTTCTATTTCTTCAATACTTTCGATCAGGATCTCGCGAGGCTTCGCTCCGGCTGGAGGCCCAACGATCCCCTCCGCCTGCATGATGTCTATCATCCTCGCCGCACGCGTATATCCCACGCTTAACCTGCGCTGAAGCATCGAAGCGGACGCTTGTTTTGTAGCAAGGACAATCTTTATCGCCTCGATATACAGATCGTCTTTTCCCTGTATTGCCCCGTTCATCGTATTTTCCTGGCGCTCCAGTATTTCGTCAAGATACTGCGGCTCGCCCTGTTCTTTTATGGCCTTTACCAGATCCCGGATCTCGGAATCCTCAACAAGACTGCACTGTCCCCTCATTATATCGCTCTGCCCGGGTTGCATGATAAGCATATCGCCGCGCCCCAAAAGTTTTTCGGCTCCCTTCGTATCAAGTATCGTCCTGGAATCTACCTGCTGTGTAACCTTGAACGACACACGCGCGGGGAAATTGGCCTTTATAACACCTGTTATTACATTAACCGACGGCCTCTGCGTAGCAAGTATCATGTGAATACCCGCTGCCCTTGAGAGCTGGGCAAGACGCATTATTGATCCTTCCACATCCTGCCGCGCGGACACCATAAGATCGGCCAGTTCGTCGATAATAAGAACGATATATGGCAGTCGTTCCCAATCTTTTGCCGCACGTTCCTTATATGAAGCAATATTCCGAACTCCTTTATCTGCAAAAACTGTGTACCTTCTTTCCATTTCTCCTATAAGCCACGCAAGAATGGACGCGACTTTTTTAGGATTGGTAACTATCGGACATAACAAATGTGGGATACCCTCGAACATCTGAAGTTCAACGCGTTTCGGATCAACCATTATAAATTTAAGATCAGACGGCGCAGAACTGAAAAGCATACTACTGATTATGCAATTTATGCAAACCGTTTTACCCGATCCGGTAGCACCGGCTATCAACAAATGCGGCATAGCGGCAAGATCCAACACCATCGGATTTCCCATGATATCCTTGCCTAGCGCAATCTTTAACGGTGAATCTTCTTTCACAAAATCCTCGGTCTGTATGATATCCTTCAAACGGACCATCTCTATCTTATCGTTTGGAACCTCGATACCGATAGTTCCTTTTCCGGGCAGCGGAGCGACTATCCTGATATTGGTCGACTTCATCGAAAGAGATATATTATCGGTCAGCGACGTAATTTCATTAACTTTTGTTCCTATCGCGGGCTCAAGTTCATACATTGTGATTACCGGCCCTTTGTTTATCTTCACGACTTTCGCGTCAACTTCGAATTCCAATAATGTTTTTTCCAGCAGAGCCGCCTTAAGTTTAAAATCCTCTTCGCGGTCTTTTTCGGCGGTTTTCGGCGAAGTTATCAAAAGCTCTAAACTCGGCAACTTATATCCATCAGCGTTTTGTATACGATTAGCCGCGGGCTGCGCTACCTTCACAGGTTTAGGTTTAACGAACTTGGGATTTGACGTTGTTACCGTGATATCTTCCGCCTGGTTTTGTGATCTTTTCACCGCGGATCCCGACGGCGTATCTGACGATTTACGATCGGTCATTACGGATCGCCGTGATTCTTCTACCTGCTTGCGCACGATCTCCAATTTTTTAGCGATATCGGCCTTGGCATCTTTCAGTTTTCCCGCAGGCACACGTTCCACCGTCGGCAACGGCACCTTTTCGGATATTTTGTCTTTCGCGTTCTCCATAGCCCGTGCCGTACCTTTGTATACACGTACGATAAGCGGGAAAAGAAGAAAATCCGTAGCAATAAGCATTGAAAGTATTATCAATGCAACCAGAAAAACAACGGCTCCGACCATTCCAAGATATTTAAAAAGAAACTCCGAAACAAAAGTCCCGACTACTCCTCCGCGCTGAAATGCCACCGCACGGTTCAGGACACTGGTTATCCCCAGCGCCGATGCAGCCGCTATCAAAAGAGCCGCAATGCCAAAAAACTTAAGAAACATTTTATCCGGACGCATCTGCATAAAACGCGAAACACCCCAAAGTATGATCAGCATCGGTACAACATAGGCAGCTTTCCCCACAAAGAAAAGCATAGCCCCGCTAAGATATGCGCCCCATGTCCCGGCCATATTCTGCGAGACAGGATTCGGATCGCTCGTATAGAAAAAAAGGTCCTGCGAAGTAAATGTGAATATGCTTAAAAGAAGGAAAATACCTATTGATACAAGAATTACCGCAATGATCTCGTTTTTTCTGACTTCATCCATAAGGCGCTCACCATATGTTGGATCTATTGAATACCAGTGTGTCCGAAACCGCCATGCGAACGCACGGTATCATCAAGTTCTTCAACTTCCTCAAAATCCGCACGAACTACCTCATTAATCACCATCTGCGCGAGTCGCATTCCGCGCTTAACGATAAAATCGGCCGCTCCCAGATTTGTTATAATAAGACTGATCAGCCCCCGGTAATCACTATCGATCGTTCCCGGCGTATTAAGAAGTGTGATGCAGTGTTTCAGCGCCAGCCCGCTACGTGGCCGTATCTGGGCCTCATATCCTTCCGGCAAAGATATATGTATGCCGCTAGATATGAGTTTCGTTTCCATCGGACGTATTACGACTTCGCCTTCAACGTCCGCAAAAAGATCCATGCCGCTGGAACCGGCGGTAGAATATACCGGTAACGGAAGATCTTTTGCGCTTTCTTTTCTTCTTATCTTTACTTTTATTCTCTTCAATCTAAGAGTGTCACCGGTTGTTATTTTTTATCCTGTTCAGGGGCGGCATTCTGGTCGTTGTTGACCCGTTTTATACTAAGATTGTTCCGGCCCTGTTCGTCTATTTCAAACAATATGACTTTTACGGCATCCCCTTCTTTAACAACGGATTTTACATCCTTCACATATGTCGAAGAAAGTTCGGAAACATGTATAAGCCCTTCCTGCCCCGGAAGGAATTCACAGAAAGCGCCAAAGTTCATAATGCGAGTAATAGTCCCATCATAAATCTTTCCAACCTCGGGTTCCTCGATTATTCCGCTTATGATCGCCACGGCTTTATCAAGCGCCTCTTTGTTAGCTGACGCCACGCGACAAGTCCCGTCATCCTCGATATTTATATCAACACCGGTATCGGCTATGATCTTTTTGATGACCTTTCCGCCCGGCCCGATAACATCTTTTATCTTCTCCGCTTTTACATGAATAGTAACGATGCGCGGCGCAGTCGGCGAAAGATCCCCGGCAGGCTGAGCTATCGTGGTATTCATGTGGTTCAGTATATGGAGACGTCCCTCACGGGCACGGTCAAAAGCTTCTTTCAGAATATCGTAGCTGAGACCTTTTATTTTGAGATCCATCTGAACGGCAGTTATACCGTCTTTTGTACCAGCGACCTTGAAATCCATATCACCATAATGATCTTCAACTCCGGCGATATCGGTCAAAATAACGTGTGTTTTGTCATTTTTGATAAGCCCCATCGCCACACCGCTTACCGCATCCTTAACCGGCACGCCGGCGCTCATAAGAGACATGGAACTGGCGCAAACGGTAGCCATCGAACTTGAACCGTTCGATTCGAGTATTTCCGAAACGATACGAATCGTATACGGAAAAACTTCCTGCGACGGCAATACCCATGAAAAAGATTTCGCGGCCAATGCGCCGTGACCGATCTCTCTTCTGCCCGGACTTTTAAGCTGTCTCGCCTCGCCGACACTGAACGGTGGAAAATTATAGTGCAACATGAATGTTTTCTTGAACTCGCCTTCAAGCGCGTCGATGATCTGTTCATCAGAACCGGTTCCAAGCGTAGTTACTGCAAGGGACTGCGTCTCACCACGCGTAAATAGCGCCGAACCGTGCGCCCTCGGAAGAAGATTAGTTTCAGAGGATAATTGACGCGTTTCGTCAAACTTTCTCCCATCAACACGTTTCTTTTCGTTTAGGATAATGTCTCGCACTACTTCTTTTTCAAGCGTTTCAAGGGCGTATTTCACGTCCTTCGCCGAAATCACCTTTGTCTCGTCTTCGTCTTCTTTCACTTCTTTCTCAAGAAGACCGGAAACAAGAAGTTCAAGTTCATCGACCCTTTTCTGTTTTTCTTTCATCTGAAGAATGCTTTTAAGCTTCGCGCCCGCTTCTTTCTTCATACGTTCGAAAAGATCCTTCTTAAGTTCGATCTTCGAATATTCAGTTCTTTTCGGTTTCCCTGCGAGCTTTCTGAACTCATTCTGCAAATTAAGTATCGTCTTAATATTATCATGGGCAAACTTAATCGCCTCGACCATACGCGCTTCGGACATACGATCAGCTTCGGCCTCAAGCATAACAACATCATGCTCGTTGGCGACAACGATAAGATCCAGTTTACTCACGGTCATTTCCTTGAACGTAGGATTCAGAATGAACTTATCGTCTATCATGCCGACACGCACGGCACCGATCGGCCCGTCAAAAGGGATATCCGATATCGTTAGCGCAGCTGAAGCGCCGATAACAGCAATGATATCCGAATCATTTTCCTCATCCAGCGAAAGAACGGTTGCAATAACCTGCACTTCGTTCATCATGCCTTCTGGGAAAAGGGGACGTATAGGTCTGTCTATCATTCGGGACGTTAATATCGCTTTTTCAGACGGTCTCCCTTCGCGTTTAAAGAACCCGCCCGGTATCTTTCCCGCCGCAAATGTTTTTTCCTGATATTCGACGGTCAGAGGGAAAAAATCCGTATCCCTTGTTATGTTTTTGGGATATACACAAGTAACCAGCACCATTGTCCCGCCGTATCTTACCACAACAGCGGCATCGGCCTGTTTCGCGAGTTTTCCCGTTTCAAGCGTTAATTCCTGACATCCTAATTTACAACATACTTTTTTTGTTTGGTCCATTATCCCTCTTATTATATTTGTTTACATTTCACTTACACGTATAACTTACACGTATTACCACGTTTAACGCTTAAACCAACGACAAGCTTCCGCCTACTTACGAAGACCCAGCGTCTCTATCAAACTCTGATACGAATCTCTGTTGGCAGATTTGAGATAGTTAAGAAGTTTTCGTCTTTTGTTGACCAGCATAAGAAGCCCCCTGCGGGAATGAAAATCCTTCTTATGTTTTTTGAAATGCTCGGTTAACTGATTGATGCGCCCCGTAATTATCGAGATCTGCACTTCCGGAGAACCGGTATCTTTGTCATGCCTCATAAAACTTGCCATCGCCTCTTTTTTCTTTCCACTTGCTAAAACCACTGCCTCCAACCCCCTTCATGTATTTGTTTATTTATCGTTTTTATAGTCCTTACATAATATCATAATAAATATGTTTTGTAAACATATCTTCCTAATATGTTTCGCGCAAATGTTCAACAGTTCTTCAACTCCCCGGCACGTACCTTTACCAGCCTCACCCCAGCATATATTTATTTATGCGTGCTAAAGATCTTTTGTCCCCGAGTATCACCCGGGCCAATATAATGTCCTTTTGGATCGCGGACACCAAATCGCGCTGATCTCGGAACCGGCGCTCTTTTCTCAGATACCTCAAAAAAAATATCTCAATACGGGAACCATACAGGTTGCCGTGGAAATCGAATATATTCACTTCGATACTCGGTTCTTCCCGTCTGTGTTGCCTCGGACCGTAAAATGTCGGATTAAACCCTATATTCAGTATACCATCGTGAATTTTGCCATGAACACAGACCTTTACGGCATACACTCCTGGAGGCGGGATAACTTCCTGATGTGGATCTATGTTGGCCGTCGGAAACCCCAAAGTACGACCCCGCTCATCCCCGCCGACCACCGTACCAAGGACCGATACCGGACGGCGTAAAAGTTTAGCCGCTTCATTCAGATTACCGTGCGCTATAAGCGATCTTATCCATGTACTGCTTACAATCTTGCCACGCGAACGCACGGGCTGTACGGCTTTAAGCGTGATCCCGTATTTCTCACCTATATCTGCAAGATCCGCTATGCCACCTTGCTTTGACGATCCAAACCTAAAATTGCTACCTACAAAAACCGTGCGCGCTCCTATATGCGATATCACCTGGCGGACAAAATCTTCGGGAGACATATTCGCAATATGCTCCGTAAAACTAACAACCACAGCAACGTCAACGCCCAGTCTTTCAAGTATCAAAAGACGATGTTCAAGCGACATTATTCTAGGGAGCGGTTTTGCTGGAATAAGCACACTGCGCGGATGCGGATCAAACGTCATCACAACATGATCACGTCCGGGACCTGGACAACGAATAAGCTTACTGATTATCTTCTTGTGCCCGATATGAACACCGTCAAATATACCAATCGCCAGCGCCGGATCTTTTAACTGACACACATTTTTATATCCGTAAAATACTTTCATTCAGTTTTTCTCCGTCCATCGCGCGGATCGCGTCCATAGATACGGCGTTCTCAACACTAAAATCCCCGGATCTTGACCTTCGCAATTCAACAAGATGCGCGCCGCAACCAAGTCTTTGCCCGATATCGTCCGCGAGCTGTCTGATATATGTACCCTTACTGCAAACCACCCTAAACTCTACAAACGGAATATCAAAATTAACGATCTCTATTTCTTTTATTACGACCCTGACCGGAGGCCTCTCAACTTCTATGCCTTTTCTGGCCAGATCATATAATTTTTTTCCTTTATGCTTTTTCGCCGAAAACATCGGAGGAACCTGCTCTATCTCGCCGCGGAACATATCCATAACACGAATGATATCGTCCTTCGAGACATTAACTGGAAAAGATTCGATCACTTTGCCGTCGGAATCTCCCGTATCAGTCTTTTCTCCAAATTTCATAACGGCAAAATATTCTTTTTCCTGACCCATTAGATCCGCGGATCGGCGGGTATAACCGCCAAGAAGTATCACAAGAAGTCCGGTAGCGTTAGGATCCAGCGTTCCGGCATGCCCGACTTTTTTTATGCCGAACCTTTTACGTATATGATGGACAACATCGTGGCTGGTCATGCCTTTTTCTTTGTCGACGAGCAGAATTCCGTCCATCGAAATATCCTTCATCTGGAATTTCGCACCACGTTCTTAACTTCGGTGAGGATTTTTTTCTTTACTTCCTCAAAAGCGCCTTTCATAAGACACCCCGAGGCCTTTTTGTGCCCACCGCCGCCGAACTTTGTGGCGATCGCATTCACATCGATATTGCCGTTAGAACGAAAACTGACGTTCACGGTATTTTCCGACGTAGCGTTCTCGTTGAAAAACATCGCCACCTCGGAACCTTTTACCGAACGCGGAAAATTTATAAACTCATCCGTAGGGACATTTGTAAGCCCCATCTCTTTCCTTGTCGCCCGCGTAAGCGAGATATACGACACCAGCCCACATTCCTCGATGGTCAGAGAAGAAAGAACACGACCCAAAAGACGGAGCTGGTCCGGGGATTTGCATTCGTACAGCCGTTTATACATCAATATCGGCTCGACTCCGGTTTTGATAAGATCAGCGACCACCATATGCGTGTCACTTTTTGTATTTTCGTAATTGAACATTCCCGTATCCGTCATTATTGCGGCGTACACGGCTTCTGCAGTATCTTTATCAAATCTTATATGCATCCTTTTCGCAAGATGATATATCATCTCTCCTGCCGAACTGGAAGAACTGTCGACCCAGTTCACGTCACCAAAAAACCTGTTGCTGATATGATGATCGATATTTATAACAAACTCACACCGGTTAAATATGTCAATGACGTTCCCCATGCGCTCTTTGACAGGACAATCAAGGACAACAGCGGTGACAGGATCTATCTCTCCGTGAAACTTTGTCCGTATCTCCGAAGCCGAAGCCAGAAATTTAAGCGATTCGGGGACATGATCCTGATCGACCATGATCACATGTTTCTTCAGTTTTTTAAGTATATAAAACATCGCCAACTGACTGCCGATCGAATCTCCTTCAGGGTCCACATGAGCCGTAATAAGAAAATTATCCCGGCGTTTTATCTCTCGTATAGCACGATCCATCTCTTTAATATTATTTTTCATCCGTTGCTCCGGGTTTTTCGCCGCTCTCGTCAGGGATCGACTCCCCGCGTTCCTTTGCGATCTTTTCGAATATGGAATCCATGTGCCTTTTATGCTCTACAAGTTCATCCTCATGAAAAACAATGGACGGAACGAACTTGAGATCCACGCGCGAAGCCACTTCGCCGCGTATGAACCGCACATGAGACTCCAACGCTTCTTTTATCTCATTTTTATGCGTCACTTCGTCATGTACAGTATAAAACACCTTGGCGATCATGAGATCCCTCGTCATTTCAACGCGGGTTATAGCCACACCCGCAATGACACGATCCTCGATCTCCGTAAGTATAACCGACAATTCGCGGCGCAAAAGTTCCGCCACTCTGTCCACTCTGTCCACTCTGTTAATCATTTCACCCTCCGTTAAATCAGCGGAAGCCATTATACACAACAATACTTGCTGTTACAACAATATGATTCGCAAATATTTTCGCTCTTTCTATAAAAACTAACATTAGAACCTTTTCACACATACGATTTGTGTTCTTGCGTTCGGGGATCCATGATATAAAAACAATATTTGACGGGGATTTCGAGCGTCCACGGTAGAAAGAACATAAACTTCTCCGAACAACGAAATTGTTTCAGCGAAACATCAAACGCCTGGAGATCGAAAATAACAGGGTATTTTTCTAAAGAGCGCAGAACTTCCGAACAGGCGGAGTCAGAAATATAAATGGGATCGCCGAACATCATGTATTCGACATCCCTATTCATCCCCCAACGGGAGTTGGGAGTGTTTAATGCGCGATGAAAAGGCGGATCGGACATGTCTATCATAACTCTGTTAACAAAGCCGTATGCACTACGCCCGCGGATGAAATTTTTCGTGTATCTTCCTTAATTTATCCTTATTCACGTGCGTGTAAACCTGCGTTGTGGCGATATCGGCATGCCCCAGCATCTCCTGAACACCGCGAAGTTCCGCGCCCCCTTCCAGAAGATGCGTCGCGAAAGAATGCCGCAGTGTATGCGGCGTTATGTTTTTTCTTATCCCAGACTCTTTCGCGTATTTTCGTATCATCTTCCAAATGCTCTGACGCGATATACGCTTTCCCGAACGCGAAAGGAAAAGATGATCGTCCTGAAAACGCTCGTATTGTTTAACGCGTGCACCGTTGACATATTTCGCAACGGCATTGATCGCGATATTTCCTATCGGGACTATTCGTTCTTTGCCACCCTTTCCAAAACACCGAACGATCCCGAGCTCTTTATTGATATCCCTGGTTTTTAACGCGCTCACTTCCGAAACCCGAAGCCCGGTCGCGTACATAAGCTCCAATATGGCCCTGTCACGCATCTCCGATCTTTTTTGCGCCGATGGGGCTGCTAGCAATTGTTCAACCTCTTCGCGATTAAGAACGTCCGGAACAGTTTTCCATATTTTCGGCGTTTCAACGGTTGCGGCTACGTTATCGTTCAGGATCCTCTCGGTCACAAGAAATTTCCAGAATGTTTTCAGCGCCGCCAGATGCCTCGCGATGCTGGTCGTGGACATCTTTTTATCCTTAAGGGACAGAAGAAAGTCCTGGAGGTCATCTCTGCGGACCGAGGAAATATCCCGATCCGTCGTTTTTAGGTATGAAAAAAATTTATTGAGATCACGGCGGTACGCCATGGTCGTATTTGAGCTCATGCCGCGTTCAACTTCCATAAAATATATGAACTGGTCGATAAGATCTTTCATATGAAAGGATTATGCCGTTTTTCGTGCCCTACCGTAGTCTCGGGGCCATGCCCCGGGAAAACCCGCACATTATCCGGAAGCGCGAATAGCTTTTCCGTTATGGATCGTATCAGCGCGTCTGTGTCTCCTCCGGGAAGATCGGTCCTGCCGACACTTTCTGCGAACAGCGTGTCTCCGCCGAACAACATATCCCCGCATAAAAAACATACCCCGCCGGGAGTATGCCCTGGCGTATGCAGGACTTTCAGCGAATATGCGCCGACTTCCACGTTGTCGCCTTCTTTCAGTATACGTGACGCTTTTATTTTTGGCATTTTTGCCCCGATGAACGGCGCCATGTTTTTATCCGGATCATTGAGAAACAACTCATCTTCACCGTGTATCGCCACGGGATATCCGAAATCGGCATCACCGAGAATATGATCGATATGTCCGTGCGTGTTCAATGTCCACGTTATCTTCAGATGTTTGTCCTTTATAAAAACAGATATCCGTTTATCATAAGCACCGGGGTCTATAAGCACACCTTCTTTTTTATCATCGTCGTATACGACATAACAATTCGTCCCTAAAAGACCGACCTGAAAAGCTTTGAAGGTAAGCACTTATTCCCCCTTCACATCTTCTTTCGTGGCCCCTTCCGGTAGATCTTCGCGAAGATCCGGCCGTTCGGCAAATTCCTCACGCAAATAACGGCGCATTTTTGTCGGACTATAGTCGCGTTTTACTTCCCGACCCATTGCTTCGATAACCTTTCTGATCCGCACTTCATTCCCGGACGTAATGCCTTCCTGCTTTATCTGCTTTTCTATCTTTATCAGATCGTCCACCATCTTCTTCATCTTTTCTACCTTTTCGTCAACGATCATCTTCTCAAGATCCATCAGATTGGACCGACCCTGTTCGACCGCGACCTTGATCTTTTTCTCATTCGGGTTACGTATTACCTGAAGCATTTCGGTCTGCCAGACAGACCAATATGAATATCGCTTCGAGTAAAGCTCCATGCTCGGTCTGACGTCATATTCGTGTACCGCATAGTATTTCTGCCTCTTTGGCTCTTCTTTTTTCTTCCTAATGAATTTATTGGTTATATCCGCGCATCCGGCAAGGACACCGACCGACACAACAAGAACCGCCGCCACAAATATCTTATTTTTCATATTCTTTCCCTTTCAAGTTCGTTCATCATGCATTATAAATTGTTTTCAAACCAAATCCGGACAAGCTGCGATCATTTATCATCAAGTGCCCGACAGCAACCGCTCCGCGAGACTTGCCGGAAGACCAGCATTAAGTATTTTATCGTGCGCCGTTTTAATATCATATTCCATCCTAAAGAATTTGACCACTTTTTTTTCGGTATCATAAACGCAATAACAGGCCCTTTTATCCATATCACGCGGCTGTCCTACGCTTCCAACATTAATGATATATTTATCTTTCGGCGATATTTTGATTTCCCGCTGGGTTGAATATGAAATATCTCCTTCCTCCGACTGCCGAAAAATACCGGGCAGATGTGAATGCCCGACAAAACATATCTTTTGCGTCGTCCCCATAACATCGAACGTCTCTGCCGCGTCATAAAATGAACGCATATATCGGAAGGTCTCCGGTTCCTGCAACGTACCGTGCACCATCACAAAATCTTTCCGCTCAAGAACATACGGCAATCGCTCCAGAAAAGCCCTGTGCGCATCCCCCAGCATATTACGCGTCCAGAAGACAGCTTCACGGGCACGGTCAGTGAACGTCTCCGCAAGCGCTATATCGCCACACGCGGCTTTATCGTGGTTCCCTATCACGCAGTCTATATGTTTCTCGCATACGAGATCAACGCATTTTTCAGGATCGGCACCGTATCCCACGATATCTCCGGCACAGACACATCCGGCATCTTTGGGGAAAGAACGCATTACGGCCAGTAATGCCTCAAGGTTTGAGTGAACGTCAGAGAATATCACATACAGCATATTTTTCGTCTTTCTTAAAAACGAATATCGAAGGAATCGAATTCATAACTGGGATCCTGCCAATCAACAGTGGCATCACTTATATATGCCGACATCTCGCGCCTCAGATCCTTAAGAAAAATATTCAACCGTTCACGCGAACCTTCTGCGACAACAAGAACTGTCCCATCGGAAAGATTTTGCACATAACCGGTAATCGAAGTATTTGCCGCAACAGACCGCGCCGCAAATCTGAAACCTACTCCCTGGACCTCGCCGCTGTAAATTACGCGCACCCGCGTCGTCTCGTCCATATATGCCTCTTTTTGGCAGGATAAACTTATATTGTTTCTTAAATGGTCGGGGCGCTGGGATTTGAACCCAGGACCTCAACGTCCCGAACGTTGCGCGCTAGCCATCTGCGCTACGCCCCGATCACAAATACACAATTAAGATAATACGAAGCAAAATAGGTACCGTATAATACCATTAATGGTTTTGTTTTTCAATACCTAGTAATTCCAAAAAACATTTAATCCTTAATCATTCCTAAAAAGAACAGGATCTTCATTCATAAAAAATTCCGGGTCTTTCAATATCGGAGCATAATTCGCCGGAGCGGGTATCGGAAATGTCACCGTCTCATATACCCCTACAACCGCTCTTTTCACTGTACCTATTACTCCCTGAAACAACCCCCATGTACACCCGGCCATTGGACCGCCTTCATCGTTTGCTTTCATCATACCGTCCGGTATTTCAAGAAAGCATGTGCCAATATTAGAGACCCCTCGACCAAGTTTTTTCACCGGGCCATTCGTCACCTCGGTCGCAAACGCGACGGACGACACCATTACCGCGATCATCACCAAACTTGTAATTTTTTTCACCATCTATTTACCCCCTTTTTATCGTCTAATTTCGAATCTCGAATTTCTAACCGTTGCGGGGACGTCCCCAAAGTCCGAATCCCTTACCTCCACCCTCCGTCAAATAAACCCCGCGTCACGCAATTTATCTTCCGTAACGCCTTGTTCCCGCTGTTTCGCATATTTTGCCATTATATCGAATTCCACATTCACTCTGTCGCCGACCCGTTTTGAACTTAGCGTCGTGGCCTCGATCGTCTCCGGTATAACATATACTCTGAAAAAGTTATCATATACTTCGGCTACCGTCAAACTAATGCCGTCGATAGTTACTGAACCACGTGGGACAAGAAATGATCTGTCTCCGCCCTGAACCGCTATATCCAGTATCCATCCGTTCGAAGTTTTACGGAATTCTTTTATTGCACGGACCCCGTCAACATGTCCGGAAACCATATGCCCGCCCATCTTATCGCCCATCCTGGCCGCGCACTCCATATTAACGCGATCTCCGGAGGTCAGAGACGACAACCCGGTCTTTTTCAACGTATTTCCAACAACATCGAAAATAATTATATCCTTTTCACTCGATGTAACCGTCAGACATACCCCGTCGACAGCGATGCTGTCACCTTTTTTCGCGTCAAGCGAAGCAGCATCACATTTAACGGAAACGCTCATCCCCGTCACGGTACGTACCATTTTCTTCACTTCACCAATATTTGTTATTATCCCTGTGAACACTTCCTGCCCCTCACAAATATATCTTTGCCAAATCTGGTCATGTCTATCAGATCAAAACTGACAGCATCTTTTATGTTAGGCACGCCGGCCCCTCGAACTGATGAAAACGGACCGCCCAGCACCATCGGCGCTATAAAAAACATCCACTCGTCTATCAGTCCTGAATCAAAAAAACCTCCGATAATCTCTCCGCCGCCTTCGATAAGCAAATTCACGATATTTTCCCTGCCTAACACCCGGAGTAAAAGATCCAACGGAACTTTTCCCTTCCGTGGTTCAAAAATCAACAACTCAACGTTTTTTATTTTTCCGATCTCTCTGATCTTTTTTGGAGACGCCAAAGTAGTGGTCGCGACGATCACGGGAGACTTGCATGCTGTTTTAATGATATTAGACGAAACAGATATCCTGAGCTTGGTATCTACAACGATCCGGCGGGTCGGATATCCTTTATGTTTTTCATCCAGAAGAAACGGATCGTCGCTCGCTACCGTATTTGCACCGACCATTATCGCGTCAAACATAGGCCGCATTGCCTTTACATAACGTCGTGATTCTTCCGACGTGATCCATTTTGACGAACCGTCACGCGCGGCTATCTTGCCATCCAGCGACTCCGCAAGTTTGACGGTCACATATGGCATCCCTGTAGTTATGAATTTAAGGTATTGCCGGTTCATTTCACGCGCTTCCTTTTCGCACAATCCCACGTTTACCTGTATACCGGCCTTGCGCAGGATCCGAAAACTCTCCCCGTTATTTACCGGATTAGGATCAAGTATGGCGGCATACACTTTCTTTATCCCGCTCCGGATTATTGCATCCACACACGGCGGAGTTTTACCGTAATGCCCGCACGGTTCAAGCGTCACATAAAGTTCTGCACCGCGTACGTTACCTAAAGCATCTTTTATCGCCAAGACCTCAGCATGATCACTACCAGCCTTAGCATGATATCCTTTTCCTATTATTCGTCCGTTCCGGACTATCACCGCGCCAACCATCGGATTTGGATACGTACACCCTTCCGCTTTTCTGGCAAGATCCAGCGCGAGACGCATATATCTTTCGCCGTTTTGTACGTTCATCTTATACGTTTATCCTTTTCCACTCATCACGCAAACCGTCCACTATCTCCCGGCCCACACTAACCTTTCCCATAAGTATCTCGCCCTTATTCGGACCGTGACAATCCGAACCACCAGTAACAATAAGCGACATTTTTTTAGCCATCTTGAGATATTTTTCGCTCGTGGCGGCGTCATGTTCCGTGTGATATACCTCAAGTCCACGAAGACCGGCTTCGACAAGCGCCGGGATATTTTTATCTACGCGGGAAAGCGCCGGATGCGCGAGAACTGGAACCCCTCCGGCGTTAAGTATAAGGCGTATCGCATCGTAATATTCAAATCTTGGATGAGGGACAAAACAGCATTTTCCGTCCCCCACATATTTATCAAACGCATCCCGGACCGAACGAACCAGTCCTTTCTCACGCATGATCTTTACAAGGTGCAAACGCCCGATAGTCCCTTCTTTCCCGGGACCGATCACATCTTGTTCGGTGATTTCTATTCCTTTTTTTCGAATGAGCCGTATCATTTCTTTCATACGGCCGACGCGGTTATGTCTCATGACAGATAATTTTTCAGTCAATTCTTTTGCGGTCACGTCTATAAAAAAACCGAGAATATGTATCTCCCGTTCTTTTATCACGCATGATATCTCGATCCCCGGAATCACTTCGATATCTTTTCCGGACGACGCCTTGATACCCGGCACGACCCCGTCGATACAATCATGATCGGTTATTGCAAGTGCCGCAAGGTGTAGTCTTTCGGCGTTTTCCACGACTTGTTTCGGAGAGAACACTCCGTCCGAAAAATTAGTATGAACATGCAGATCCGCCCAGTATTCATTTTTTGGGGCTTTCATCGGCCGCCTCGGTCACATTTTTATTAAGTTCTTCGTGTTTATTGATGCTGTCCAGTATTCCGTTCACAAATTTTCCAGAATCTGTATCCCCATATTTTTTGGCCATCTCAATCGCCTCGTTTATTGTGACTTTTGGAGGGACATCGGGCAGGTACAAAAGCTCGAATGCGGCTAAACGCAGAACATTCCGGTCAATGGACGCCATTCTTTCAAGCCGCCAGTTTGTGGCATATTTTGTTATCATCGCGTCAAGCGCCGTAATATTGGCCTCAACCCCAAAAACAAGCGTATCCAGAAAATCGTCCAGATCAAGAAGGTCTTCTTTTTCCGGATAATTCTCAAGAAAGCTCATCCGGCAATCTTTCATTTCCTTATGCGTGATCTCCCACGCATAGAGTATCTTCAACGCCATTTCCCTCGACTTCGTACGTTTCCGCATTGTTCTCCTTTTCACATTATCCGTAAAATCTACTTTCGAATCTCGAATCTCTGCACGTTTGTCATTGCTGTACATATCATGCCCGAACGTTTTTATCGGGCTTCCATTATCATCAAATCTCGAATTTCGCAAAACCGTCATTGCAATGACATCATATACAACTATTTATATCTCCGCGCAAAGATTGCACATCTCGATCGCCGTTTTAGCCGACTCACGGCCTTTGTTTCCGCTCTTCGTCCCCGCCCGATCGATCGCCTGTTCCAGATTATCCGCGGTAATTATGCCGAATATACACGGTATCCCGCTATCAAGGCCTATCTTAGCTATCCCTTTCGCGGCTTCGCCTGCCACAAAATCAAAATGCGGGGTCTCGCCTCTTATTATCGTACCTAAACATATGATCGCGTCATATTTGCCGGACTCCGACATTTTTTTCGCGGCGAGAGGGATCTCGAACGATCCCGGCACCCATACAACGGAAATATCCCCTTCGTTAACATCATGCTGTGTCAGCGTATCAATTGCACCGTCCACAAGTTTCGCCGAAACAAACTCGTTAAATCGTGAAACAATTATACCGAATTTTTTTCCCTTGGCCATTAATTTTGCCTTTATTGTCTTTACCCCAGCCATTTTCTCCTCCTTATTTATTTTCTTCTTCATATTTTCTCCTTGAAACCGCCGGTCACACATTTTCCAGCATATGCCCTAAACGGTATTTTTTTGTAGTAAGATATTTACGATTTCTGTCTCCCGGTTTCATCTCTATCCTTACCCCTTTGACCACATGAAGCCCATACCCCTCGAGCCCTACTATTTTTCTTGGATTGTTTGTCATAAGCCTGATCTTTTTCAGGCCTAAGTCAGCTAATATCTGTGCACCTATACCATAATCGCGCATATCAGCCTTAAATCCCAATTTTTCATTAGCCTCGACCGTATCTAACCCTTTATCCTGAAGTTCGTATGCCTTGAGTTTATTAAATATGCCGATGCCGCGACCTTCCTGTGAAAGATAAAGTATCACGCCTTTACCTTCTTTTGATATGGTCTTCATGGCCTGCTCGAGCTGTAGTCCGCAATCACATCGCATAGACTTGAATACATCGCCCGTCAAACATTGTGAATGCACCCGGACAAGCACACTCCCTTTGGACACATCACCCTTTACGAGCGCAAGATGCTGATAATCGTCAAGAAGAGAACGATACGCGTGAAGTTTAAAATCACCGAACGGGGTCGGAAGATCCGTTTCAGCCACCTTCTCTATAAGCTTTTCGGTTTTACGACGATATCGGATAAGGTCCTCTATAGTGCATATTTTAAGCCGGAATTTTTTAGCGAATTTCGCGAGATCCTTCATACGCGCCATAGTGCCATCCTCATTCATGATCTCACAAATGACCCCAACAGGCTCTTTCCCCGCAAGCTTCATAAGATCCACGCTGGCCTCGGTATGTCCGGCCCTTACAAGCACGCCGCCCTTTCTGGCCCGTAGAGGGAAAAGATGTCCCGGCCGCACAAAATCGTGAGGTTTGGACTTTTGATTAGCTAAGAGCTTTATAGTCCTCGCGCGATCATGCGCCGATATCCCGGTAGTCACGCCGTTACGCGCATCCACCGAGACTGACCACGCCGTACGGAACGGGTCCTGAGCGTCGCGCAACATGTACGCAAGATCGAGACGATCCGCTATTGTTTCTTCCATAGGAACACAGACAAGACCTCGCCCCTTCTGCGCCATAAAATTCACTTTTTCCGGAGTGATATCCTGCGCCGATGTGATAATGTCCCCTTCATTCTCCCTCGACGGGTCATCGACGACGATAACCATCTTACCGTTCTTTATGTCCTTTACTACATCCTCGATCTTGTTCAATTTCATATTTACCCTCAATTTTCCTCCTCCAACCTTCACCCTCGACCCTATACCCTAATACTAAACAAAAAAACCCTCGGCATACACCCAGGGCTTTATGAAATAAGATCATTATAAGCCACCTCTTCCATCCCGGCTTTACGGTCGGTACCCGATTCTCACGGGTTCGGGCCTCGCGGCCTAGCGGACTTGCCCTTTCGGGCTCACCGCCGACAAAGGAATTTCCCATTTTCGGGGATCACCTTTCCCTGAAGTGTACGTTAATTCTACCATGAAAGAGATATAAGTCAAGCTGTGACTACCTCATATGAACGTCTATTTGCGGATGCGGAATATCTATCCCGTTTTTCTTGAATTCAGAAAATACCGCGCGGTTCACATCAAACAAAACATCCCAATAATCGGCCTGTTTCGCCCAAACCCGGGCGTACAGGTCCACACTGGAACCACCGAAAGTGGATATTCCGATCTTTGGGGCGGGTGTTTTTGTTATGCGCACCTCCCGCGCGATCACATCCTTCACTATAGCAACGGCCCGATCGGGATCGGCCGAATAACTTATGCCGATCTTAATATCGATCTTTTTGTGTTCGCTGAAATTATGTATTATCTCTCCGATGATCTGCTTGTTCGGTATAACTATTTTTGTCCCATCAATGGTCTTTACCTCAGTGCGTGCGAGAGTCATGTCTTCAACCTCGCCCATAACCCCGGTCACCTCGATAATATCTCCCACCTTAAATGGCTTTGTGAAAATAAGAGTCGCTCCCGCAGCATAATTTGAAAGAGGCCCCTGCAACGCGAAACTGAGACCAAAACCCGCCACGCTAAGCCCGGCAATGAAAGGAGCGATCGTGATCCCGAAATTCCCGAGCGCGATAAGCACGGCAAGCGCCATTACTGTCAACTTCAGCATTTCAATAAGAAATTTTGAGACAGTAACATCTATACCGTGTTGTTTGAAAAAATCCGCCGCTATCTTTGCCAGTATTTTTGAAAGATACCACCCTATAACAAGTATGATCACTCCGCCAAGCGCCTGAAAGCTGTATTTCACAAAAAATTCCGCAACGATGTCCAATAATTTGCGTGCAGTATCAATATTCGCTGTAAAAATATTTTTATCATTCAGTACATCAGCGACCGAATGTGATTTTGAAACCGCCTCCTGACAAAATGCGGATGCATTAAAAGCACAAATCCCAGAAAATACGAAACCGATTTTGATAAGACGCATATTTCCTCCTTATGAGATCGTTATCCGTAATTTCAAAGGCCGGATATTTATTAACATCGCAGCCACATGTCTTCGTTAGTGTTCATGAAACATATTATAACTGATTCTAAAAACGTTTCCCACATCTTTGAGGGGACATATTTCATTTTGAAATATTTTACTGACTATGAACAAAAGTTCTGTTATACTAACAGCATGCTGAGAGTAAAATTACAATATAATTTTATGAAACACATAAACGTTCCTATCACAGTTTTGTGCATATCAACACTTATAGCCTTACAATTTTTCCCTGGTTTTGATATTCCTTTACATGCTGACGCCGACAAGGCGACCAACAGCGATCCTTTTTCAGAACCAAAGGCGATCCCCGGCGACTGGAATATTAGTAAGAATGCGGCCAGTACACTTCCAGCGGATGCGGAAAACACCCAGTTCTCAATACAGAAATTGGATAAACGTACATATTTTGTGGACCTAAAAACTCCGACGGAAACCGATCAAAAGATCAGCTGCGGCGCGATATTGAACTTCAAATATTTTTCGGGATTATCCTATGATTATCTTCAGAAAGAGCTGCCCGGGAAAAAGGTCTCTATTAACATCTCTTTTCCCAAAAAGGCTATCAGCGCTAACAAGATCGTCCCGAATATGTTGCGCGCCACAATAAAGGCTCAGACACGGGACAAATGGTATGAATATTATGAAACGGAATGGGTCAAGATAAAGGACGCCGGGAACTACCCTGTAAGCATAACTATCCCGCCCAAATCCATAGGATTGGAAAACGGACAGATATATAAGCCCGAAGATACAACGGCCTTCGTCATGGAATATTATCTGACCGAAGGGACACAACATACACCATATCTTTTCTTTTCTTTTTCCGGATTCAACGTGCCGGGTATTGATTTTGATGAAAACGACCTCAAATGGCAAATGATCAAAAACGGGCATACTATCACGGATCGCTTCCTACCGAGCTTTGAGAAAAACAGCCTGTTGATAAACGCCATGGGCACGGCATTGGACATGGATTATGCGATCTCGACGGATACATCCGGCATTACATATCCGATGTCAGGCGATCTGACAAAATTCTACATTTCTCTTCCAGTTTTTATCCCGGAAGAATTACGCAGGCAAAAAGGTATACTGTCGCTTACGATACGCAACAAAAAAGGCCTGACAAGATCCTCCGTAAAAAACTTCGACACCTGCACACTTGAAGGAATAGTTTTTCTTACGTTGCCGCTCGACATCTTCACCGTACAAAAAGACCTCAACGAGATTTGCTCGGAAATGTCGGTAAACCTGCGGATCAAAACGGCCGCGCCGCATACGGATCAGATGTTCCCGATGGTTGTACTACCTTTAAGACTTTATCAGGGACAGCTTATCCCGTTCGACGACAAATGGCATGTACGTGACATACAGAACTTGGGCGGATACAAAGAACTTTATGTCGGCATTCACGGCGCGGTCGCAGGAGATGGCGTTACGGTCGAACAATTATCCGCTGATCTATATCACCTGAACGCAAATTTTCCGATACAAGGCGGTATCGACTGGAAAAACAACGCATTTTATCGCGTCGAACTTATGCGCGACTTCGGCGCAGAACCTGTAAATATGGAAAACATGCATCTCGAGGTTCTGATAACCCCGATGACCGACACACAATTTGCATGGCAGTCCCCTTACCGTGCACGTCTAGGTCTTATGGACGAAAAAGGACGGGTGATGTTCGGTCCGAATATATCGCTATCCGAAGGTGTTTCCTCCATGGCCTCACTTGACGTATCTGTAACATCCTCGATCCCTAAAGGTTTTGTAATGCCGGACTTTGATCCTAAAAAGGTCAAATCCTTATTGATAAATATTGAAGCATCTCAGGCGTTGTATCCAAAAACCAATATAAACATCTTTTTCAACAACCTTGTAGCATCGGCACGTCAGGATGTACGACCGGGACCGCTAAAAAACATATCATATGAACGGTTCAAACGCGATCCCGGCACATGGGAAATATCAAAGCTAATAAAGAACACCGGAGGGTATCTTGTAGGGATAAATTACCCCTTCCCTGTTATCCCTGTAAGCACCGACGTGCTGGAAGTCCCGCAGATATACCCGTCCGTCGGAAAAAAACCAACGGATATCGAGGATTTCGGATTCTCATACCCACTGACAAAAGAAACGGCCACTAAAGACATCAAGATATTCGCCCAAAACAATATAGACGTAGTCCGGATCATGCTTTTGGGACACCTCGACGGAGTTTTTTCCTGGGACGAAAAAGGGATCGACATCAAAGGCTTCGACGGAAAAGACGCCGCGATAGTACAGGAAAACGCGGGTAAAAGCGTGGAAAATCTCGTGAAATATCTGGATGAAAACCAATCCACATCATTTTTAAAATATTCCGACGGCTCGATAAAAGGGCTCGAACCGCATGTTCTGAACGATATCTACGCGTTATTCGACATACTCGATCAGGTAAAAAAAGATACAGGCAAAAGAGTGATGGTCATATTATCGCTTTATGATTTTCTGCTCGGTGACGGGTCTAAAACCGAAGGGCCGTTACGGCGATACACCGTCGGTGAACATCTCGAAGTCGTCACCTCTCCCGAAGTAAAAACCAAGGCCCATATGATACTGTGGGCACTGATGAAAGAACTCACAAAAGATCCCCGCTTTTATGAATATGTAGCCTGTGTAGAGATAATGAACGAACCGGACAATGCGACTGAACTCGCCACAAAAAAGCGCATGAACGACCTGGTAAATTTTGTCGCTGAAGGGCTCTATATCCTTAAAGACGCCATAGGCCCAAAAGTCCCGGTTTCCGTGGGCTTTCGAAGCTGGCCGGGTGACCTCAGATACTGGAAGACCGTTGCTGACGGCATCGATATTTTTATGATACATTACTGGGAAGCTCTTGAATCATATAACATAAACACTCATAACCTCTGGCCGCTGGATATGCCGGCCGAAAAACTTTGGGATTTTCTCGGGACAAAACGGAACGGCCGTATAACAGGCATGGGAGAAATAAGTCCACTCGGCAACATCAGGGAGAATCTATTCAAGCTTGAAGGCGCCGGTTATGATTTTACGCTTATATGGTCATATTCCGGACACGACGGTTATAACGCCAAGCCTATAATGCAAAATTTGGCCGAGTACCAAACTGCAAACCGTAAAATGCTGGATTTCGCGACGATAACAAAAGATCAGCTGGAAAAAGCGTTCTTTCAGATACTTGAATCAAAAAAGACTTTCCTGTTTTCGCGGAGCATCACCGATATAGACGCGGCAACCGACAAACCGTTTAAAGATAATCTGCGAGCTACACTGGATAAAACATCCGACCCGGTGATACAACAAACAATAAAAAATATTGTCGATATCGCGACGTTAAAAGAGATCCCGCTTGACCAGAAACACCTCAAAGAGCTCTACCAGATACTCTCAACCAAAATAAAAACGAATTGAACCCTGCCGAAATGGGGACGTCCTCCGAAGACAAATAGTATAAAGTAATTTGGCGCAGGAGAAAGCATCTCTGCAAAATATACCACTGTCTACCGCTTAGATGTCGTACGTCATCCTGCGCGTTTCGAGAAAAGCCCTGTTATTTTTATTCTCCCGGCGCTCGCCTAGCAAAGATGCGTAATTTACTTCTATCTATTGTGGACTTTTCTCTCGAATGCTCGGATTTTCGCACGACATCTTCAACACAAGCCACTACTGTCATTCCCGCATGCTTTTAGCGGGAATCTATAATATGAAAATCAGATGACTTTAATGTTGTGGCTCCCCCCGGGCTTGCCCGGGGTGCTCAAAGCAGCGTATAGATGCCCGATTAAAGCATTCGGGCATGACAGGGTTGATGTCATTGCGGTACATGTCAAGTAATTCATGGACAGTTGACTTGGCGAAACGAAAAGTTATGGAGTGGATACGATTTCCCGGAGAATTTTATGACTATTTTGAAAAGAATAGAAAAATACATGAACCTTAAAACACTTTTCCCACAATCCGCCTGTTCGGAATGTTCGAGCACTTGAGAAAAATGCGTAAAATGGGGACGTCCTCCGAGATGCTACCTCGGAGGACGTCCCCATATGCCTCGCACACAATTCTCATTTGGTTGACTTGGCTAAATTGGAAATCATGAAATGAATGCTTTTTGACGGAGAAGTTTGTGTTCTTTCGTACGTGGCATCGGGAGGCCGAGCGGGCACGGATCTCCGCGTCAGCGGAGAGAGCAAGGCCGGACGTTGAGCGAGTTGAGCCGGCCTCGTCCGGAGGCCTCGGCACTCCCTCGGACATTGCGTCCTCGGTCGCTGGGGATTTCGAGCGCCCACGGTAGAAAGAACATAAACTTCTCCGAACAACGAAATAGTTTCAGCGAAGTATCAAACGCGGGAGATCAGAAATGAAAAGGCAGATCGGGAATGCTCGCCATAGCTATGAAAATCCGGGATTGATTTTGGAAACGTCACGTTATGCCGTTATGGATGCGCGTGGTGGCGTTCGCGAAGGATAACAAGGCATTTGCGGATAGAATCAAAAAATATTATCACGACAAGGACAAGCATTATTATGGAGAGCACGGCGTTAAGGTTCCCCTGGAACGTGTGTTTAGGGATATAATTCCTAAAAATATTGTACATACTGGCGTCGAACGTGGTCACAAACATAAATACCGACGGTAAAAATGTTATAAGGGCGTAACGCCGTTTTTTCGCGTGTTTCAGGATATATGCGGTACCGATGCATAGCGCAAGCGTCGCTAAAAGCTGATTTGAAACACCGAATAGAGGCCATATCGTCGAAATATCACCGTTGTATACCAAATATCCCCACGCGGCACTTACCACTATTGCACTCAGCACGGTCCCCGGAATCCATGCCCCCTTCGCCATTTTCGACCTCGGCTTGAATATTTTTATAAGTTCCTGAAAGATATATCGCGCCACACGCGTTCCGGTATCGACCGTTGTAAGTATGAAAAGAGCCTCAAACATTATGGCGAAATGGTACCAATATCCCATAAGCGTTTTCATCCCAGGAAGAGACGAAAGTATCACGGACATACCCGCGGCCAACGAAACCGCACCGCCCGTTCTTCCCGATAAAGTTTCCTGTACCATCCGCTCTATCTCGGGAAGCTGTGAAACACTCAACCCCAATTTGCTAAAAGCCGCCGGCGATAAATTTATCGCGAAATAATCCCCCGGAAGCATAACGGTCGCCGCGATAAGCGCCATGACCGAAACAACCGACTCTGTCAGCATCGCGCCATACCCGATTATTTGAATATCTCCCTCGCTCTTTATCATTTTAGGGGTCGTTCCGGATGCTATAAGGCTATGAAAACCGCTTATCGCGCCACATGCGATGGTTATGCATACGAACGGCCACACTTTTCCCGGAACTATCGGCCCGCTTCCCATCACATACGGCGTAAGAGCCGGCATTTTCAGGCTTGGATTAACTATGAATATCCCCACGGTCAGAAGAATGATCGTTCCGATCTTCATGTATGAACTCAAATAATCCCGCGGGCATAAAAGTAGCCACACCGGTAAAACCGATGCGATAAGCCCGTAGATCGGTAATATCACCGAAAGTGACGGTTTTGAAAGCACAAAATAGTGACCGATAGATGTCTTGGTGATCTCTCCGCCAAAAACAACCCCCACGACAACTATCGCGACCCCGATCAGCGACGCTTCCACTATCTTCCCTGGCCGTATTTTATACATATAGAGCCCGACGGTAAGCGCGGCAGGTATCGAAAGTGCGATCGTAAAAGTCGCCCAGGCACTTTCATTCAAGGCGTTCACCACTACAAGGGCAAGCCCCGCCAAGGCCGTAATTATTATGAAAAGCGTGGCGATCCCCGTGATAAATCCCGACACCGCGCTTATATGTTTTCTCGCCAAACGCGTCAGCGAAAATCCTTTCATACGCGTAGACATAAATAGAACTACCAGATCATGCACAGCACCGCCAAGGACCGTACCTATTAATATCCATAAAAATCCCGGCAGAAAACCGAATTGCGCGGCCAGAACAGGCCCCACAAGTGGTCCCGCTCCTGATATAGCAGCAAAATGATGCCCAAAAAGAATGAATTTATTTGTCGGATGATAATCTTTTCCATCGTTCAGCGTATATGCCGGGGTCTGGCGCGTCTCGTCCAGCACCAAGACCTTAGTCACGATGAACTTCGCATAATATCTGTATGCGATGGCGAATACCAATAACGCGGTTATTACAAGTGTAAGGGCGTGCATGAGACTAATTATAATGAATGGCGGGGTTTTGTCAATTTCGCGTGAACGGTGTGCTTAATCCTGCGCGCGACATTTAGAGCATGGCCGGCAGAAAGAACATGGAGCCCCGGGACAGGAGTCCCGGGGCGGAATCCCGCACCGGACACCAATGTGTTCGGCCATCCCATTTACATTCCCGCCTCCGTCTGTTCGGAAGTTCTGCGCGCTTTAGAAAAATACCCTGTTATTTTTGATCTCCAGGCGTTTGATGCTTCGCTGAAGCGTAAAATGTTTTTATCTTTTGCGGCTATTTTTCTCAAGTGCTCGAACATTCCGAACAGCGGATTGTGTTGAAGATGTCGTGCGGAAATCCGAGCATTGGAGAGCGAGGCGCGGGATGCCAGCACATACGCGCGAAGGTTGAGCCAAATGCCTGGCAGGGGGATCCGAGTACTGGAACGATTTGCCGTTATCCGATTAAAAATAATT
>Ga0116171_10000309_pt1 | contig 52034 bp, 39 predicted proteins | sample AD_JPNHW2_MetaG_FD_89798 | JGI IMG/M metagenome (GOLD analysis project Ga0116171, IMG submission 89798) | Active sludge microbial communities of municipal wastewater-treating anaerobic digesters from Japan - AD_JPNHW2_MetaG | ecosystem: Engineered > Bioreactor > Anaerobic > Digestate | place... | reverse complement strand
CGGCCAGATGGTGGAAGATGTAATGCTCTCGGTAAACGGCAGGGTACCAGTGTACCATTACGGGAGAATGGGAGGTATTGTCACAGAGCCTGAAGAGGTTGTGGACTTTCTGAAATCAAAAATAATAGGAGGTTAAGATATGGCTGAAGCAACTGGAATTAAAGATATTATCAAACCGGAAAACCTCGTCTATAAGAGGACTAAGGTCATGACCGGAAAAACACTTTCATACTGTCCGGGCTGCGGCCATGGAACAGCACACAGGATACTCGCTGAGATAATTGAGGAGGAGGGCCTGCAGTCGGAGACCATAGGCATCTCGCCGGTAGGGTGTTCGGTGCTGCTGTATGAATTCCTCGATATCGACTGGCAGGAAGCAGCTCATGGCAGGGCTCCTGCGCTGGCAACAGCAATAAAACGTCTTCTTCCCGATAAGTTCGTTTTTACATACCAGGGCGACGGCGACCTTGCTGCCATTGGCACTGCCGAGACAATTCATGCATGCAACAGGGGTGAGAATATCCTTATCATATTCATTAATAACGGGATATACGGTATGACCGGCGGTCAGATGGCCCCCACAACCCTTCCCGGCATGAAATCATCAACCTCGCCATACGGCAGGGATGTTAAACTGATGGGCAATCCCCTTAAAATGACAGATATTGTTGCTACACTTCCAGGCACTTATTTTGTGACCAGGCAGAGTGTTCATACACCTGCCAATGTCAGGAAGACTAAGAAAGCTATCAGGAAAGCAGTTCAGTATCAGAAACTTAACAAGGGAACATGCTTTGTCGAGATAGTGTCTAACTGCCCTTCGGGGTGGAAAATGACTGCTGTAGAGGCTAACAAATGGATGGAGACAAATATGTTTCCATATTACCCTCTGGGCGACATGAAGGTGCCTGCTGAGGAAAATGTGCAACCTACAAAATCCGAAAAAAATGACTGAAGAAATTATAATTGCCGGATTCGGCGGACAGGGAGTATTGTCGATGGGTAAGATCATGGCATATTCAGGTGTTATGCAGGATATGGAGGTAAGCTGGATGCCATCGTACGGTCCCGAAATGCGGGGTGGCACTGCAAATGTTACTGTCATCCTGAGCAGCGAACGCATCAGTTCACCAATCATTAAGCACTTCGACACAGGGATAATCCTTAACCAGCAGTCACTCGACAAATTTGAGAAATCAATTAAGCCCGGGGGTGTGCTTATCTACGACAGCAACGGAATAACGCGTCATCCTGAAAGAAAAGATATTACTATCTATCGGGTCGATGCAGCAGAAGAAGCAGGTAAGATGAATGCTCCTAAAGTCTTTAATATGATCGTGCTGGGAGGATTCCTCAAAGTTAAGCCCGTTATCACCCTTGAGAACGTTATAAAAGGCCTTAAGAAATCACTGCCTGAGAGATATCATAATCTCATTCCGATGAATGAGAAGGCCGTGCAAAGGGGAATGGAGATAATAAAGAAAGTCTGACCCCCCATCCCCCCTAAAGGGGGGCAGTCCCGCTTCATGCGGGACGGGGGTTATCTCTCATAGAAGTGCATCTCCTCGATATACTTCCAGACGGAAGGAGGGAGATAATACGACATATTTTTCTTATTCTTTATACCACCCCTGATAAAGGTCCCGGATATCTCCATTAACGGCGCTTTAGCCCAATGTATCCTGGCTTTCGTGAGGATCTCTTCAAGCTCGGCCGATTCAGGCCTGCGTGAATATGGCCTGGGATAGACGTATAAATGATACTTCCTGATCAGCTCAGTGGCATTCTTCCACTTATGAAATGTATACAGATTATCTTCTCCCAGTACAAGGTTAAAAGTATGCTGGGGATATTTTTCTTCGAGATATGCCAGGGTATTGATGGTATATGATGGTGAAGGCATGCTGAATTCAACATCAGTAGCTTTCAGCCTGTCGTTGTCGCCGATTGCAAGCTGAACCATATAAAGACGCTGGTGCCCTTCAAGGAGACTCTCCTTTTTCTTTAACGGGTTATGAGGACTTACAACAAACCATACCTGCTCAAGAGGTGTGAATTCAGTCATGTATCCTGCAATTGCCAGGTGTCCTATGTGTATCGGATTGAAGGATCCGAAGTATAAACCTATTTTCGCCATTCAAGAAAATATTACTGTCTTTCCTTTGTGATACTTTGTGAAAACCTTTGTGACCTTTGTGTTTAAAATAATAATTGTTCCTGACCACAAAGAACACAAAGTGCACACGAAGGTACACAAAGATTTTCCAAATCAACTTTTAATAAAACCTATAACTATTCTATAAATATCATTTTCAGCCTTCTGGAGATTATCATTCACTACAATGTTATCAAACTGATCTGCCAGCTTCATCTCCTCTTCTGCTTTTGCTACTCTCATTTTTATTTTCTCCGGATTGTCGGTTGCTCTCTGCAGTAATCTTTTTTCAAGTTCTTTTATTGATGGCGGCATAATAAAAATTGAGATGGCATCATGACCGAAGATTTTTTTCAGGTTAATACCTCCCTTTACATCGACATCGAAAAGAACATGATTGCCATGCGACCAGATACGGTCGATCTCCGATTTAAGGGTGCCATACAACTGGTCACTGTAGACCTCTTCCCATTCTATAAAATCGTTTTTACTTATCCTGTTTCTGAAATCCGCCACACTCATGAAATAATATTCGACGCCGTTCTTCTCCGTCCCCCTGGGAGCCCTGGTGGTGGCAGAAATGGAAAACTCAAAGTTTATCCCGCTGTCGAGAAGATGTCTGATTATTGTCGACTTCCCTGCTCCTGAGGGTGCAGATATTATTACAAGTTTTCCTTTCATCAAGATATTTTTGCCACTAAGGCACCAAGGCTCTAAGCTACACCAAGTTATACCCTTGGTGATCCTTCGTGTCTTAGTGTCTTTGTGGCATATTTCCTCTCATTATAACACATTCAGGGATTGCTCCTTGATTCTTTCCAGTTCATCCTTCATCATCACCACCAGCTTCTGGATTGATGCGTCATTGGCTTTTGAACCGATGGTATTCACCTCGCGGCCAATCTCCTGCGAAATGAAGTTCAGTATCTTGCCATTTGGCGGGAGCGAAGCAATTTTCTCGAGGAAGTATTCACAATGTTTCCTGAGCCTCACCTTTTCTTCATTAATATCGAGCTTTTCGAGGTAGAAAATGATCTCCTGTTCAAACCTGTTCTTGTCGATATTCTCTGTCCCGACATTCTCTGCCAGCGAAGCATTGAGCCTCTCCCTTATTTTCTTTATCCTGTCGCCTTCAAATCCCTCTACTTCCTTCAGCAGCGTGAGGATCTTCCCGACAGCCCTGGTGAGGTCTGTTTCAATTGATTTTCCCTCTTCGATCCTGTATCCGTCGAGTTGTTCAACAGCTTCGATGAGTTTTTCCCTCACCAGCAACCACTCTTCCTCGTCAAGTTCAGGCTTTTCAGTTTTAAGTGCGTCGGGAAGTCTCATTATCGTAGAAAGAAGCTGGTCGTCGGCATTTATCTTCAGCTCACCGGCGATCTCCTTAAGTTGCTGGTAGTAATTCTTAACTACGTTTTTATTGATTACCGGAACTATTTCGTTATCGAGCACATCGAAATTGATGGTGAGGTCGATCTTGCCCCGGTCGAGTTTCTGGCTTATGAGATTTCTCACTTCTGCTTCCTTTTCCTTATATAGCCACGGCAGCCTGGCATTCAGGTCGAGTGATTTGGAATTAAGCGATTTTATCTCGATTGATATTTTTTTCTGAGGGATCTCGGCTGTAGCCTTGCCGAAACCTGTCATGGATTTTATCATTTTACTGTTGTTGTAAATCAGGCAGAAAGGTACAACTTCCCCCTAAAATAACAATAGAGGAGGTTTATCAAGACTGGTTTATTTTTCCAAGCTTTACCGTAAAATGCCTCAGTATCGGAGCTTCCCAGAGGATATTTAAACCTCTTTTTATCGAGTCGCGTCTGTCGAAGACATTCTTCACAACAGCTGCCACATAATCCATATGGTTATCAGTATATACCCTTCTCGGTATGGCCAGTCTGACCAGCTCCTTCCCTGAGAACCTGTTCTCACGTGTAACCGGGTCCCGGTCGGCCATCAGGGCACCAATCTCAGCACTCCTTATTCCTCCTTCAATATAAAGTTCAATTGCCAGAGCCTGTGCAGGGAACTCTGTATCAGGTATCTGCGGAAGAAACCGCTTTGCATCAATAAAAATGGCATGCCCTCCTGAAGGTTCAAGAACAGGTATCCCGTAATCCTTCATCTTTGAGCCAAGATACTCAACCTGACCTATCCGTGAGGTGAGATATTCATAATCGGTGCCCTCGTAAAGCCCCTGCGCCAGGGCATTCATATCGCGCCCCGACATCCCTCCATAGGTTATGAACCCCTCATAAATTATATTATACGAAGAAGCAAGGCGAAATGTTTCCTCATCCCTGAAACCAATAAAGCCCCCCATGTTCACGATAGCGTCCTTTTTTGAGCTCATTGTCATCCCGTCAGCACAGGAGAACATCTCCAGAACGATCTCCCTGATAGTCTTTCCGGCATACCCTTCTTCCCTCGTTTTTATGAACCAGGCATTCTCTGCAAACCTGGCTGAATCGAGGAAGAACTTAACTCCATATTTATCGGCAAGGTCACGTATTCCTTTCAGGTTCGCCATGCTTACCGGCTGTCCTCCCGAAGTATTATTTGTTATAGTCACAATGATCAGTGCAATCTTTTCACGTGGATTATTTTTCAGAACATCCTCCAGCCTGGCAAGGTCGACATTCCCCTTAAACGGATCCGGTGCCGTAAAATCGGATGCGACATCCACCGTACAATCGACAGGTATGGCTTTCCTGAATTCAATATGCCCCTTGGTAGTGTCGAAATGTGAGTTTCCGGGTACGAGGCTGCCTTCTTTTACAAGTGCTGAAAACAATACATTCTCAGCAGCCCTGCCCTGGTGAGTGGGAAGAAAATACCCGAAGCCGGTGATCTCTTCTATTGCTTTCTTCAGGTTGTAGTACGATGATGCACCTGCATAGCTCTCGTCGCCAAGCATAAGCGCCGACCATTGCCTGTCGCTCATTGCTCCTGTTCCGGAATCGGTGAGAAGGTCGATTGTCACCTGCTCCGACTTCAGATTGAACATATTAAAATGGGCATCGCTGATCCATTTCTCTCTCTGGTCCCTGGTGCTGGTATACACAGGCTCGACCATCTTGATCTTATAGGGTTCTATAAAGGGAAGTTCCATAATTGTAGATTAATTAAAAGATTTTTGTGAAATGAAGTTTGCTTTACATCCTCCGCCCCTCCTGCTATCGCGGGACAGGCTCTGAAGGGGGGCTTGAATTAAGAACTCAGAACAATCGAACTCAGAACAATCGAACTTCTTAGTTCTTACTTCGATTGTTCTATTGTTCTTAGTTCGAATGTCCCTCCCAGGCGGGATTCAGGGGCGGGTAAGCCGGATTCAGCAACCGAAGAAATCGCGGTTTTTGATATTCCTGTATATGTTAAGAGGCCACTTCTCCGTTATGGTAAAGGGTAACATAATAAAAGGATGCTTATTTTGTGTAAAAATAGTATTTTGCGTAAAATTCAACAAATCGCTATATAGAGATATGAACTTCAGATTACCGGCAACATTTAAAAGGTTTATAGTTCTTATTTTATTTGCAGGTTTTTATTTCACTGGCTTCTCTCAGGAAAGGTCTGTTAATGACACCATTCCGGGTCCGATCCTCGACACATTGCTGAAGGGAGGATATATTTTCAGGGAGCCGGCCAGGCCCGACACCATAAGCCTGAACACCGACCAGGCTGTCAGGTTTTTGCAGAAACGCCTGAGGATGCACTACTGGAAAAACCAGTCCGATCCGCTGAGAGTGGCCCTGGCCCAGCTGGTTTTTGAGGCTTCACATGATCCCTTCGACTCGGCAAAAGTATATCTTGGCAGTTATCCATTTGATTCACTGTCTGTCGGCTGGGATAAATTTTTTATCTGGGAACCACTTAAGCTTACAGATCCAACAAGCAGCCGGGATACCTCAGTGCTGGTTGTTCTCGACACCCTGAAAGAGGTCACGCCCGATTACCCGCATTTCCCGTTTGCATATTATGATTATCCATATCAGGGCGATTCCATCCGTATGGCCGTGGAACAGCTTATGAAATTTGTCGATTCACGTGATTCAACCATCGTTTATATTACAGGACCGGGAAACGATCTTACTCCAGTGTGGATAAATTCACGATCAGGTTTGATGAAGCGGTACTGGCTTAAGAGCGACCTCAACGATTCGGTAACTGTATGGATAGGCTCGCAGGCGAACAACACTATTGCCCTTTACCTCGAGAACGGGATCAGCTTTGTCCGCCCTTCCAAACAGCTTCTTAATACCAGCGCCAGGCTTGATATCCAGGAAATTGATAAATCCAAATTGCAGAACGTAAGGAAGATAGTTGTTAAGCCTCAGTACTGGAAATACCGTTCAGAAGCAGCTTTTGCGCTTAACCAGGCCTCACTTACAAACTGGGTCAAGGGAGGAGAAAGCAGTATCTCCACATCGCTCGATATTACGGGTTATGCTGACTATAACAATAAACAGCTTAAGATAACCTCAAATAATTTTGCCAGGCTTAAGTATGGTCTTATCTGGACAAACGAAGACGGCATCAGGAAGAACCTCGACCTTATCGAGACAAACTCAAAGCTTAATCATAAAGCCTTCGGCAAATTTGATTTCAGCGCCATAATGCTTTTCAAGACACAGGTGGCAAGAGGTTTCACATACCCCACAGATACAACAAGGACACTGGTGTCAAAATTCATGAATCCGGGTATACTGACATTAGGTTTTGGTCTCGACTATAAACCCAATAAATTTACATCTATAAACTTTTCGCCTCTGTCCTATAAAGGAACATTTGTGATCGACACCACAGGGACCAAAGGTGTTAATGCCGTTGATCCTGCAAAATATGGTATTGCTGCCGGGAAGAAGTCAAAAAATGAACCAGGGATGAGCTTCCTTCTGACCCATGAATATAAGCCGTTTAAGAAGCTGGCCATCACCAACCGGCTCCAGCTCTTTACCAATTATATCAATAATCCCCAGAATATAGACATCGACTGGGAAATGATTCTTACTGCCAACCTTAACTGGTTTACCGATGTAAGGCTGAATACACACCTGATTTTCGACGATGATACGAAATCACCAGTCGATCCTGAGTTTCCAAAGGGAAAAAAGACAGCCAGAGTTCAGTTCAAGGAGCTTCTGGGATTCTCGTTTGTGTTCAGGTTTTAGCCCCCCTTAAGGGGGGATGGGGGGTAAGGTCACAACGCCTTCTGGTAGATTCTGAATTTCTTCACTACCTGGCAGCCGACTCTTTCATATTCGGCTCGCATTTTAAGATTATCCTCCAGAACGAGGTGACTATCAAGTATTTCCATTTTTTGTCTGATAGCCGATTCAAGTATTTTCACCCCCATGAGAACATCTATACCTTTACCCCTGTATTCCTTCTTCACTCCGCCAAGCATCATCATAAGTTTCCTGGTCCTTTTCATTTCGTTCAACACTTTAATGAAGCCAAAAGGTAATACTCTTCCTTTGCAGGCGAGTATTCCAGGGCTTGGATCAGGGATACCAACGGCAAACCCAATCAGCTGATTATCTGCTTCAACCACTTTAATAAACCGCGGATCGAGAATCATCAGGTAACGATTTACGAATTCAACTTTCTCTTTATCGGTAAGAGGTACAAAACCGTAAATTTCCATAAAAGTCTGATTCATAAGCTCAAGGGCAGGGATAATTACTTTTTTCAGCTCTTTCTTTGTTTCAAATTCCCTAATCGTGTATCCTTCAGCCTTTTCAACTCTTGAAAGCACTTTTTTATATATTTCGGGCAGTGATTCCGGCATTTTACCAAGATAATTAACAAGGTCAACCTTCTTGGTATACCCTTCTGTTTCGATAAGCTCAGCCATGTAAAGGGAGTTGCTGGCAGAGGTCATAATCATCGGATAATCAAATCCTTCTATCTGGAAGCCCTGAGGATCTTTGTCTGAAAAGCCCAACGGTCCAACGAGCCCTGTCATCCCTTTGCTTTTTGCCCAGCTCTCAACAGCCGAAATAAGGGCATGGAAGACTTCCCTGTCGTTATAGCATTCCATAAAGCAGAACCGCCCGTGATATTCCTTATGGATCTCGTTATAACGGTTGTTGACAATTCCCATTATCCTTCCCACGGGTTTGCTTTCCCTGTATGCCAGCAGGAGTATGGCATCAGCATATTTATACGATTTATTCTTCTTCTTGTTGAAGAGAAGCCTCTCATCCATATATATCGGAGGAAGCCATTCAGGATCATTACTGTGCACCTGCTCGGGAAGATAGATGAACTCCCGGATTTGCTTTGAAGTTGTTGCCTCCTTTATTATTACTTCTTTCATATTAACTGTTTCTGTACCCGGAACAATTTACTGCAAAGTACATATATTATTATTATCTGACCACAAGATCGAGAATTACGAAAAAGGAAAAAATAATGCTAGCAATTCCGTTTGTGGTTCCAAAAGCCAGGTTGATCCTGCTCAGGTCATCATGTTTCACAATCGTGTGCTGGTAAACCAGGAGACCGGTAAAGACTGCAGCGCCGGTCCAGAACAGGATCCCTCCATTTCCCAGTATTCCTGCTACTATGACCATCACAAAAGTGACCGCATGTACTGCCCCCGAAATGATGAAAGCTTTTTTTCTGCCAAGAGAGGAGGGAAGTGAATAGAGCTTATTTGTTCTGTCAAACTCATCGTCCTGGAGCGAATAAATGATATCGAAACCGCTGACCCAGGTAACGACTATGAGTGAATAGATTACCGGGAGAAGTGCAAATTCACCTGTAACAGAAATATATGCACCTGTCGGAGCAAGGCTTAATCCAAGGCCAAGAATAAAATGACATAGTGAAGTAAATCGTTTGGTGAGGCTGTAACCCAGGATTATGATGAGGGCTGCCGGCGACAAAAATAATGTCAGCCTGTTTATGAATCCTGCAGCAACCATAAAAAGGACGGAATTCACTACGATGAAAATTATTGCGGCTTTTTTGCTGATGATGCCTGCCGGTATTTCCCTTGTTCTGGTTCGCGGATTCAGCGAGTCATAATACCTGTCGGCCAGCCTGTTGAATCCCATGGCCGCATTTCTTGCCAGCACCATGCAGAGTACTACAAGAAGAAGAATCCTCAGGCTGAAGTCATGATCAGTGAGTGTGGTTGCAAGGCTGAATCCGATCAGGGCGAAGGGCATGGCAAAGACAGTATGGCTGAACTTTACCATCGACATATAGTTTTTCAACCGTTCAGCAATGGCTCTCATACTTCAAGTGTCTTCCTGTAAAGCTCGTAACTTTCATCATCATAGGCCACGAAGATCACTTTCTCGGGCAGGGAACTATTCAAAAGAAAGCGTTTGGTTTCATTAACAGCAATTACTGCGGCAAGGTCTTTTGGGAAGCCATATACGCCTGTTGATATACCCGGGAATGCGATTGTCTTTATCTTATTCGCCCTGGCAAGTTTCAGGCTCGCCTGGTAGCAGGAGGCCAGGGTTGCTGTTTCGTCGCGGTAGCCGCCATACCATACAGGACCGACAGTGTGAATAACATATTTCGCCGCGAGGTTGTGTCCTGAAGTAATCTTTGCTTCTCCTGCCCGGCATCCGCCCAGCGACTCACATTCGGCAAGAAGTCCCGGGCCTGCAGCCCTGTGAATAGCGCCGTCGACTCCGCCGCCGCCAAGAAGAGAGGAGTTTGCTGCATTAACGATGGCATCGGCATCTATTGCCGTGATGTCTCCTTTTACAACCTCAAGCCTCTTTTTCTTCATCATCTGATCCTGGCATCCAGTTCTTTCTCGAAGATGCTGACAAGGTTAGTCATCACCTTCTCAATGTTCTTGTCGGTCAAGGTACGCTGGTCATCCCTTAGGATAAAGCTTACTGCATATGATTTTTTATTATCGCCCAGGGAATCACTTTCGTAAACATCAAACAGGTCGACCGATTTCAGAATATGCTTCTCGGCTTTCAGGGCAAGATCCCTTATCTGGCTGAACCTTATATTCCTGTCGATCAGCAGTGCAAGATCGCGTCTGACCCATGGATATTTAGGCAGTTCATGGAAGGAAATTTTATGTTCCCTGATTGACGACATCAGCATATCCCATTCGATGTGGGCATAGAAAACATCCTGCTCAATACCGAACATAGTCAAATATTCCCTCGTTAATTTTCCTGCTTCAGCAAGAATCTTATTACCTGATGACCATGTAACCGAATCGGAGAAGTATTTCCGGATGCTTTCACCCTTGCGAAGATTGTCATAATCGATTCCAAGGCGCGACATAACCATCTCTACTGTCGATTTGATATTAAAGAAAGACGTCGGTCCGGTACTGCTGTTCCACCGTTTATAACCTGTCTTCCCGGAAAGGAAAATATCAAGTGATTTGCTTTCGGTGAAATCTTTTACCTCCGGGGTTTTCTTTTCATGATTCAGCCTGAAGTAACAGTTCCCGAATTCAAAAAGCCTGAGATCGGGATTCTGCCTGTTAATGTTCCAGGCGACCGAGCTCAGCCCGCCATATAACAGTGACTGCCGCATGGCATTCAGATCGGAACTGAGCGGATTTGCCAGAAGAACTGTCTTTTCATTGTCGAAGTCGCCCTTCTCATAAAAGGCTGAAGGATTGAGTGAGTTGCACATTATTTCTGAGAAGCCGTTGGCGACGAGCATATCTGAAATAATATTGACAACCTTCTCCCTGTCGGGTTTTTCGATAGTGTAAAGAGTGGAGTTTATATGTTCCCCTGTTTCAATATTATTATAGCCAAAGATCCTCAGGATCTCTTCAATTACGTCGGCCTCTCTCTGAACATCAACACGGTATGAAGGGATCTCCAGAGTAAGCCTGTCGCCTGTCTCGCTGAGTATTTTTATTTCCAGCAGGCCGAGTATCTTTTTAATCAGAGCGGGTTCAATAGTTTTGCCTATCAGCCTTTTTATCGAAGAATATGTGGCTTCAACAGTTTTCCTGGCGATCTTTATGGGATAGATATCCACAATCTCTGAAGAGACAGATCCGCCGGCAACTTCTTTTATCAGCAGTGCTGCTCTTTTAAGCGCCCATGGAGTTATTTCCGGATCAGCGCCTCTCTCGAACCTGAATGAAGCATCAGTGTTCAGACTGTGCCTTCTTGCCGTTTTCCTGATCGAAACAGGATTAAAATATGCGCTCTCAAGAAAAACACTCCTGGTTGAATCTGTAACACCCGATTTTATTCCTCCGAAAACACCTGCAATACACATGCCCTCATTTACATTACAGATCATAAGGTCTTTTGAGGAGAGGCTTCTCACGACGCCGTCGAGGGTAGTGAATTTTGTTCCGTCGGGAAGGTTCCTGATTATCACTTTCCTGCCATCGATAGTGTCAGCGTCGAAGGCATGAAGAGGCTGACCTGTCTCGTGCTGTACAAAATTTGTGACGTCTACAATATTATTTATTGGATTGAGACCTATTGACCTGAGTCTTGTCTTCAGCCATGCAGGTGATTCACCGACCTTTATACCGCTGATTGTCAGACCTGTATATCGCGGGCAGGCTGTTTGGTTCTCAATTATAACATCGAACTTGTTTTCATTGTTGTCCGTCTTAAAGCTTTCAACTGACGGTCGCGTAAGCTTTTTTTCAGAGCCTTCATTGATGGTGAGGTAAGCTGCGAGGTCCCTTGCCACCCCGTAATGAGATCCGCTGTCGATCCGGTTGGGAGTGAGGCCTATCTCGAATACAGTATCTTTGGTAATACCGAAATAATCCGATGCCGGTGTCCCCGGTACCGCATCCTTATCGAGAACCATTATGCCTTCGTGGTGTGTGCCCAGACCAAGTTCATCCTCAGCACATATCATCCCTTCAGAGAGCTCGCCGCGGATCTTTGTCTTTTTTATCTCAAGGCTCCCGGCGCCTTTATATACTGTTGCGCCAACCATTGCAACAGGTACTTTTTGTCCGGCAGCCACATTAGGTGCACCACAAACAATATGAAGAGGCTCGGATCCGCCCACGTTCACTGTCGTGACTGAAAGCTTGTCGGCATCAGGATGTCTCTGGCATGTCAGCACTTCGCCGATGATTATACCTTTTAGTCCTCCTTTCACAGAGTCCCATTCCTCCATTGCTTCCACTTCAAGACCAATACCAGTAAGAATATGTGAGAGCCTGGCCGGTTCAATATCGATATCAAGGTAATCCCTGATCCAGTTATAAGAGATCTTCATCTTTAATTTTAATGAGAAAGCACAAATATAAAGTATTTTATTTAACAGATTATTCAACGAAGGTCAGCAATGGTGCACCCTGTTAGTCGTTCTGTACCTGCACCGGTGAGTTGAAAAAAGTTTATCCATCTTACCCTTAAATACCTATATTTGCAATCAAACATTAATATATGGTTATTGAAAAAAATGACAGGCTGATTCTCCTTACCAACGACGACGGACTCTATGCTGCAGGTCTGAAGACACTTCATGAGGTGATGGAAGAGTTCGGAAAAGTTGTTCTGGTCTCAACCATGGAAAGTCAGTCGGGAATGTCGCAGGCGCTGACAGTCAAAACACCTCTCAGGGTAAAGCTTCTCGATGAGACAGAAAAACACAGGATATATGCATGCAACGGAACGCCGACAGATAGTGTGAAGCTGGCTGTAAACCAGCTGCTCGAGAGGATGCCTGACCTGGTAATATCGGGTATCAATCACGGGGCAAATGCCTCTGTAAGCGTTCTTTATTCCGGCACCATGGCCGCCGCACTCGAAGGATGCCTGTATGGAATTACCTCAGCAGGGTTTTCGCTGAACAGCTTCTCGCCGGCAGCCGACTTCTCGGTATGCAGGGATTATATCCGGATAGTAATGAAAAGACTGACAGAGAAGTCTCTGCCGCGAGGTATCTGCCTTAATGTAAATATACCTGCCGTTGAACCGGAGAAGATTAAAGGGATAAAAATATGCAGGCAGTCAAGAGGCAACTGGAAAGAAGAGTTCGAAAAGCGGAAAGACCCTATGGGAAAAACCTATTACTGGCTAACAGGCAGGTTCAACAATCATGAACCTGAAGCACAGGATACTGATGAATGGGCACTTGCAAACAATTTTGTATCCGTTGTTCCCGTTTCTGTCGATATGACAGCTCACTCGTTCATCGATGAGCTTAAAAAAGAGTTCAGCCTATGAAAGTCGCAGAAAAATATGACAGGGTTGCGACAGGCCTGATATCGGGATTATTGCTTCCACTTATTGTTGCCGTTTTTGTTTTTGTTTTTTCGAAGGGTGATCCTTCACCCGGTGAGTGGATCAAGAGAGTCTCTGCGGCAGGAGTAGAGACACATATAATAAGTCTCTGCGTGTTTCCCAATGTTCTGATCTTCCTTCTTTTTAATCATTTCGATATGCTCCGGGCTTCCCGGGGCGTACTGGGAATTACGATAGCCTGGGCTTTAGTTGTTTTTCTGGTTAAGTTGTTTTAATGAAATATTTCCTTATTGCCGGAGAACAATCCGGTGACCTTCATGGTTCAAACCTGATAAGGGAGCTTATCAGAACCGACAAGGCTGCAGAAGTAGTTTGCTGGGGCGGCGACCTGATGGCCGATGCCGGGGCAAAGGTGCTGAAGCATTATCGCGAAACAGCCTTTATGGGATTTACCCTGGTGCTTAAAAACCTGAAGACTATATTCCGGAATCTTGCCCTCTGTAAGCAGCAGATCGCTCAGTTCAACCCCGATGTGGTGATACTTATTGACTACCCCGGATTTAACCTGAGAATTGCTGAATATGCTACAAATTCAGGATTCAGGGTATTCTACTATATCTCTCCTAAATTCTGGGCATGGAACGAGGCCAGGGTTAAGAAGGTGAAAAAGTATGTCGACAGAATGTTTATCATTTTTCCCTTTGAAACAGGTTTTTATTCAAAGTATAATATCCCCGTGAGGTATGACGGGAATCCGCTTGTTGATGAAATCGAAAAAATGAAATCCTCAATGCCCTCCTGTGAAGATATCAGGAAGGAGCTTGACCTTGGTGATAAACCTGTTATAGCACTTCTCGCAGGAAGCAGAAAGCATGAGGTTAAGTATATTCTCCCACAGATGAAAAAAGTGGTGAAGCATTTCCCGGAGTACCAGTTTGTGCTTGCAGGAGTAAGGAACATGCCTGATGATCTTTATACAAAAGTGCTTGGTGACGCCCCCGTGAAAGTGATAAAGGAAAAAACGTATGAGATCATAAAGATCTCCGAAGCCGCCATAATCAAATCCGGCACCTCAACGCTCGAAACTGCACTGCTGGGCATACCACAGGTAGTCTGTTATAAGACTGATTTCTTCTCCATGCTGATAGGCCTTATTGTAATAAAAGTTAAATATATCTCGCTGGTAAACCTGATAATGAACAGAGAGGTGGTAAAAGAAATCATAGGTTATGATGTTAATGAAAAGAACCTGGTAAGGGAACTGAAGGATATCCTTCCCGGGGGTGCTATCCGCGAAAAGATGCTGACGGAGTACAGGACCCTCAGCGACATACTTGGGCCGGCCGGGGCATCTTCCAGGATAGCACAGCAGATGGTTTCAGAAATCAGTACGCCACTTAGAATGAATTGATGCGCAAATTGTTCTATCCATCCTTCTTCAGAATATTCCTGGCGGCAATCACGCTATCTGTAATTCCTGCGGGAGAAATGTTTTCGCAGGTCGATATAAGGTTATTTGCCGATAAGACACCGGAATCAGCTGTTTTCACTGTCGTATCCGGAGAATTTGAGGTGAAGGATTTTTCAGGAAATATATGGCTGATAAAAGCAGGGACTCCCGTAGTTGTCTCAAAATTCAGGGAGAGGCTGGCAGTTAAGGTGATGTATGACAATGCTATAGCCTGCGATTCGGTACTATTCACAGGAATAACGGGAAAGGACCTCTTCTACCTGAGGATCATGGGACAGAATGTTCCAAGGAACATCTATAGCGGCAGTCTGAAATGCATTCCGGATATGACAACCCTTGTAATGATAAACACATGCGATATTGAGTCATATGTTGCCGGAGTCGTAAAAGCTGAAGGCGGATCAGGCAAGCACCCTGAGTTTTACAGGACACAATCTGTCATTGCCCGGACATATATGTTCAGATATCTTGGAAAGCATACTGCGGATCACTTTAATCTGTGCGACAATACACATTGCCAGGTCTACAGGGGAGTGACTACTGATTCTGCAATTATCAGGGCGGCACTCGATACCAGGGGTGAAGTAATTTTCGGTCCCGATTCGCTGCCGGTAATAGCTGCCTTCCATTCAAATTGCGGTGGCGAAACGGCTGCTTCTGAGGATGTATGGCTCACACCGCAGCCATATCTTCGCAGGGTTACCGATCCGCATTGCTCTTCGGGACGTAACGCCGTATGGCAGGTCACAAAAAGCCTTCAGGAATGGAAGAGCTACCTCGGGAAGGCAGGATTTACAGGCGATGATGCATTGTTAAATTATTCACAGTTAAAGCGTTCTGAGGATTATGCCGTAGGAGATATCAGGATCCCTTTCCGCCAGGTGAGGAGCGACTTTAATCTGAGGTCGACATTTTTCTCAGTATCAGTGAAAGGTGATTCTGTGCTGTTAATGGGAAGGGGTTACGGCCATGGCGTTGGCTTATGCCAGGAAGGGGCCATGGTTATGGCAGCCAAAGGATTCAACTACAGGCAGATCATTGGCTTTTATTATACAGGGGTCACTGTAAGGACAATTCCCTGACAAGCCGCTGTGAATATTTTTTTCACTTCCTCTCTTAAGGAGGGAAGGCGGCGCGATTAAAAATGATTATTTTTGCCAATCATCTTAAGTTATGCTTGCAATTTTCCGTAAAGAGATCAGAGGTTTCTTCAATACGCTGACAGGATATATCGTGATCATTGTCTTTTTATTGGTCAACTCCCTGTTTATGTGGGTGTTCCCCGGAGAGCTGAACATTATTGACAACGGTTATGCAGGACTCGATACGCTCTTTTTCCTTTCACCCTGGGTCTTCCTCTTCCTGGTACCGGCGGTAACAATGAGGATGATCGCTGAAGAAAAGCGCCTCGGCACTATTGAGCTTCTCTATTCCAAACCTGTGACTGAAAGGGAAATAGTATGGGGGAAATATCTCGCCTCTGTCGTCCTGGTTATTTTCTCACTGATCCCATGCCTGGTCTTCTTTGCATCGGTTTATACACTGGGAGAGACACCCGGCAACCTCGATAAAGGCGGAACACTGGGGGCATTCACAGGCCTTTTCTTCCTTGCTGCAATATATGCATCAGCAGGTATCTTTGCATCATCACTCACCGACAACCAGGTTATTGCTTTCATAATAGCCGTTCTTATTTGCTTCATCCTCTTCATGGGATTTGATTCTTTTGCATATCTGCCGGGACTGAAAAAGCTTGATGAGTTTCTTATCAGGCTGGGGATAAATGAACATTATAAATCTATCAGCCGTGGTGTGATCGACATACGCGACATTACCTATTTTATTGCAGTGTCGCTGATCTTTAATGAGGCGACCAGGCTTGTCCTGCTGTCGAGAAAATGGCGCAAAAGAAGCTGAGAATGGAAGGAAGGACCAACATAAAGCTCAGGTACTGGATCCGGTTTTTAACGTCGGCTGCGATCATAATTGTCCTTTCACTTATCGCAGGATCAATTAAGCTGAGGCTTGACCTCACAGAAGATAAGAGATATACACTCTCAGAGCCTACACGTGAAATTCTAGAAGCAATTGAAAAAGACGTTTTTGTAGAAGTCTACCTCGACGGCGAGATGCCAATACCCCTTAAAAGACTTAGAAGGTCGGTGGAAGAGATGCTCGAGGAGTTCCGGATCGTTTCAAATAATCATATCGACTACGATTTCATAAATCCGGCAGGTGCGGGAAATGCACAGCAGCGACAGGCACAGTATGAAGCTCTCATCAGTAAAGGCCTCAGTCCTGTAAACATAATGGCCGGCGATGATGAAGGCGGTTCGAGCCAGAAAATGATCTTCCCGGGCATGATCTTCAACTATGAGGGACAGGAGATCCCGCTCGATATTCTGAAAAACAACCAGTCGGCTTCATACGAGCAGAACATCCTTCATTCTGTTGAAGCCCTTGAGTATGAGATGATCCAGACCATTGCAACCATTACATCTGATTCTGTCTACAGGGTCGCATTTATCGAAGGTCATGGTGAATACTCAGAACTCGAGGTGGCTGATATAACTCGTAGCCTGGCAAGATATTTCACTATCGACAGGGGCGCCATAGAAGGAAGGCACGGAATCCTCGACAAATATTCAGCGATAATAGTCGCCGGTCCGGTTAACGGATTTTCAGAAACAGATAAGCTGATCATTGATCAGTATATAATGAACGGAGGTAAGGTATTATGGGTCTATGAAGAAGTTGCTGTAAATACAGATTCCCTTGTTTACGGCGAGACCATTGGAATTTATACGCCTCTTAATATCGAAGATCAGCTTTTCAGGTATGGTGCACGCGTTAATCCTGAAGTAGTACAGGATATGGATTACATGGTAATTCCGCTGACGGTGCTTACCGGCCCTGAGAACAGGCAGGTTGTTCCTGCACCATGGATCTATTATCCGAGGCTGGTTCCACGAAATGACCACCCTGTAACAAGAAACCTTAACCGGATTGCCGGGAAATTCGTTAACACGATCGATACTGTCGGACTCGACCCGGCTGTTAGAAAAACAACCCTTCTCACAACATCAGGATTTTCAAGAACACTTTCGCCACCTCTCAGGATAAGCCTGAAAGAAGCTGAAACAGTTCCCAGGGAAATTGATTTCCCCCGGTCGCATATACCTGTAGCCGTCTTGCTTGAAGGAGTTTTTACCTCGGCATTCAAAAACAGAATGACTGGAAGCCTTACAGGCGGTAAAGATATTAACCTCAGAACTGAGAGCGAAAGAACAAGGATGATTGTCATTGCCGATGGCGATATTATAAGAAATGAGATACAGAGGTCAGGTTCGTCTTCAGGTTTCTATCCACTAAGCAAAGACAGGTATACGGGTGAAGTGCTTGGCAACCGCGATTTTGTTGTAAACTGTGTTAATTACCTGGTCGACGACAACGGGCTTATGCAGCTTCGTTCACGCGAGGTAAAGCTCCGCCTTATCGACAAACCGAGGATAAAGAAGGAAAAAGCTTTGTGGCAGATCGTCAATGTGGCCGGACCTCTGTTGGTTGTAGTCATTGCCGGTCTTGCTTACAGCCTCTTAAGAAAACGGAAATATGCCGGTTAAATGGACAAGCTGGTTTCGAGAAATATAGGATTGACGATTCTTCTTGTGGCGGCCCTGGTGGTGGTAATCCTAATCAGGACCAGGACACCTTTTGGCTCCGACAATGCCTCCTTCGGGACCACTCCCGGAAAGGAAATAACTAAAATAGAGCTTTCAGCCAAAGGTGAACAACTGGTACTTGAGAAGAAAGATAATAAGTGGTTCGTAAATGACCGGTATGAGGCCCGTAAAGGAGGGATTGTCTTCATGGAAAGCATACTTACAGGGCTGAGGATAAAATCGCCGGTATCCGACGAAATGTTCACCAGCGTGATCACTGAAGAAAATATTAAGCCTGTCAGGGTCAGGGTGTTTGAAAACAAGAGAATCATTAACTCATTCCTGGTGTACAAGACAACCTCTAACCAGTTTGGCAACATTATGAAGATTTCAGAACGATCGAAATCATTCATAACATACCTGCCCGGATTTGAGGGAGATATTGGCTCTCTTTTTACGCTCAATGAACTCTACTGGATACCCTACACCCTCTTTAATCTTCTTCCGTCTGAAATTGCCGCGGTAAAGTATGAAGATGTAAAAGACACAGCTTCATCATTTTACATAAGCCGCAGGGGAAAGGATCTGACCCTCTCTTCAGGCGGCAGGCTGTTGACAGGATGGGACTCCGTGCGTGTACACAGGTATATCTCTTATTTTACCCTTGTTCCTTTCGAAAGCTGGGCCGCTGATCTTAGCGGCGGGGAGTCAGACAGCATAAGAAGGCAGGATCCTTTATACAGGATAACTGTAACTAAATCTGATGGTTCTGCGAGCATCCTTACTTTATGGGCCAGGAGAGACCCTCTTACCGGTGAAACAGACAATAACAGGCTGTGGGGAAAAACAAGCGAACGCGACGATCTGTTCATTATCAGGTATTTCGATATTGATCCGCTGATAAAGAAAAGGGCATATTTCTTTACCCGATAATTTTTGTTTGAATGAATATTTTTTTTTTGTAATATTGATATTCACGAATTGGCCGGAAATATCCGCTCAATTTGTTAAAAATGAATTGTATAGATAATGTAATTAACTAAGAATTCAACTAAAACCACCGACAATATGAAATTTGTAGTCTCCAGCACCGAGCTCCTTGGTCATCTGCAGGCCATAAGCAGGGTAATCAGCTCTAAGAATACACTTCCGATCCTTGACAATTTCCTGTTTAACCTGAGCGGAAATGATCTTGAAATAACAGCATCTGACCTCGAATCGACGCTGATAACCAGGATGAAACTTGAAAATACCCAGGGCGATGGTATGATCGCACTACCTGCACGGATACTTCTCGACACTCTCAAGGAGTTCTCGGCACAACCCCTCACGTTCGATATTAACCTCGAAACGATGGCTGTTGTTATCAGCTCCGAAAATGGTAAATTCAATGTGGTGGGACAGAACGGGGTCGATTTTCCTGCTCTTCCGGCAATTAAGAAAGATAAGAAATTCTCTTTCACCATCAATGCCGACATTATGCTGGCAGGTATCAATAAAACCCTTTTTGCTACTGCCGACGACGAACTGCGGCCGGTGATGGGAGGTATATTCATTGAGGCTTCAACCGATAAAATTACATTTGTGGCTTCAGATGCACATAAGCTCGTCAGGTACCAGCGCAGCGATGCACATGCCGACGACAATGCATCATTTATCCTGCCCAAAAAACCGGCTTCACTGCTGAGAAATATCCTTCCCAGGGAAGAGGGACCATTCAAAGTTGAATTTGACGATAAAAATGCTTTCTTCAACCTTAACGACTATAAGGTGGTGTGCCGTCTTGTTGAAGGCAACTATCCTAATTACAACTCAGTAATTCCAAAAAATAATCCCCGCAAGATCACAGTTGACAGGGTGGAATTCTATAACACGCTGAAAAGGGTTTCAGTATTCTCAAACCAGGCAAGCAACCTTGTGAAACTTCAGCTAAAGGGAAACCAGATTACTGTGTCGGCACAGGATATAGACTTCTCAATTTCAGCATACGAAAGAATAAAATGCCAGTATGAGGGCGAAGAGATCGAGATCGGTTTCAAATCGGTCTTCCTTCTCGAAATACTTTCAAATATCGCTTCACAGGATGTTATGGTAGAACTCGCCGATCCTACAAGAGCAGGGCTTTTTCTGCCTGCAGAATCAGAAAATGAGGCTGAGGATCTGCTCATGCTGCTGATGCCCATGATGATAAATGCCTGATATTGGAACTAAAGCTTAAACGTCCTATTGTCTTTCTCGACCTCGAAACGACAGGTCTTAATGTTTCGACTGATCGTATCGTGGAAATATCTTTCCTGAAGATAAACCCCGATGGTACCGAACAGAGACTTAATACTCTTGTCAATCCCGAAATGCCTATTCCGCCAAAAGTTACTGCACTGCATGGCATAACGGATGCTGATGTTGCTAAAGCCCCTGTATTCGGGGAGATAGCAAAGAACCTTGCATCATTTCTTGAAGGATGTGACCTTGCCGGCTTTAACGCAATTAAATTCGACATTCCGGTACTGGCCGAAGAGTTCCTTCGCACAAACACCGATTTTAACTTCAGGAAAAGACGATATGTCGATGTACAGGTCATCTTCCACAAAAAGGAACAGAGAACCCTTTCGGCTGCATACCAGTTTTATTGCGGGAAAGAACTGAAAAACGCACATACTGCAGAGGCCGACACCGATGCTACCTATGAAGTCCTGAAATCGCAGCTCGACAGGTATAATGACCTTGAAAACGATATCGAGAAATTATCAGGACTCAGCTCATTTAATAATAACGCCGATTTTGCCGGGAGGATCATATTCGATGAAAACGGAAATGAAATCTTCAATTTCGGTAAGCATAAGGGAAAAAAGGTTGAAGCAGTCCTGAAAGAAGAACCTTCATATTATTCATGGATGATGAACGGAGACTTTCCTCTCTATACCAAGAAAGTTCTTACTGAGATCAAACTGAGGACTTTCGGCAATTGATTATTAATCATGAAGATTATCTGTATCGGACTGAACTACCGGAAGCATGCCATGGAGCTGGGAAGGCCGCTGCCTGCAGAACCGGTTGTCTTTCTCAAACCCGACTCTTCAATTGTTAAAAACAATAAACCGTTTTTTCTTCCGGGGTTTTCATCAATGATCCATTATGAAGTTGAGGTGGTCGTAAAGATCAGCAAGCTTGGCAAAGGAATAAGCCCAAAATATGCACATCGTTATTTTGATGAGCTGACTGTTGGTATCGATATTACGGCACGCGATATTCAGAACAGGAATTCAGCTGCTGGTCTCCCCTGGGAACTCTCAAAATGTTTTGACGGATCGGCTCCCCTGGGGAAATTTGTCGCCGCAGACTCCGTGGCCGACATAAACAACCTCGACTTCCGCCTGGAGATCAACGGAAATATTGTGCAGAAGGGAAACACTTCCGATATGATATTCAGCATCAGTGAGATCGTGGCTTATGTCTCGCAATTTTTTACGCTTAAGACCGGCGACCTTATATTCACCGGCACTCCTTCCGGCGTAGGTCCGCTGAAAAAAAATGATAACCTGGTTGCTTATCTGGGTGACGAGGAGCTGCTCGACATGATGATAAAATAAGGAAGGATTTTTGTCAGCTTTTAATGACGTCTCTCCTGATCACCTCCAGGGCTCTCTCTTTGTAGAAATCGCCGGCAAGATTTTTATCGACAAGCAAAACATTAATAAAATCAAGAGCTTTCTTAACTGTCTTTGACCTCCGGCGGTGCAGATGACCCTTTTCGGGGTGTGTGTTCAGAAACGAGGGGCCGCTGTGCTTCCAGGAAAACCAGGGCATTATAAGTCCCAGGGCGTTCATCCAGGCATAAAACCTTGTTGTGCTTCCAACTCCATTGGAACTGTCACCTTCATCCTGCAGTTCATCATGTACCAGATTGCCGATATATCCCTTTTTCTGATATGAAGCCAGCTGCCTGTACAGTCGCGAACCTGTCGACACCATGCTTGCCCCCAGGGCAAGATGAAAAGGTTTTTTGAAAACCAGCTTTTCCCTGTTTTTTTCAGCCAGGTAACATGCAGTCTGTGCGGCCGCAACGGTTCCGCTGCTGGAAGCAACCATAATAAGTTGTGTATCAGGTGTATATCCGTTTGAAAGTAGCTGCCTGAAAGAATTTGAGATGATATGGCTCTGCTCAGGCCTCGATTCCGGCTTCTGCGAATTATTCAATGCCCACGCAACATTCCTCATGTTCGTTTTATAAGAGACTCCCTTAATTAATGCGAAATTCTCGCCCATTATCTCACGCATCATTTTTATAAATGAACCTGTGAAAACATTGTACTTGTCGTCCCTGGCTTCCGCTCCCGCGAAAAACCAGACCATGACCCTGTGGTCTCTTTTTACGGAATCCATTTCTGGAGGTTGAAAATTCTTTATTATTAATTAATTATGGAGCCAAAGATATTAATTCCGGTCTATATCAGGGTCAGCTCAAAAACCTATTCCTTCAGTTAAAAAAACTTAATTGCATCACAGGTAACTTTAGTTGGGTGCAACACGATGAATAATTTTATATCTTACTTCGTGATTCTGAAGTGTAATCTTAACCAGATAAAACCTATGAAAGAAAAAAGCAAAGAAACAAGAAGAGACTTCATCAAAAAGTCTGCAGGTGCAGCTGCACTGCTCTCCATGCCGACAATTATTCCGGCAAACGTTTTTGGCTCGGCCGATAAAGTGAGAGTTGCGGTTCTTGGCGTCAATGGCCGTGGAACAAGCCACATCGCCGGATTTATGCAGCAACCTGATGCAGAGGTGGTCTGTCTCTGCGATCCCGACCTGAATATCCTTGGCAAACGTGCCGATGAGTTCGAAAAGAAATATGGAAAGAAAGTTATCCAGCAGCAGGATCTCAGGAGAGTTTTTGAAGACAAATCTATCGATGCAGTAAGTGTTGCAACACCGAATCACTGGCATGCTCTGGCAACAATATGGGCATGTCAGGCAGGCAAGGATGTATATGTTGAGAAGCCGGGTGCACATAATATATATGAAGGAAGAAAGATGGTCGAGGCTGCAGCAAAATATGACCGTATTGTTCAGCATGGTGTCCAGCTTCGCAGCTCAGTGGCAGTGCAGGAAGCCATACAACACCTCAGGAGCGGACTTATAGGAAATGTATATATGGCCCGCGGCCTTGTCTTCCGCTGGAGAGGCGATATAGGCAGGAAAGGTCCGGGTACAATACCCCAGGGCCTTGATTATGACCTCTGGACAGGGCCGGCAGAAATGCTGCCTTATTCCGAAGACTGGGTACATTATAACTGGCACTGGCAGTGGAACTATGGTAACGGCGACGTCGGAAACCAGGGTATCCATGAAACCGACCTTTGCATGTGGGGACTCAATGTCGGACTGCCCGAAGTGATAACTGCAGGCGGAGGTAAATTCCTCTTCGATGATGCCAAGGAAACACCTGAACTGCTGGCATCAACATATTATTATCCTAAGGAGAAAAAGATCATTGAATTCGAAGTGCGCCCATGGATAACGAACCAGGAAAACGGAGTTGACGTAGGAAATATATTCTATGGAAGCGAAGGCTACCTGGTTGTCTACAATTACGACAGGTATGAATCATTCCTCGGCAGGAATAAGAAACCTGGACCGTCAAAGCGTGAGGGCGGAGATCATTATGCCAACTTTATCAAAGCTGTCAGGGCCCATGATAAATCAATCCTTAATGCACCTGTTGAAACAGCGCATCTGGCATCAGGACTTGCTCACCTGGGTAACATAGCTTACCGCACAGGACGTACCCTTTACTTCAATCCTGCTACAGAGAAATTTGTAAAAGACAAGGAAGCTGATAAATATCTCACACGTCCGGCCCGCAAGCCTTTTGTTGTTCCTGATGTAGTTTAGTCTGTTACAAGATATTCAGGAGCTTTACGATATCTGGTTGCCTGCTCGAAAGAGTAGGCAACCTCTATTAATACCGGTTCACTCCAGGCTCTGCCAACAAAGCTGATGCCCACAGGCATGTTTTCGATGAATCCCATCGGTACAGTGATAGAGGGGTATCCAGCGATCGCTGCCAGCGAAGAACTCCCTCCGGTATAATGATCTCCATTCAGAAGGTCTGTCTTCCAGGCAGGCGATCCTGTCGGCAGTATGATGGCATCGAGCTTATGAGTGTCCATCATCTTGTCGATACCTTCTTCCCTTGTTGCTTTACGGCATTTCTCAAGCGCTGAAAGATATTCCGGAGAAGTCAGATCGCCCTTCTTCTCGGCATCAATAAGTATCTTCTGGTTGAAATATTTAAGTTCGATGATATCCTTTTTGTTGAATTCAATAAGGTCGCTGAGCGTTTTAACCGGAACATCGCCGCCCAGGGCTGCGAAATATTTATTCAGCCCGTCCTTGAATTCGTAAAGAAGGACCTGGAGCTCCGCATCACTATATTCACTCTGTGGAGGGGCCTCCACATCCACGATCACGGCACCCTGGGAAACCATGTTCTTTATTGCTCTTTCCATCAGCGAATCGACTTTGTCGTTGAATCCGCCTGAGTTTATTACCCTTCCGATCCTTTTTCCGCTGAGGCCCTCTTTCTTCAGAAATACTGAATAATCTGTCAGGAACTTCCCTTCCGACGCTGATGTCTTGAGGTCCCCGGGATCAATGCCTGTCATGGCACCCAGGACGATTGCAGCATCTTCGACGGTTCGGCACATCGGTCCGGGTGTATCCTGTGTCCACGAAATAGGAATTATCCCGGTACGGCTTAACAAACCCACCGTCGGCTTAATACCTGCCAGCCCGCAATTATTTGAAGGACAAACGATTGATCCATCGGTTTCGGTGCCTATTGCAGCCATACAGAGGTTGGCAGATGCAGCTACACCTGAACCGGAGCTGGAGCCGCAGGGATTTCTGTCGAGAACATATGGATTCTTTGTCTGACCACCTACGCCGCTCCATCCGCTCGACGAAGTATATGCCCTGAAATTTGCCCATTCGCTGAGATTGGCTTTTGCAATAATCACCGCTCCGGCCTCCCTGAGCTTAGAGGCGATATAACTGTCCCTGGCCGCAAAGGAACTCCTCAGCGCCGTGGCCCCTGCTGTTGTAGGCATTTTGTCTTTAGTGTCTATGTTGTCTTTCAATATCACAGGTACACCGTGAAGAGCTCCTCTAATCCTGCCTTCAGTTATTTCCCTGTCGAGTTCCTCAGCAATTTTTATAGCATCGGGATTTATCGAAATTATCGAATTAAGTGATGGACCATTACGGTCTATTGAATTGATCCTGTCGAGATAAGCTGATGTCACATCAGCAACTGAAAACTTACCGTCGCGATATCCCTGCTGCAATTGTGTTATAGTCATTTCCAGAAGCCATTCGTGTGCTTCCGTGCTCTCCTGCCGGCTGACTGGTCCATTGCAGGCAGCAGAAACCAGTACCATTACCGCCAGGCAGGTAATGTTTCTTATTGTCAGGCTTTTCATATTGCGGTTTTATTTATTGCCGGATTGTCATTATCATGTAAAATTATGATAATTCACCGTTTTTCATATATTTGTTTAGAACGAAAAAGTGGAGCTCAGACCATGGCTGATATTTATATAAAATTGCTTGAGATCAATGGAAATTCAAAAGAGCTCTGCCTGGCAACTGTTACCGCAACTTCCGGGTCGACACCACAGAAACCGGGTAGTTCCGCAATCTTTGAAAAAGGTGTTCTGATTGCCGGAACAGTTGGCGGAGGTATCGTCGAGGAAAAGGCCAGGGAAGCCTCGATACTTTGCTCGGAGACTGGAAAATCATGCCTGGTAAGCTTTGATCTCGACAACGAGATATCTGACAAAAAAGAAGCTATCTGCGGAGGCACGATAGAAATACTTATTAACGCAAATCCGCTTATTCACAGGAGTGTTTTCGGCGACATGATGAAATCAGTCGCAAATCGTGAGACAGGCATTCTTATTACCATGGTTACGGATTTTAATGCCGGACAGGTGCTGGTCAACAGGTACTGGATGACTGAAAAGAAAATTCCTGAACTGCCACAGGAAATACTTGATGAAATAGTGCCTGAGGCTATGCTGATGATCAGCTCCGGCGAGCAGAATAAATTTGAAAGTGTCAGGGTCTCAATCGCCGGTGAAGAACCTTCTCCGGTATGTTTTCTCGAAAAGATATCACCGAGGCCAAGGCTGGTCATTGCAGGAGCCGGTCATGTTGGCAAAGCGCTTTCCGAGATTGGCAGTTTTGCAGGCTTTGAAGTCACTGTGATTGACGACAGGAAGGATTATGCCAACGCATCAAACCTTCCATTTGCAGACAGGATAATCGTGAAGAATATCGGTACAGCGATCTCTGAGATCAATGCAGGGAAAGGTACATATATTGTAATTGTGACACGCGGACATAGTAATGATGCTGAAGCTCTTAAGCCGGCAATACGGTCAGGAGCTGCCTATGTGGGAATGATCGGGAGCAGGATGAAGGTAGCACGGATGAAGGCAGAATTCCTGAAAAACAAATGGGCCACTGAAGAGGAATGGGCCAGAATTCATTCACCGGTCGGCCTGGAAATAAATTCAAAAACCGTCGGGGAGATAGCAATAAGCATTGTGGCAGAGCTTATACAGGTTAAGAATAAAGATAAAAGATAAAAGATAAAAGATAAAAGATAAAAGATAAAAGATAAAAGATAAAAGATAAAAGATAAAAGATAAAAGAGGAAGATAGAGACAGTAGTTCTTAAATTAGATGAGTCAGATCTGGGCCATAATACTTGCTGCAGGGGAGTCGAAGCGGATGAGGCTACCTAAGATGCTGCTTCCGTTCAGGGGATCAACAATAATCGAGCAGGTTATTGAAAACACGATTAATTCCCAGGTGGATGATACTGTTGTAGTGCTGGGTTCAGGAAGTGATGAAATCATAAAAGTTATTTCAAACTGGCCTGTAAGATACTGTGTTAACAGCAATTATCGTGATGGCATGCTCTCATCGGTAAAATGCGGATTCAGGTTTCTACCGAGCAGTTATGAGGCAGCCCTGGTATTTCCCGGCGACCAGCCATTCATCAAGCCGGAAGTTACCGACCTTCTGATTGATGCATTCAGGAAGAGTAATAAAGGTATTGTAATACCGGTTTCAGGATCGAAAAGAGGACATCCCATTCTGATCAGCAGTGAATATCACGAAGATATTATGTGCCTCAGACCCGAGGAGGGACTCAGGGAGCTTCCCGGGAAACATCCTGCCGATGTGCTTGAGGTCGATACCGCGACGAATGATATTCTCGTTGATATCGACACTCCTGAAGATTACCACAAAGAACTAAAAAACAGATAAGTTATGGAAGAAACAATTCGTTTTAAGCTTAACGGGAAAAAGAAAGAGCTGCAGACCGACCCTGCAAATACGCTGATTTGGGTACTGAGGAATGAGCTGGGGCTTACCGGCACCAAATGGGGCTGTGGAACAGGTTTCTGCGGAGCCTGCACTGTGCTGGTCGATGATGAACCGGTACGTTCATGCTCTGTACCAGTGAGCGATATTGCAGGTAAAAAAGTCACAACAATTGAAGGCTTGGAAAAGAACGGAAAGCTTCATCCCGTTCAGCAGGCTTTTGTTGACCATGAAGCCCTTCAGTGCGGATTCTGCACACCGGGAATGATCCTGACGACTGTCAGTTTCCTGAAGAAAAATCCTTCTCCCACGAAGGATGAAATAATTGAGGCACTCGATGAGAACCTGTGCAGGTGCACTGCTCATGTACGTATAATTGATGCTGTTTTGGATGCATCGGGGAAAATGAAAGGAGGGAAATGACCATGAAAAAATCAGATAATCAGGCAAAAACATCTATGGCTGAGAACAGCCCCGGAATGAAAAGGAGAAGCTTTATAAAGCTTCTCGGAGGCGGGATCATTCTTTTCTTCCAGCCGTGGGATCCGGCAGGTCTTCTGGCAATGCCGCAGCAACAGAGAAGAACTCTTACCAAAGACTATAATGCATTTCTGCATATCGCTGAAGACGGGATGGTCACATGCTACACCGGGAAAATTGAAATGGGCCAGGGGATAATTACAGGGCTGGCAATGATGATGGCTGACGAGCTCGATATTCCCTTCGAGAAAGTCAAAATGGTGATGGGCGATACTGAACTTTGTCCCTATGATGCAGGTACCTGGGGTTCGCAGTCGACACAGACTTTCGGGCCGGCAATGAGAGCTGCGGCAGCTGAAGCAAAAGCGGTTCTTATTGAAATGGCATCAGCACAGCTTGGCGTGCCCGCAACCGATCTCGTTGTTAAAGACGGGCTTATTTCCGACAGGAACAATGTTAATGCATCTGTCACTTATGCACAGCTGGCAAAAGGCAAAAAACTTGAGAAATATCTTGATGTAAAACCTGCAGCAGAAATTTTTTCAGGCTTTACAATCGTTGGAACGCCTCACAAGAGAGTCGATGCCATCGATAAAGTCACCGGCAGGGCTAAATATACCGGCGACCTCAAAATCCCGGGGATGGTATTCGCACGTATACTTCGCCCGCCTTCACACGGAGCCAGGATGACATCTGTCGACGTATCAGGAGCAGAAAAAAATCCCGGCGTACAGGTTGTCAGGGATGGAGACTTTGTTGCTGTTGTCGGTGAAAATAAAGACAGGGTCGATGAGGCCGTTGTCAGGATTAAGGCAGAATTCTCGTTCAAAGAGCTTCCTGTTAATGACAAAAATGTCTATGAATGGATGGTTAAAGCAGAGTCGAGAAGCTCTGTTGTCAGGGAAGGCGGAAACATTGGTGAAGGACGAAAACGATCAGCAAAGGTCTTCGAATCAGAATATCACGATCCTTATGTAGCCCATGCCGCCATTGAGACACATACTGCCCTGGCACATCTTGTCGACGGCAAGATGAATGTGTGGGCCTCCACGCAATCTCCTTTCGGCCTTCAGGATGCAATTGTAAACGAACTTAAGATGACAAGGGAGACCGTACGTGTCAGAACTCCGTTCCTCGGAGGGGGCTTTGGAGGCAAAGCTGCATATCAGCAGGGCGTCGAAGCAGCAAAGCTTGCGAAACTGACAGGTAAGCCTGTGATGCTCATGTGGACACGTGAGGAGGAGTTCTTCTATGACACTTTTCATACCGCAAATGTTATCAGGGTAAGCTCAGGAATCGATGATTCCGGAAAAATATCTTTCTGGGATTACCATGTATGGTTTGCGGGCACAAGGGGATCTGAAGTTATATATGATGTTCCCGATTTCAGGACCATGAGCTATAGTGAGAACAGGGCGGCTTTTCAGGTACACCCCTTCGGCACTGGCCCATGGCGTGCTCCAAATAATAATTCAAACACCTTTGCACGGGAAGTTCAGATCGATATAATGGCATCAGCGGCAGGAATTGATCCTCTCGAATTCCGCCTGAAGAATCTCAAGGATGAAAAGATGATCGCCTGTCTTAAATCAGTCGCTGACAAGTTTGGCTATACTCCGGCTAAGGGTCCCTCAGGACGTGGAATAGGCATCGCATGCGGTCATGATGCAGGAACATGGGTTGCAGAGATCGCAGAAGTCAGGGTCGACAAGGCCAGCGGTAAGGTAAAAGTTCTCAGAGTTGCCTGTTCGCAGGATATGGGATTATGTGTAAACCCCGAAGGTGCTCTTATTCAGATGGAAGGCTGCATCACTATGGCCCTGGGATATACGCTCACCGAAGAAGTTCATTTTGAGGGAGGAGATGTGCTCGACAGGGGATTTGATACCTATGAAATTCCAAAGCTTTCCTGGCTACCGAAAATTGACTGTGTGATACTCGACCGTAAGGATAAGCCACCAAAGGGAGGAGGTGAACCGGCAATAATTGCAGTCGGGGCGGCAGTGGCGAACGCTATATTTGATGCGACAGGAGCCAGGCTTTACCGCACACCCATGACACCCGAAAGAGTAATTGAAGCATTAAAAAAGGTATAGCAGACCAGCCAACTATTAAAAAAACTTAAATATTCACGCAGGTAATAAGGAATAAATACCTTTGATTAATTGTCTAATCAATTATTCAACCAAAACGAGGAAATATGGAAAGAAAGATTAAAACTGTACAAATTTTATTATCAGCAATGATAATGATAGCCTTTATCGCTATGCCGGTTACTACCTATGCACAGGCAGGCAAGGCTAATTTTGCCGGCTCATGGGTATTCAATGCTGAGAAGAGCCAGATGGGCCAGGGCCAGGGTCAGCCTCCGCAGGGTGGACAGGGCCAGCCTCCACAGGGCGGTCAGGGCCAGAGAATGGGTGGTTTCGGCGGTGGTAACTTTACTGCAGCCCAGGAAGCAAACCTTCTGACTGTGACACGTACCTTCGGAGAACAGACTACCTCATCGAAGTACACACTCGACGGTAAGGAAAGCATCAATACCACCCAGAGAGGCGATAGCAAATCAACAGCAACATGGTCAGCAGATGGGAAAGTTCTTACCATTGTAACAAACAGGACATTCGAACGTGATGGTCAGTCAACTACCATGACCACTAAAGAAGAATGGTCACTGACCGATGCAGCTACACTGTCGATCAAAACAACCAGGAGCTCTCCCAATGGCGACAGGGTTACAACAGCTGTTTATAACAAGAAATAAGAATTCCACGAGGAATAGAAAAGGCGCCGGGGAAGCGCCTTTTTTTATTTTCCGGGTTTGAATTTATGATGTCCTTCGGGAATCTCAACATACACGGGAGTTCCCTCTTCGAGCCCCTTTTTAACGATAATATACTTGTCATTTGACTCTCCAAGCGTGACAGGCTGCCTGTACCCCGATTTGGTATAAACAACCGGTATGCTGTCGGCTCCGGTGTGAACACATTCAGCAGGGATAAATATCACATCTTCAAAAGTGCTTATCATTATTTTGTTGTTGGTAGTCATTGACGGCCTCAGGCTTAGATCAGTGCCATCAATTTTTACCTGTACCTCAAACACTTTGGTATCTGTATTGGGTAGTTTCTCTCCTATATTAGCTACACTGATCACTGATCCGGTATATGCTTTATCGGGGAACGCATCAACAGTTACCGATGCCAGTTGACCTTCCCTGATCTTGCTGATCTCAACTTCACTGATATAAACCTTTGAGATCATGGTCGTAAGGTCAGGTATCGTGGCCACAATACGGTCGATCACATTTATCATCTGTCCTACTTTTCTCTTGGTACCGAACCTGTTGCGGTAATATATTATCATGCCGTCGGCAGGAGCTGTTATGGTAAACTGGGCAAGAGTGTTTTCATAGTCGGCCATTCTTCTTTTCATCCTGCCGAGCCACATCTCCCGGTTTAAAATATTTACTTTTGTCTGTTTATCCCTGAGCTCATAGCTTCGTTTGAGCTGATCGAGCACCCTTTTCGACTGGTCAAAATCAATCTCGGCATCCCTTTGTGTCATGGGTGATTCGTACTTCGAATTACGGTACCTCATCTCAGCCTCGGAAACATTACTGGTCTGGTTGGTGATCTGATCCCTGATGCTGTTCATCTGAACTGCCGTATCGAGGATCATCATCTCCATTTCCTGCTCCATCGTGGTAATTCTCTCACGGATATTCTTCAGCTCATTATCAAGTTCAGTCTTGTCGAGCGAGGCCACATAATCGCCTTTTTTAACTACTGTTCCTTCTGGGATAAGATCGGTGATCCTGATACTCGTCGACCTTACATCGTTACCCTGTCCGAAAGCAGGCCCCCTTATCTCGACATAGTTTTCTGCCATCAGTTCACCTGTGGCTACTACTGCAATCTCAAATTTTCCCCTGATGACTTCAGCAATCTGCCCTGCATTTTTGTCGCGCGAAGTGATCTTGTTGAAAATAAAAAGTGCAAGCAATGATGCTACTATTACTATGCCAGTTATAATTAATGTTCTTTTCATCCCTCGTTTTTGAAAAGCCGGAGGCTTTTATCAGGCTGTAAAAATATTAATAAATGTAATGAGGGAGCCTGATTTTAACTATAATTAACATGAGGCTAGAAGCCATTCAGCGACATTATCACTGTCGGGATCAGAAGAAGAAATCCGAGTATTATCAGTATCGCCATCAGGGGAAGTATCCATTTAAACCACTTTTCATAAGGAATCCTGGCAACACTTAATACTCCGAGCAGGACACCCGAAGTGGGTGTGATCATATTGGTGAATCCGTCCCCGAACTGAAAAGCCATAACAGTTGCCTGCCTCGATAAACCTATCAGGTCTGAAAACTGCGACATCATCGGCATGGTAAGTGCAGCCTTTGCTGACCCTGACGGCATGACAAGATTAATCAGATTCTGAACAACATACATCATCCCCAGGGATGCCATTTTGCCCATTCCTGAAATTGATTCAGACAGGCTGTTGAGCATGGTATCAATTATATGACCGTTATTCAGGATTATTATTATTCCCCCGGCAAGCCCTACAATCACTGCGGCAGACTGAATATCCCTTATCCCGTCGAGAAAAAGCTTAGTGATTTTGTTGGGATGGTAATTCATTGAAATACCTGCGGCCAGCCCCATAGCAAAAAAAAGTGTGGCGATCTCCATAATATACCAGCCATATCCCATAACACCCGTTATCAGTACCAGGATGGTGACCAGAAGTATCAGAAGAATAAAGAAATGCACTGATTTTCTCAAGCTGAAGAAACCTGTAATAACGAAAATACCAGTAATGACCGGCAGCGCCGGAAATACAATACTTTTTTCTCCTAATGATATTGTACTTAAAGAATATAAAACTGAGAATGCCCCCATGACAGCCAGGATAATAATATAGATAATCCATGCCGACAGGGGAGTGTGATACTCAATTTTCAGATCATCATTTCCTCTTCTTTCGAGCCAGTACCTGTCATCGTCCCTGACAGTGGATAGAGAGGGTTTCCTTTTTATTTTTGCAGCATACCTCAGGATGAACCAGAAACCGGTAAAGTTGATCATCAGCCAGCAGAACATCCTGTATTCTATTCCTGAGAAAAGAGGAAGGTCCGATAATCCCTGGGCAATTCCTATTGTGAAGGGATTAAGGATCGCCCCGGCAAATCCCAGTCCTGCTGCAACAAAGCATAAAGCAACACCCACAATTGAATCATATCCCATCGAAATTGCGAGAGGAACAAAAATTATAACAAAGGCAATTGTCTCTTCACTCATCCCGAATACCGCTCCGAAGATACTGAACATCAACATTATCAGTATAAAGATGAGATTGTCAGTACCGAGCACAGAGATAAGCTTGTTATGTTCAATTTTTCTTGTGAATCTCAGGAATGATTGAATGGCCACATCAATAGCCTTGCTTTCATTCATTATCCAGAAGGCTCCTCCGATTATCAGGATGAATACAATTATGTCGGCCTTGTCGACAAAACCGTCGAACAGCGCAGAAAAGATCTGCCATGTTTGTGGATTCTTTTCCACGCTATGAAATGATCCCGGAACAACAACAGATCTCTCAATACCGTTTACAGTTATCATTTGCCTGTCGTATGCGCCACCCGGTATGATCCATGTTAGAATGGCCGACAGTACTACTATGCCGAAAACAATTACATATGTATGCGGTATCTTTTTAAGCATAGATAACAAACTGGTTAAGTTTGACTCCCCTCCCGGGAGGGGCTAGGGGTGGGTTTAAAACCAATACCTACTCCACCCTCTCCCGGGAGGGGAGTCTAATCAGTAAGATTCTTTTTCTTGTTATTGGATGTCAATTTTTACTTCACCGCTTTTGAGACCTTTTGTGGAAGCTTTTACAGTAAAAGAGCCTGCAGATCCTTTTTCTGCGGCAACTATTACCAGGCACATTCCATTAAAGGCTTTCTTTGACTTTGCCTGGAACGATTCGTGGCTCGTTGCATCACCGGCATCAGTGGCAACTATTCTCCCCGGTCCTTCAATTGTGAACTCAAGCAGGTTGTTGCTCCTGGGTACCATCAGGCCGTTTTTGTCCTCGATCTTTACAGTGATGAAGACAAGATCTTTACCGTCAGGGCTGATCTCTTTTCTGTCGGGGCTTACCGAAACTTTTGAAGCCTTGCCGGTAGTTTTCATAACATCCTCTGCCCATTTCTGACCATCCTTGTATGCAATCACCTTTAGCTCACCTGGCTGATATACAACATCATCCCACCTGAGACGGTACTCGTATTCTCCTTTTTTCTTTTTGCCGAGCGACTTTCCGTTCAGGAATAGTTCTGCTTCATCGCCAGAGGTATAAACATGAACAGGTGTTACTAATCCTATCCTTTCGGGCCAGTTCCAGTGTGGAAGAATGTGTGCCATCGGAAGGTCGGGTCTCCATTTCGACTGGTAGAGCCAGAACCTGTCTTTTTTAAATCCTGCCAGGTCGAGGATGCCAAAATAGCTGCTGCGCGATGGCACCTCTGTAACATTTTGCTTGTCGAGCAGTTCTTTAGCCCGTTCATAAGCCCTTGTTCCGGGTCTTAGTCCGGTAAGGTCGCCGCCATAGGGAGTAGGTTCACCAATATAGTCGAAGCCTGTCCAGACAAACTCACCAAATACTCCCGGGTATTTATCCTGCATTGTCCATTGCTGATCGGGTGTTGTCGCCCATCCCGGGTAGGCAAGGTCGTACGATGAGATCTGGAAAATGCCCTTTCCCGGAAGGTTATTGTTAAGATCGCCTTCAACGACCGGGAAGAAATATTCTCCTCTTGAGCTTATTGTTGAAGCCGACTCACTCGAGTGAAAGGGCAGGTTGTCATTATCCTTCAGAGCAAAGAAAGCATCATATCTGTAAAGCCTGTAGTTTATCCCGAAGACATCGAGTGTTTTCTGGAAGCCGTTTGTACCTGACTCATCCCAGTTACAACCTGAAGTAACAGGACGTGTGATATCTTCTGATTTTATTATTGCTTTAAGGCTTTCGGATAACGCAGGATTATTCTGGTCGTTAACCTCATTACCTGTGCTCCAGATGAATACTGATGGGTGGTTTCTGTCGCGGCGCACCATAGCCTTCAGATCCTCGACATGCCATGAATAGAAAAGTTTATTGTAATCGCCCCGTTTTTTTGGTGTCTTCCATACATCAAAAGCTTCATCTTCCACAAGGAATCCCATCCTGTCGCACAGGTCGAGCAGCTCGGGTGCCGGAGGATTATGGCTTGTACGGATGGCATTGCATCCCATCTCCTTCAGGATCTCAAGCTGACGCTCCAGGGCACGTGTGTTTATTGCAGCCCCGAGAGCCCCTAGATCGTGATGATTGCAGACACCCCTGATCTCAACCCTTTTCCCGTTAAGGTAGAATCCGTCACGAGCAGTGAACTGGAGCGTTCTGAAACCAAATTTTGTATCTGTGGCATCCATAACCTCGCCTTTTCCTGATACAGAGACCACGGCACTGTATAACTCCGGATTCTCAATGTCCCAGAGTACAGGATTGGGAACATTTATATCTAGCCGGAAAGTATGTTTCTGCATTGCCGGTATCAGCGCCGTATTATCACCGGACACGGATACCAGAACAGGTGCCTTCTTCCACTCCTTGTCGAGTTTGAAAACATACACCTTGATGGTTACAGGCTCGGGCGTGTTAAGATGATTCTCTATTTCTGTACTGACACTCACAACAGCTTTTTCCTTTTTTATCTCCGGTGTTGTACAGAAAACACCATTATATGAAATGTGTACCTGTTTTGTCTTTACAAGCCATACATTCCTGTAGATGCCTGCTCCGGGATACCACCTGGAATCCCACTTTTTTGTATCGAGCCTTACTGCAATGATATTTTCCTTTCCAAATTCGGCATAAGGTGTAAGGTCGAGGCGGAACGACGTGTAACCATATGGCCATCCGCCGACATATTTCCCGTTTAGCCAGACCTCTGAATAGGCCATCGCCCCGTCGAAGTCGATATATATCCGTTTGTCGCGGTCATCGTTATCAAGGACAAAATGCTTCCTGTACCATCCGATACCTTTCCAGGGCAGAAGACCGGTGTTATTTTCAAGTGTGTCGCTGAAGGGCCCCTCGATAGCCCAGTCGTGTGGCAGGTCAAGTGTCCGCCATGAATTGTCATTTAATGCCGGGGATTCTAGTCCTGCGGGCTCCTTGTCAGAGGTGGCAGATTCATTGTTGGCGTTGAAATATTTTACGAATTTCCACCCATCATTGAAGGATACACGAGTGCGGGGATTTGTCTGGGCATTCAGGTTATTGAGTGCAACAAATAGTACGGCTGTAAGCAACAGCTTGACTGATAAAGCTTTTCTCATCTTTTTTTATTTATTGATAATTGATTGCAGAAACAATGATTATATTTTAAAGTGTGAAATAAACCCTGTATTCGGTATCGCTTTTTTTATTTAGCCAGTGTTTGTATCCGAGGCTTAACGATTTGTCAAGGAGAGGGGCAGGGATAAAGGGAGCAACGATCTCGAGTATCTGGCCCTGGTTCAGCTTTTTGACTGCTGAAAGAACTTCATGAACCGGCTGTTCACCCCGGTTAAGCATATCGCGGATATCGATTGTTCCGGCTATCTTGTCAATAAAAAACCATGAAGGTTTTTCAGTGACAAATTTGTTTCCCGCATCCTCCATCTGTTCTATAGCCGACTGGTCGGCTTTTGCTCTCAGCCTGTTAACCAGTTCCTCAACATTTAATCCACCGATTACAGCCGCCTGTCCTATATTGGTGATCCTGGTTATGGTCTTTCTCAGAACCGGATTCTGCAGCTTTTTAAATTCAGGCGCAGCATCGATAAGAGTCTCCTCAAGGTCGGGATATGCTTCGAGCAGATCGTATATTTTGGTTTTTGGAGTGATGATAAGTTTTTCCATGAACTGATTATTTTGTTTTGTATGATAAAATTCTCTGTTCTCCTTTCAGCTTTCGTGCTTCTGTAAGATCCTGTGAGACTTCAAGTGTACCAAGGTATTCTCCCTTTTCATTTCTCAGCGCGAAATATTCAATGAGTATGAACTTTCCCTTCATGTTTATCCAGAATGGAGCATGGTCGGCTTTCCCGGATTTGAAGTCATCCAGGATTTTTTCAATGATATGTACACTACCTGGAGGGTGGCAAAGCCTGACATCCCTGTTGATTATTGACCTGTTCCTGGCAAATATTCTATGATTACCCTGCGTAAAGTATTTTACTTTATCGTTTCTGTCGACAAAGGTCATATCAACAGGAACCGTATTAAGTATTGCCATGATCTCTTCGGCGGTAAAGCTTCCTGAAGGCAGCTGAACAGCTCCGGCATGACTTAGTGTTACACCCTGCGTATCTTCAGTAAAGATGCCTTCCGGTTTCCAGTCAGTTTCCGGATCATAAAGTGTAAATCCAAACTCAAGAGTCTGTTTATGGATCTCATACCAATCTTCAGTTGTTAGCAGGTCAAGGCTCATCGGGAACAGGATATCCTCTTCTTTTTTTGTCATATCGGCCAGCGCCTTCAGTACCGGAACAAAAAGTATCTCAACAGCGTCTTCAAGGTCCTGTTTGATAAGGTTACTGTTCCTCAGTATCTCTATACATCCCTTTATCTGTTCCCTGATTTCATCATGCTTACCCCACATCACTTTTGGCGGCCCGGTTACCTCTCTTTTTTCCATATAGGGGAAGAGGAGATACTCTTTCCTCTTATAATGCTTGTCGACATCCATCAGCTCATTATAGCATCCAAGGAGTTTAATTACATAATCCCTGAATGATTCTTCTGTTTCTGCATAAACCGTTCCCAGCAGCTGTTCTGTCCTGCCTATCACTTTCAGAAGCTCCCTGTTCTCCTTCCTGAAGACGTCAACAGGATGGCCGGGAGGTACTTCTTTAACATTTGTCTGGTCGATGTGTCCGTCGAGAACCTCTCCATGTACATCACAGAGTCTGAGGACTTCTTCAGCAGGCAAACCTTCTGAGATAAGCTCCTGTTCCACTTCAACTACTTCACCATAGGGAATCAGCTTCAGCGTGTTTATAAGTTCTTCCCGTACTTTTGCTGGATTTGCACCCTCGTGAAGTTTCAGTATAAGCTCCTTAAGCTTTGTCTTCCTGAAAAATGAATTGTCAATAAGCTCGCTCATAATCCGGATTTTAATTATTATTGATAATATCGCCTTATAACATGCGCCTGGAAAGTTATCCTTTTTCCTGAGGGTAAATTTGGTAAAAATATCTTTACTTTTATGCAATTTTTTTAATGATCTGATGATGAAAAGAGTTTCCCTTGTTTCCGTTTTCCTTATTACAGCATGCATTCTTCAGGCGCAATTTATGCCGCCAGCTTCAAAGAATTTTACACGGCAGGATACACTGCGTGGATCTGTCACCCCTGAAAGAGCTTGGTGGGACCTTACCTTTTATCACCTTAATATTAAAGTTAATCCATCAGACTCAACGATAAACGGCACAAATACAGTTGTGTATAAAGTACTGAATAACAGTGATGTTATGCAGATTGACCTTCAGCCTCCCCTGAAACTGATTAAGGCTGAACAAAATGGAAAAGTACTGGATTTCGAACGTGAGGGAAATGTATACTGGATAAATATTGCTGATAACCAGGTACCAGGGACCACGAATAAAATAATTCTTTCCTATGGTGGCAAGCCTCATGTTGCCACACGTCCGCCCTGGGACGGAGGAATAACATGGAAGAAGGACAGGAACGGCCTTCCATTTATCGCCAGCTCCTGCCAGGGCGACGGCGCAAGCCTCTGGTGGCCATGCAAAGATCATATGTACGATGAGCCCGACAGCATGCTGATAAGTGTCACTGTACCTTCCGGCCTGATGGACGTTTCAAACGGCAGGTTACGAAGCGTGGTGAAGAACAAAAAGGAAAAATCAACTACATATAACTGGTTTGTGGCTAATCCTGTCAACAACTACGGTGTCAATATTAATATTGGTGACTATGTTCATTTCTCAGAAGTCTTCAAGGGTGAAAAAGGAGACCTCGACTGCAGCTATTATGTGCTGCGCGACAATCTTGAAAAAGCAAAAGTCCACTTTAAACAGGCGCCAATGATGCTAAAAGCTTTTGAGCACTGGTTCGGACCTTACCCTTTCTATGAAGATGGTTATAAGCTTGTTGAGGTTCCTTACCTGGGAATGGAACACCAGAGCTCCGTTACATACGGTAATGGCTACCAGAATGGATACCTGGGGAACGACATTAGCGGATCGGGATGGGGCGATAAATTCGATTTTATCATAATCCATGAGTCAGGCCATGAGTGGTTTGCTAACAGTATCACCTACGAGGATATTGCTGATATGTGGATACACGAAAGCTTCATTAATTACTCCGAAAACCTTTATGTTGAGTATCATTATGGAAAAGATGCTGGCAGGGAGTATGTGCTTGGTACACGAAGGAGCATAAGGAACGACAGGCCGGTAGTAGGCATATATAATGTTAATTTCAGCGGCTCGGGTGATATGTACCCGAAAGGAGGCGCCATGCTCCATACCCTGAGGCAGATTATAAATGACGATGATAAATGGCGAAACATTCTGAGAGATATTAACAAGGCCTTCTATCACCAGGTTGTAAAAGGATCTCAGATCGAGAATTATTTATCCGAAAAGACGGGTATGAATCTTAAACCATTCTTCGACCAGTACCTCAGGGACATAAGAATACCTGTACTGGAATATTTTGTCGAGGGAACAAAACTTACATACAGGTGGAACAACGTGGTGCAGGGTTTTAATATGCCGGTCAGGATATTTGTCTCCGGAAAAGCATTTGACATTAGTCCTACAGCAAGGTTCGCAAGCCTGGAGACGGGAATTGATAGACCGGTCGTCGTGGTCGACCCCAATTACTATGTAGCCTCGATTAATATGACAGGGAAGTAGAGGCGTACCATTCCTGGCATATTTTTTGACTTAAATAAATCACCTATTGGTTTTACAATTGTGTTTTGATTTATATTTAGCGCTTTAGAAAATATTAGTACCATGGCAAGATCATTATTTACAATCGTATTTATATTTTACTACCTGGCTATTAATGCACAGGAAGTCGCCCAATGGCGTGGTCCAAACCGTAACGGGATCTATAACGAAACCGGTCTGTTAAAAGCATGGCCAGACGGCGGACCGAAGATGCTCTGGCATTTTGACGAATTAGGCCAGGGACATACTTCAGCGGCAGTGACAAATTCAGGTATCTATATTACAGGAATGATCGAAGGCAAAGGAAATATTTTTGCACTCGGACATGACGGAAAACTTAAATGGAAGAAGGAATATGGACCAGAGTGGACTGAAAGTCATTTCGGTGTACGTTCGACACCTCTTGTAATAAACGACAAACTCTATTTTATGAGCTCATTCGGACAGCTCTTTTGTCTCTCAACATCGAATGGCGAGGTGATTTGGTCTGTCGATACGTTCCGTGAATTCGGAGGTAGAAATATTACCTGGGGTGTCACTGAAAACCTTGCTTATGATGGTAATATACTCTATTGTGCCCCGGGGGGATCCGAAGTAAGCGTTATCGCTCTCGACAGGAATACAGGAAAGCTGATATGGAAGGGCAATGGAAAAGGCGAGAAATCGGCCTACTGTTCACCTCTTCTGGTTTCACTGGCTAAAAGAAAGATACTTGTCACCATGATGGAAACCTCTATTCAGGGGTATGACACTTCATCAGGTCAGCTGCTCTGGAGTTTTAATCATTCCACACGTCCCAATGTAAGCCCGAACGTGCCTATATATAAAGATGGTTATTTGTACTGCACTTCAGGTTACGGGCTCGGAGGGGTGATGCTTAAACTTGCTGCTGACGGAACCAGTGTGACTGAGGTATGGAAGAACGCATTTCTCGACCCTAAGATAGGAGGTGCAGTAGAGCTCGACGGGCGGATATACGGAGGAGGCGACAGGAACAGGAAAATATTCTGCCTCGACTGGAAGAGTGGAGCTGAAATCTATTCACTCAACCAGCTGGCACCATGTAATATTATTGCAAACGACGGGCTTCTGTATATTTACAGCGAACGGGGAACTGCATCCCTTGTTAAACCGGAAGCCGATAAGTTCAACATAATCAGTACTTTCACAGTGCCCCTGGGAGAAGGTACACACTGGGCTCACCTTGTGATCAATAAAGGCAGATTATTCCTTCGTCACGGTACATCACTGATGGTTTACGATATTTCGGCCAGATAGGTTTACATATCTTTAGTAAGCCAATTATCTTCCTTAAATCTTGATATTTAAGAATTATTAACTATTTATATTCCTGCCGTTGAAGAAACAGCTTTTATTTAGCTTTTTAAACCATAAAGTCATTTATGGCAGGGAAGTTATATAAGGATTACCGTAGAAAATCCGGGAGCGGAGGCATTGATCCTGAATCGGTTGAAGGCCTGAGACTTCGAATTGCCGAACTGGAGAAACAGCTTAATAAAACCGTAAAGGAAGAGGATATTAAAAACGGGCACGACTATTTCCATGATATCTTTGAGACAGTAGGAGAAGGGATAGCGCTGACAACACTTAAAGGGAGAGTCCTTTCTGTTAACCGGAGGTTATCAGAAATGATCGGTGCTCCTGCCGAAAAGATCGTTGGCAGGAATATTCTTCAGATTGCCCCGGACCTGCTTACACAGGAAAACCTGGCTCATGTACTGCCTCTGCTTAAAGACATTGTTCTTGGCAAGGCAATTGATCCCTTTAATGTAAAAATTAACAATCGTATACTTGAAGTCTCAGCGAATATAAATCGTAAAACCAGGAGACTGACAGGTACAGTACGCGATGTTACACAGAGCAAAATAACCGAAGATGCTCTTTCTAAGAGCGAAATACGGCTGATAAGGGCTGAGCTTGCAAGCCGGAGCGGTAACTGGGAACTGAACCTCGATACAAAAAGAATCCTTGGCTCGGAAGGTGCTATGAGGCTATATGGATACGATCATCCTGAGATGGATTATGAAGATGCCAGGAATGTCCCCCTTCCTGAATACAGGCCGATGCTCGATAAGGCCCTGAAAGAGCTGATAGAGGAAGGCAAACCATATAATGTAGAGTACAAAATAAGGAACCAGAAAACAGGGGAGTTGATCGATATCCACTCAATCAGCGAATACGACAATAATACTCGAACTATTTTTGGTGCAATACAGGATATTACTGACAGGAAAAGAGCTGAAGAGGAGACTCTGGCTAAAAGCCGCGACCTGGCAAAACTGCTTGAAATTTCAATGGAACTGCTTGAAACAGTCGACAGAAAAAAGGTCTATGAGAAGATTGTAAGAGGAACATCTGGTCTTATAGGTATGGAAGCAGGCGCTATCTATATGATTGATGGCGAGGAGTTATATCTCCAGGCTGCACATCCACCGCTCCCCCCCGACCTGCCAGAGGAGTTTCGAAGAGCTAAGCTTGAGAACCATCCGCATATCAGGAAAACAGTGTTGACAAGGTCACAGGTAATCCTTAACGACTCAAAAAAAGCAGACCTTTCCCCTGAAGAGAGGATTATTACTGAAGGCAGGAACCTCCGGTCTATGATCTATATTCCATTATTTGCATCAAAAGAGGTAGCAGGTGTGCTCATTTTCGGAACAATAGGTTTTCAGCACGACTTCACTGAACATGAAAAGCGAATGTGTACAACACTTTCGAACCTGACATCTCTCGCACTGGAAAACTCCATACTCGTTCACAACCTTACTATTGCCAGGGATAAGGCTGAGGAAAGCGACAAGCTGAAAACGGCTTTTCTTCACAATATATCACATGAGATCAGGACACCCCTTAATGCAATAATAGGATTTTCCGGATTCCTCGACCAGCCCGATCTTTCGGAGCAGGACAGGAAAGACTACATTGATATAATTTTCCAGAGTAATAACCAGCTTCTTTCAATAATTAATGATGTTCTGAACATTGCCCAGATTGAAACAGGACAGGCTATAATACATGAAACATCGGCCAATATTTCACAGATAATCAGGAACCTCCACAGGCAGTTCATGAATGAAGCCGGCAGGGGAGGGATCGATTTCAGGCTTAATGTTCCACCCGGTGAGGATGTTCGAATCATTACTGATGAGACCAAACTGATCCAGGTTCTCTCTAACCTGCTGGGTAATGCCTTTAAATTTACTCATGAAGGATATGTGGAATTAGGTTATTCCCTGGAAGATTCAAGGATTGAGTTTTTTGTCGAAGATTCAGGTATTGGAATTCAGCAGGAAGAGCAAAACAAAATATTTGACCGCTTTTACCAGGTCGACAGGAAAATTACCCGGCTCTACAGTGGCACAGGCCTGGGACTTTCTATCAGTAATGCCTATGTGCATATGCTTGGCGGATCTTTTTCTGTAAGGTCAACTCCCGGACATGGATCAAGGTTTTCCTTTACAATACCTTTAAAAGATCCATCACTGAAACCTGAAATTGAAAAGGAAACACAAAGTCCAGAACCTCATAGGAAACCTGTTGGTTCAACAATCCTCGTTGCCGAAGATGAAGAATCAAACTACGCACTCATTAATGCGATCCTAAGGCCATACGGTTATAATCTTATCAGGGCTAAAAATGGAAGAGAGGCAGTCAATATGTGCCTCGCGAATCCACAGATAGACCTAATACTTATGGATATTAAAATGCCCCTTATGGATGGTTTTGAAGCCACCCGGGAGATACTGAAGCACAACCCTGATCTGCCGGTCATCGCACAGACAGCCTACGCACATCCCCACGACATCACCAGGGCTGCGGAAACAGGTTGTGTAGGATATATTTCTAAACCATTCGAGAGAAAAGATTTTATAACCATGATCGAAAAATATTTATAACAAAGTTCAATAATCCGTCTTTTTTTGTATCTTGGTTAAATCCGTTTGAATTAACGGGGGACGAAAGTTAATAATTATCAGATTATAATGGAAGCTGAAGGATATCCTGATTCCGGGGGTCTCTTTAAGTATTCCGGAAGCCGGGAACTTCTTATTGCAATCTTTTTTATTGCGATACTTATTATTTCTTTCCTCCTTACTTATTACAGAATAAAGGCTGCCAGGGCCGAAAAGATTAATGAACTCGAAGCGCTTTCCAAGTTAAAAACAAGCGAGCTTATTCAATGGAGGTCGGAAAGAATGTCGGAGGCTGCCTTTTTTGGCTCACATAAACTCGTGAGAAGCCTTGCAGAGCCGACCGGGAAATCACCCGATCAAATACTAAACAAGGAACTGACAGTACTATTCACGCCTTTTCTTAATGAGTGGAGGTATGAAGAGATTATCGCGTTCTCGTCCGACGCAGAAATTATATATTCAATCCCGGAAAACCGTACTATTGAGGATACCGCACTGATTTCAATGGTAAAAGAAACAATGGAACGGCAGCAGATCCTGGTGCAGGGTTTTAATTTCTATTCGGGACCCGATGTCTATTTCGATATTTTTATACCATTCCTGAATACCGACAGCACTGGTCACGGGCTCCTTCTTCTGCGGACCAATCCTGAAAGGTATATCTTCCCCCTTGTGGAAGCCTGGCCATCGTCGGGCAAAAGTTCTGAAGTGGTGCTTTCCATCAAAGAAGCAGACAGCGTAACGCTGCTTTCCCGATCGGCAATTCCCGGGCAGAATATGGAGCTTTCAATACCTCTCAGCAGGACTGATATTGCTTCTGTTAAAGCTGCCACAGGTTTTACCGGAGCATTCAACGGAAAAGATTACAGCGGGAGAAAAGTTATCGCATATTTATCGCATATACCTGATTCAGAATGGTTCCTGGTTGTTAAGGAAGACCAGGCTGATGTTTATTCGGGATTGATAGTTGAATCTCTATTGACATTCCTGATCATTATCCTGATCTTTCTGCTATACCTTCTGTTATATAAGCTTTATGTGAGCAAAAGAGAATTAAAAGTTCATTTAGCCTTATATGAAACGGAAGCCAAATTCAAAGCTCTCTATGATCATAGCATGGATGCAATGCTTCTCACCTCTCCTGATGGCAGTATCCAGTCGGCAAATCCTGCCGCCTGTACCCTCTTCGGTATGAGTGAGGAGGAATTAACAAGAGGAGGAAGGCAAAGGATCGTTGACATTAATGACTCCAGGCTGCTGTTGTTGCTTGAGGAGAGGAGTAAAACAGGAAAATCGAAAGGCGAACTGAGCTTTATACGATCAGATGGAACGCTGTTTCAGGCAGAGGTAACCTCTTCTCTTTTCTCCGACAAGAACAACGAGCTGAGAACAAGCATGATAATCCGCGATATCACCCAGCGTATTTTATATGAAGAATCCCTCAGGCTAAGCAGGGAACAATTACATTCCATGGTAGAATCGGTTCCTGTGGCCATGGCAATGTTCGATACACGCATGAACTACCTTGTTACAAGCAAAAGATGGCTTGATGAATATGGAGGAGGCAGGAATGATCTTGCCGGTTTATGTCATTACGATTTTCTTCCGGATCTTCCTGCCAGATGGAGGGAGTTTCATAAAAGAGGGCTTGCCGGTGAATTAATTGAAGTCGACGAGGACCTCTGGATAAAGGATGACGGTACAGAATACTGGCTCAGATGGTCGATTGCTCCCTGGTTCGAAACTACCGGAACCATCGGAGGGATTATTATTGCAACCGAAAATATCACGCCCCAGAAAAAGGCAGAGAACAATCTCCGTTTGCTTAATATCGAACTCGAGGAACGTGTTGCTGAAAGAACACAACAGCTAACTGCAGTTAACAAAGAGCTGGAAGCATTCAGCTATTCAATCTCCCACGATCTCAGGGCACCACTGAGAGGTATTGATGGTTTCACAAGGATACTGACGGAAGAGTACTCCGATCATCTCGATGACGAAGGCAAAAGATTATGCTCTGTAATCAGGGAAAATACCCTTAAAATGAGCAAGTTGATTGAAGACCTTCTCGCTTTCTCCAAACTGGGGAAGAAGGAGCTCAATATCTCTGTGATACGTATGGACAACATGGTCAATTCTATCTTTCATGAAATAACCACACCCGGTGAAAGGGAACGGATTACTATGAAAATTCAAAACCTTCATGATTCGCAGGGAGATACAAATATGATGAGACAGGTTTGGGCAAACCTTCTGTCGAATGCTGTCAAGTTCACGTCTAAGAAGCCGGATCCTGTCATTGAAATATCATCTGAAACAGAAACAAACAGAACAATATATCATGTGAAAGACAACGGAGCCGGATTTGATATGAAATATGCTTCAAAGCTTTTTGGAGTTTTTCAGAGACTTCATTTATTAAGCGATTTTGAAGGTACCGGTGTTGGTCTTGCCACCGTTCAAAGAATTATAAATAAACATGGAGGGCAGATATGGGCCGTGGGAAAAGTCAATGAGGGTGCAACTTTCAGCTTCTCATTGCCGTCAGTAATTAATGAATAGTTAAATTGTGTAATACCAGGTTGCCTAATGGAAGAATCAGTACGTATCCTGTGTCTTGAGGATCTTGCATCAGATGCCGCTCTTGCCGAACATGAAATCAGGAAGACGATTCGGGATTATAAACTCCGGCTCGTGGAAAATGAACAGGATTTTATCAGGGCACTAAAAGAGTTCCAACCCCACCTGGTAATCTCCGATTATCTTCTGCCCACCTATAATGGCGTTGCAGCGCTGAAAACAGTCCTCGAATTATCTCCTTCGACTCCTGTAATAATCCTCACAGGTTCCATGAACGAGGATACCGCCGTGGAGTGCATGAAAGCAGGAGCAATTGATTATGTCATAAAGGAGCATATAAAGAGGCTTGGCCCGGCAATTATCAATGCCCTTGAGCAGAGGAAAATACGATGGGAAAAAGAAGAGTCTGTTCGTCTGCTTGAAATGAATGAAGCCAAATACCGGTACATGTTTGCCAATAATCCACAACCAATGTGGATCTACGACCTCGAGACTCTTGCCTTTCTGGAAGTAAACGAATCTGCTATAAACCATTATGGATACTCGAAGCAGGAATTCCTGAAGATGACACTTAAGGATATCAGGCCTCCTGAGGATATTCCTGTACTCCTTAAAGACATAGAGACAACCAGGATGAACCTGAATCCTGCCGGTACATGGCGACATATCAAGAAAAACGGAGAGATTATCTATGTTGAGATTTTGTCACATAGTGTCATGTTTGGCAACAGGCAGGCGAGGCATGTTCTTATAAAAGACATTACCGTTGAAAGGAATGCTAAAAATGAACTCCTGCTCAGCGAGGAGAGATTCAGAAATATATTCCAGGACAATATCTCGGTAATGTTTCTGATAGATCCTGTCTCGGGTAAGATACTGGATGTAAACAAGGCTGCTGAAGAGTACTACGGATGGTCGAGGGATGAATTCCTTACAAAGAAAATACAAGAGATTAACACTCTTAAAAACGGAGTTGCATCAGAGATAGAGAAAGCTCTTGATAAACGACAGATCCATTTTGAATTCAAGCATAACAGGGCTGATGGCTCGATCCGTGACGTAGAAATTTTCAGCAGCAGAATTGAGATCGGAGGAAAACCGGCTCTGCATTCGATAGTTTATGATATCTCTGAGAAGAAAGCTGCAGAACAGAGGTTAAAGCTGCTCAGCCTTGCTATTGAACAGAGCCCTGTAAGCATTATTATTACTGATAATGATGGCATTATCGAATATGTAAATCCCCGGTTCTGCGATCTTACAGGTTATTCACATAACGAACTAATGGGGGAGACTCCCCGTATCCTCAAGTCGGGTCATCAGTCTGCAAAATTTTACAAGGAATTGTGGGAGACTATCCTTTCAGGGAGCAACTGGGTAGGTGAATTCCAGAATAAAAAGAAGAACGGCGACCTTTATTGGGAAAGCGCAATAATTGCACCCCTGGTTAGCAGTAATGGCAGGATCTCACATTTTATTGCAATAAAGGAAGATATTACCGAGAAAAAAATATTGTATGAGAACCTTGTGCAGGCTAAAGAAAAAGCTGAGGAGAGCGACAGGCTGAAGACAGCTTTCCTCCATAACATTTCACACGAAATACGAACTCCGCTGAATGCCATCATTGGCTTCTCAGGTTTCCTCGATCAACCCGATCTCTCAGAAAAAGACAGGAAGCAATTCATAGATATCATCTTTCAAAGCAACAACCAGCTTCTTACAATTATAAACGACATACTCAATATTTCACAGATAGAAACCAGCCAGGTGGTTATACGTGATTCATGGACCGACCTTAAGAAACTTACAGAAAGCCTGTATAGAAGGTATAAACCTGATGCCGTAAAGGCTGGCATTGAATTCAGCGTGGCAGCTGACAACGAAAAGGAAAGCAGGATCTATACTGATGAAAGCAAGTTGTTACAGGTACTCACCAATCTTCTTGGCAATGCGTTTAAATTCACCCATGAGGGATTTGTTCAATTCGGATATAACATCAGGGAAGAGGTGGTTGAATTCTTTGTTGAAGATTCCGGAATAGGCATACCGGAATCAGAACAAAAAAAGATTTTTGACAGGTTCTACCAGGTCGATAAAAAAGTTTCACGACTCTACAGTGGCACAGGTCTCGGGCTTTCAATATCTGATGCTTATGTAAAACTGCTTGGAGGATCCTTCACGGTAAGATCATCGCCCGGCACCGGTTCGAGGTTCTCCTTTGCCATCCCAATAGATAAGGGCGGCCAGCCGCAATCGCGCCAGGTTATACCCCACCTTCTCAGGTCTGACTCAACAGTAAAGACAATCCTGGTTGCCGAGGATGAGGAATCAAACTTCGCACTCGTGAACGCAATCCTTAAGCCACACGGATATACCCTTTTAAGGGCAAAAAATGGCAGGGAAGCAGTAGATATGTGCAAAACTAAAGATGAAATTGATCTTGTACTGCTCGATATAAAGATGCCTGTGATGGACGGCTTTGAGGCTGCCAGGGAGATACTTAAGCAAAAACCCGGTCTGCCCATAATTGCACAAACAGCTTATGCACACCCAAGTGACAGATCACGTGCAATAGAGAGCGGATGTATCGATTACCTGGCAAAGCCTTTCGACAGACGCCAGCTGATGGATATGATTTCAAAATATCTGAAATAACCAGGCACTAATATCACAAGCTTCTATCTTTCGACAGGTACAGGCTTGCCAAACCCGATCTTTTCCAGGGGCTTCATAGATGATGATGCATCGCCTACAACAACAATATTCATCTTGCCGGGAAGGATATATTTCTCTGCAGCAGCCATATGTTCTTCAACCGACATGCTTCTGATAATATCTTCCTCTCTTTTTACATAGTCTTCCGGCAAACCGTACTTTGTCATTGTATATAACATGCCTGTGAGCGCATCATTAGTCTCAAACCTTGTGGCATTGGCCCTGATCATGCAGTTCTTAATGAACTCCACCTCTTCTGCGGGAACACCCTTCCTGTACTTTTCCATCTCCTCCTTAATTATTCTCACAGTTTCAAAGGTGGCTTCCGATATCACACTTGTAGAAACATAAAAAGGAGCTTTATTCTTCATTTCAGCAAAAACACTTGAAGCGCCATACGTCCAGCCTTTTTCCTCTCGTAAAATCTGGTTGAATATTGAAGTGTATGCTCCTCCAAGCCTGTAATTGATAAAATCGGCTTTTACATAATCCGGATCATCTCTTGTCAGTGCCGGATATCCTGCAAAAATGACAGACTGCTGTGAATTCGGGATATCTACAAAGTATATTGTGGATCTTTCAGGTACCAGCGGTGCGGGCCAGCTCCTGAGTACAGTCTGTTTGTCCTTCCAGCCTGCCTCAAGAGGCTTTAATGCCGCAAGAACTTTTTCTTTTGATACATTCCCTGCAACAAGAACCCTTGAAACTGAGGGCGAGAAATTCTTATCATAAAACGATTTAAGGTCATCGATGGTAATAGCGCCTATTGATTCTTTTGTGCCTCTGATATTATAGCCAAGAATATTCTCCTTCCCGTAGAGAAGTCTGTAAAAAGTGATGCTGGCAAGGCTTCTTGGCTGTGCCTCGGCCTGCAAAATAGAATTCCTTGCCCTGTTGAGTGCAATTGCAAACTCGGCAGAGTCCCACCTTGGCTCCAGAATAATCTCCGTCAGCAGCCCTATTGTCTTCTCAAAGTTCTTCGACAGCATCGATGAGGAGAGTATGATCTCCTCCCTGCCAGGACTTGAATATATCTGTGAACCAAGTAGTTCAATCTCTTCCTCAAGTTCTTCCGGTGTCTTATTCAGTGTTCCCTGTGGCAAAACACCTGCAAACATAGCGGCCACTCCGGGTTTGCTTATATCGTCCTGTGAAGCTCCTCCATCTGTAGTGATCATAATATCGACCAGGGGCAATTCCTTATTTTCGATTCCGTAAACTTTCAATCCATTTGCCAGCACAGCACTCCAGACTACCGGTATGTTCACTTCAGGTTCCCTGGCCGAAGCCGGAGGAGTGGTTCTGTCAATAGTTGATGCTGTCTTTGCTACCTGTTCACCGGCATCATCGGATATCTCAACTTTTGTAGCTTCTTCAAGGTTTTCTTCCTTAATAGCGGCATCAGTTGAATTTTCTGCCATCAGTTCTGGCTTATCCCTGGGGACGAAGCTTGTAACAAGATGGGGCTTCCCCTTAATGTATTTGTCGTATGCTGCCTTTATATCCCCGAGGGTCACCGATTTTATGTTTTCCAGATCCTGAGCAATATACCCTGGATCTTTCCTGAATGTATTATAATAAGCCAGCTGCATTGCTTTGCCTCCGACACTTGTTATCTGTTCATAGAAGCTCTTTTCACTTGATGCCTTTATCCTCTGAACATCTTTTTCCGTGAATCCTTCCTTCTCGAATCTGTCAAATGCCTCAAAGATGGCTTCTTCAACTTCCTTAAGTGTCTTTCCTTCACTGGCCCTGACAGAGATAGTAAACTCACCTGCCAGTTCACTTGAGCTGTTATAAGCATTTACCGATGAAGTGAGTTGTTTCTCTTTTACGAGGACCTTGTACATTGGCGCTTTTTTGCCGTCGGCAAGAAGCTTACCCAGGAAATCAAGCGGGTACATGTCCTTGCTGTAACCTTCCGGCACAGGCCATATCATCGTTATCTCCGGGACATTGGCAAAGTTATCCTTGTGGAAGAGCTTTTTTGTTTCCTGAAGTGATACTGTCATAGGCTGACGTTCGGGAACCTCACCGTGTGACTTAATCTCTCCAAAGTATTTATCAAGAAGAAGCTTCACAGAATCGGAATCAAAGTCGCCGGCAAGCACAAGTGTTGCATTGTTGGGCCCGTAAAATTTGTCATAGAATGTCCTGGCATCTTCAACAGTTGCATTCTTCAGGTCATCCATTTCTCCGATAACATCCCAGCTGTAGGGGTGCCCTTCAGGGTAGAGGTTCTTATAAATGACATACTCGGTAAAACCGTATGGGGAGTTGTCAACGCCCTGCCGTTTCTCGTTCTGCACCACATTCTGCTGTATGGCCAGGGATTTTTTTGTGACACTGTTAATGAAAAAGCCCATCCTGTCTGACTCGAGCCAGAATACTTTCTCGAGCGCATTCCTTGGAAAGGTTTCAT
>Ga0116171_10000308_pt1 | contig 52093 bp, 31 predicted proteins | sample AD_JPNHW2_MetaG_FD_89798 | JGI IMG/M metagenome (GOLD analysis project Ga0116171, IMG submission 89798) | Active sludge microbial communities of municipal wastewater-treating anaerobic digesters from Japan - AD_JPNHW2_MetaG | ecosystem: Engineered > Bioreactor > Anaerobic > Digestate | place... | reverse complement strand
TAACTTATACCGAGATTAGCGGAGGAACAGTCCTGGGTACAGCCACTAATGATGAACAGGTCTTCAACGCCCAGCCAATAGGATTTAATTTCACATTCAACGAAATAGTTTATCAGAGTGTAAGTATAAGCTGCAATGGGTTTTTAGCCATGGGGGACGTTGTCACAACCTCCAATGTTGCCTTAAGTACTGGTGCCACCAATAATGTTGTGGCTATCATGAATCGTGATCTAAAATCCCGTTCAGATGGTGAGCTTTCCTATTTGTTGGAAGGCTCTATTCCTAATCGTATCTTCACGGTGCAATGGAAAAAATACCGTCGCATGCCCACCCAATGTGCGAATGATACATTAAACTTTCAAATCAAACTTTATGAAACAACAAATCTCATCCAATATAGTTATGGAAATTGCAAGGCTGCAAACTACGCAATTGCAGGTCCCGTACAAGTTGGTTTGAGAGGTGCTGCAAACACAGAATTCACTAATCGAACAACAACTACAAATTGGGCAGCAACCAATCCCGGGGCATCTAATACTGCCAATTGTACGATGAACAACACGATCGTTCCACCCAATGGCTTAACTTTTACCTGGACGCCACCTCTTACAGGCGTAGTTCCTCAAGCTGCAACTTCCCCTCACCCGGCTAACGACGTTACACACATTTCATTGGCAACTTTTTTGACGTGGCAACCTGGAGAAGGGAATCCGCCAACAGGTTATAAGGTTTATTTTGGTACAGATAATCCACCGACTAATATTGTAAATGGTACGACCCAAACTTTACCTTACTACGATCCTAATCCTGATTTGACTTTTAGCACAGTGTACTATTGGCAGATCGTACCTTACAATGATATTGGGGATGCTATAAACTGTCCAATTTGGACGTTTACCGCAATGCCGAACCCATTGGTAGCCACATATCCATTTACGGAAAATTGGGATGAAGCTATACCTCCTGATGTCCCAACCAATTTTACTGTGATTAATGCTAACAACGATATAAATACTTGGATGGTTGTAGCTGCCCACCCCAACTCTGAGCCCAATGCCCTACGAATAGTATATAGTATTACTGAAGCAATGGATGACTGGTTCATTTCACCTCCACTTCAAATGACTGCTGGAATCAACTACCAGGTGAGATTCTTTTATAAAGCACAAAGTCCTAATTATCCAGAGAAATTAGAGGTTAAACTGGGTTCAGCTCCGACAATAGATTCTCTGACAAGGCAGATATGGAATGACAATAATATGATAAATACTGCCTATCAAGAAGCTCTTATACCTGTTTATCCTGATACTTCAGGGATATATTATGTTGGATGGCATGCTTACAGCAATGCTAACAGCTATGAACTTTATGTAGATGATATCAGGATAGAAACCTTTAACCCGATATTACCTCCACCCCGCAATCTTGCAGGTATTACTGGAAATGGTTCTGTTATCCTTACCTGGCGACCACCACTCTCCAGGACACTGCTTGGATATACTGTTTACAGAAATAACATTGCCATTACACCTACACTCGTTTCTGATACTACTTTTACGGATGTCACTGCTTTATGGGGAACTTTCTACAATTACACCGTAAAAGCTACTTCTTACATACCTACCGGTGAGTCAGCCAGTTCAAACGTTGTCAATATCATGCCCGATTATTATATGCCAACGGGACTAAATGCAATCACGGGTAATGGCTCTGTAGTCTTGAACTGGATTGCACCCGGACCCTTGCCGCCGCAAGCTTATAATATCTTTAAGAATTGGGCATACTTGTGTACGACTGTTGGTAATATCACAACCTATGTTGATACAACCGCTGCAATTGGTATGAATACCCTATATAATATCAGTGCGGTTTATTCCAATCCAGTCGGTGAATCAGAGGCAACAAATCCTGTCAATATTACACCGCGATTCAATCCACCAACAGGTTTACATGCAACCGCAACCACAACAGCAGTCACTCTTCATTGGACAGCCTCTTCTCCATTCCAGCCTGTTGGTTATCGTGTTTTTCGTGGAACGGATGTAATGAATCCAACCATCATCACGGATACGTTATTTATTGACATTACCGGAATACCCGGACAGAATTATATTTATACTGTAAAAGCAATGTACACAAACCCGACCGGAATATCCGACCCATCCAATTCTGTAACCGCCGCAATCGTAGGTATTAACGACCCGGAAGTTCCTGCACTTGTAACAGAATTGAAAGGAAACTTCCCTAATCCATTTAATCCGGAAACAGCCATTGATTTTGGTTTAAAGAATGATTCGGATGTCACTTTGATCATCTATAATTCATGCGGTCAAAAAATCAGAACCTTGGTCAATGCTTATACAAAAGCTGGCAATTACAGCATTACCTGGAATGGAAAAGATAATCGGAATAGAAAAGTTGCTAGTGGTTTATATCTATACAAAATGACTTCCGGTAACTATTCTTCTACAAAAAAAATGATCTTACTGAAATAGGATGCTTGAATAGACTCCTTTTAAGCAACATGTGAATTATGGACTCCAGGAATTGAAACAGCTTGGAGTCCATATTCTTTTCATATCCTAATCATGGAAGAACCCTGCTATATTTTTGAATCAAGCAAAAACGAATCACGATCGATCTATAACCGAACCATGACCGAACAAAGTATAGGTGATTCCTAGGTAATCTTTAGGTGAAGGCTATATAATCATTAAGGTGACTTATCTGTGGTTTCTGTGTTTCCTACAAATTTCACTTGCTTTATTTTTTCTATTCATCCTCTATGTAATTTAGAGGATATTATGAATGAATTTGACCAACTGATCGATATTGTTGGGTCCTTGCGTGATCCGGAAAATGGCTGCCCTTGGGATCTGAAACAGACGCTCCGTTCCCTTGTCCCAAATTTCATTGAAGAAGTCTATGAAGCCGTGGAAGCGATTGAATTGGATGATTCCCATGCCTTATGTGAGGAACTGGGTGATATCATGCTGCATATCGTCATGCAGGTAAGAATTGCTGAAGAAAATAATGACTTCACGATGGCAGATGTGCTCAACGGCATCAATCACAAGTTGATTCACAGGCATCCTCATATCTTTGGAGATGAAACCCTGAAAGACGCTGATGAAGTAAAACTGAATTGGGAAAAGATCAAACACAAGGAAAAGAAACTGCATCGAAAGTCCATATTAGATGGTATTCCAAAAACGATGCCGGGGCTGATCAAAGCACAGCGTACGCAGGAGAAGGCTGCCTCAACAGGTTTTGACTGGCAGGATATCCATCCTGTATTGGACAAACTCGAGGAAGAGAAGAACGAACTTCTCGAAGCACTGGATCAGGATAACCCGGATCACATTCGGGAAGAGATCGGTGATCTGCTGTTCACGATTGTCAATCTCGCCAGAAAACTTCATATCGATGCAGAAGGTGCATTGAATGATACTACACGTAAATTTGAGAGAAGATTCAAGAGCATTGAAGATCACTATTCGAAAAATGGTCAAAACATCTATGAATCGACCCTTGAACAATTGGACGAAATCTGGGACCTGGTGAAAAAACATGAATCGTAATGTACTCATGCGAATTTATTTTATTATAGGTTCTCTTGTCTTGATGGGGGTATTTATCGTTTATACCAATATCCTCATCCAAAATGCGAAGAAAGATGCTCAACTTGTTCCCAAGATCTTTGCCAATTATATTGCATACACGGATAACTATTTAAAGAATGCCGAAATCAACTCCACGATCGTTCCGGAACTTTTTGCCACTTACCTGACGTTTATACCCGATGATAATTATGATGCGAAGATGGGTTCCTATATAAGGGATGAATTTATCAAGAAGATCACCTATCCTGTGATTTTGACCGACAGTAAACGCATGCCAACTTATTGGAAGAATATTGAAATCGATGAGAATAAGCGTTTTGAAGAATTGAATTTCGAGCAGCAGCGAAAACTCTTTCACTTCATCCATACAATGGATGAGATTCCTGTCAGATACAAGAACAAGATCATCAATTATGTATATTACCTTCCTCCTGTCACATTCCAGGACTTTATCAAGAAGATCGACTATCCCATCATTGTGACGGATTTGAACCATATCCCGCTGTATTGGCGCAACATCAATATCGATGAGAATCTATCCTATTCCCAATTATCCGAATTCCAAAGACGCCTGCTGAGCATCAAGCAGCTTGGAATGTATGAAATTCCCCTGCAAAGCCAGGGGGATAATCTTGGTTTTGTCTATTTCAAGGCATCAAAATCACTGCAGCAGATACGGTATATGTCCTTTATTGAATTGCTGCTTGTCATTGGATTCATCCTCTTCGGTGTATATGGATTGATGCTCTTGCGAAAGACTGAAAAGGATGCGCTTTGGGTGAGTCTTGCCAAGGAGACGGCACACCAATTTGGCACGCCCATCACTTCTTTGATGGGTTGGATCGATTTTTTGAGAATGAAGCTTTCAAATGAAGATAATTATCCTGAAATCAGAACCATGCTGGACCATATGTCAGCAGACGTGGATCACCTGAAGGATATCTCGTTCCGATTCGGAAAAGTGGGGTCTTCCATTAAGTTGGTACCATACAGCCTCCATCTTCTGATTGAGGAGACCGTATCCTATTTTGAGGAGAGGCTCCCGCATCTGGGTTCGAAGATCAGTATCCATTACATTTCCAAGATTCAAGACCATGTGCTCAAAATCGAACCCGATCTGATCAAGTGGACACTCGAGAATATCATCAAGAACTGTATCGATGCCATGTCCCAGAAAGGTGGCAATATCATTATTACGGCAACATACAAGAATCAATTGTTCACAATCCTGATCAAGGATGAAGGAAAAGGTATGCCGAAATCCATGTTCCATAAGATATTCGAACCCGGAGTTACGACAAAGAGCCGCGGTTGGGGACTTGGCTTGAGTTTGGCAAAACGCATTGTCGAAGACTACCATCATGGGAAAATTCGCGTGGTGGAAAGCACTGTCGGTGAGGGTACTACAATGGAGATCATTCTGAAGGAGGAACCATGAAGATCGTATCTCCTGAAACAATGAAGAGAATTGATAAACGAACGATGGATGAATTTGGTATTAATTCACGTATCCTGATGGAAAATGCGGGAAAAGGGTGCGCCGAATATATCCGGGATCACATTCTTCCCCGGAAAGGAAATGTCATTTGTTTCTCGGGCACAGGAAATAACGGTGGTGACGGATTTGTGATAGCTCGTTGGCTGGCACATTGGCATTATCCCGTGCAGGTTGTTCTATTGGGAAACCCCGAGAAAATGACAGAGGAATCACGGGCGAATCTTGAACTTTGCAATCAAATGGATATAGAAGTAATACGTACTTGGGATGTGATAAGTGTCCGCCGATTAAGTGAAACGGTGGAAAAAAGCGCATGTGTGATCGATGCCATTTTCGGTATCGGCTTTAAAGGCAAATTGGAAGATTACGCGATCGAAGCAGTCAATGTGATCAACGCCCATGCATCCTTAATCGTATCCATCGATATTCCATCAGGTTTGGATAGTTTTACCGGTAATTCTGAAACGTGTGTTCATGCTCATTATACATTGACGTTGGGCGCTTGGAAATATGGTCTGATCCTGAACAAGGGTATGTCGTACTGCGGAAGTACCCATTTGATCGATATCGGCTTACCGGATAAGTACTTTGGCGAAGAGCAATCTGCCGAACTGCTTGCGAGAGAGGATGTGATTTTCCCTGCCCGCAATCGCTTGAATCATAAGGGTTCCTATGGAAGAATCGCTGTCATCGCAGGTTCACCAGGTTTTGCAGGGGCTGCTCTCATGTCCTCCAAAGCATGCCTGAGAGCAGGTGCTGGATTGGTCACCCTCTTTTATCCCAAAGGTATGGAAATGGTCTTTGCGGGGAAGGTCATGGAACTCATGACGCGTATCATTCCGCAAAAAGACGAGGATATGTACGATAATGAGAGTTTATTGGAAATGCTTGAACCATTCGATGTACTGCTGATTGGACCGGGCATCGGGAAAGGTGAGAAGATTCAGGCATTAGTTTCCTATCTTCTGAAATACTGGTCCAAGCCCATGGTCATTGATGCAGATGGTTTGAATTCGCTGGCTGCTGATTCTTCGATGTTATTCCATCTCAAGGGGAAACCGATCATTCTCACTCCCCATATGGGTGAATTTTCCAGGCTTGCAGGGATCACTGTGGATGAATTGGAAAATGATATTATCGGTCAGCTTTCAAAATTCGTCCAGACTTGGGGAACGCAAGTACTGCTTAAATCTTCAACCACGATCTATGCAGATGACAAGCACATGGACTTTATCGTGACAGGTAATGACGGACTGGCGACAGGTGGCAGCGGGGATGTGCTTGCGGGAATCATCACTTCCTTCATCGGTCAGCATCTGCCGATTCACCAGGCAGCACCTGCAGCTTCGTGGCTACTGGGGAAAACGGCTGAAGGATTGGCGCGCATCAGGCAAACACCTTCCATACTTCCCACAGATGTGATTGATGCGCTTTTTGTGAACGAATATCTGGATTAAGGCGAATCAGAATGAACAGATCGTTAGAGGTATTTCAATGACAGACATGAAATGGATCCGTAATTGCCTGATTTTTATCAGTTTGGCATTATTGGTGGTATGTGTAAAGACACTAAAGGAAATCTTCATTCCCTTGTTTTTTGCAGTCTTTTTCACTTTCCTGATTGCTCCCCTACATCGGTTCCTGATCAAGAAGAAGATACCCAATGCGATAAACATCATCCTAATCACCCTGATTCTGCTGATATTCATCGGACTGGTCATTTTCCTGATCTATGAAGGTTTCAATAGCCTCGTCATGCAACTTCCCAAGTATGAATCGGCAATTATGAATATTGCCTTCAATGTAGGTTCATATTTTGGAATCACCGAAGGTGAGATCAGTAATTACATGCATCCGCAATTGAGTTATTTGAAATGGTTGTCGCAAGGTTCAATGAACAATTTCATCACTTCCTTCATGAAAAACACTTTTTATCTGATCATGTATATTCTGTTCATGATCATATTTGTCATCTTCATCATTGCGGATCATAATCGCTTTGTCGAAAGGATATATCAGACCATCAGCAGGCAGGATAAGGAAATAACGCATAAAATGCTCTTTAAAATTGAAAACCAGGTTGTCCGCTACCTCGTGAATAAAACATTGATCTGCTTGGGAGCAGCGATCGTTGAAACACTGATGATGCTGATATTCGGTATCGATTTTCCGCTTGTCATGGGATTCATAACCTTTATCGTTGTCTTCATCCCCACTTTGGGTCCGGGAATCGCCATTATCGTACCGATTCTGATTGCATCGCTGCAATATGGCATGAGTTGGCATGTGTTGGCAATTGCAGGTTCACTTGCTTTGAGTCATACCCTGATCGGCAGTATTGCAGAACCGAAGATATTGGGAGAGAGTCTGAATCTCTCACCGATCATCATCATTATTTCACTGGTATTCTGGGCTTGGATATGGGGACCGATCGGAATGATCCTGGCAGTTCCCATTACCTCAGCCATGAATATCATATTGAAGGAATTCAAGATGACAAAGCCGTTCTCCGAGATACTTAGTGATCCCAATTTCTCTGACAATACTGAATAAACGGATACTGACTATTTAATGGTATAAATACCTCTTGATTTTTTGCGTAGGTGTCTTTTGGAAAGGCTCTGAAACAATCTTGATCTGTCCGATGCGCGAAAATTCAGAAACGGACTGATTCAGTTTTTTCCTGTTTTCCTCCATAATTCCGGCTAATTCAGATTCATGGATCTTTTCCTGATCGAGAAGTTCGTAGTCAGGGTAAACCAGGGCTACCAGTTTATGATTTCGCTCCACGACAAGAGTTTCTGCAATATAGGGAAGATTGTTCATCTTCTGCTCAATTTCCTCAGGATAGATGTTCTCTCCGGAAGAACCGAGTATCATGTTCTTTGACCTTCCCTTGATATAGACAAAATTATCCTTATCCATGGTACCGATATCACCTGTATGCAATCTTTTCCTATCGTCCAAGACATCCTTTGTCGCATCAGGATTCTTGTAATAACCATTCATGACTTGCTCGCCTTCGATAATGATTTCACCAGGGATATTCGCGGGATCGGGAGAATCAATGGTCACTTTCAAAAAATCAACGACTTTACCTGATGAGAATGGACGGTGCAGATGCCAACGAATATAGGATATCAGAGGACCGCATTCTGTCATCCCATAACCAATCGTGAATGGGAATTTAATTTCCTTCAGGAATATCTCCACTTCAGGATTCAATGCCGCACCACCCACAACAAATTCGGTGATTCTGCCGCCGAAGGCTTCAATCAGTTTATCGTGGAATTTCTTTTTCAGTATGTCCTTCACAAGCGGTATATTCCGTGCAACTTTCACAGTTGTTTTTTCAAGAACTGGCTGAATTGTCTTTTTGTATATCTTTTCGAGCATCAGGGGAACTGCCAGAACAACGTATGGTTTTACCTCCTGCATTGCCTGCAGTAATACTTTTGGAGATGGGGTTTTATCCATGAAATAAATATGATTCCCGCGCGTGAAGGGATAGAGCAGATCAAAAGAACAGGCATAGGCATGGGCAAGAGGTAGGAAAGATATGACAGGGGCACCGACCTTGAATAATAAATTCTCTCTTGCGACGATCACATTAGCCATAAGAGAATTGTGAGGGAGCATCACGCCCTTCGAAAAACCAGTCGTCCCGGAGGTGTAAATGATGGCTGCCAAGTCTGCATTATCTGTCGGGAAGATTTCCTTGAATTCGTCACGACTGCGGATGGATTGCTTTGCTTCGGAACGCAGGCTCTCCCATTTGTCCTGGGCAAAGTACTTTTTATGATCAATAAGAAGGGACATATCATTCAGATTGGCGATGCATTCGATCTGCCTGAGATTCGTTTCATCGATGCTATCGTAAATCTCCTTTGCAATGAATGCAAATTTTGATTCCGAATGATTAATGATATGCTGCATATCTTCCGGACTGAAATTGGCAAGTACGGGAACAACCACAGCTCCATAGGATACGGTTGCAAGATAAACAATAGCCCAGTTGGTGGAGTTTTTACCGGAAAGCGTGATCTTATCGCCCTTTTGTATACCCGATTGCGCAAAAACCTTATACAACCAGGCAATCTCCCTTGCTGCTTCAGCATAGGTGATAGTATTCTTGCCATAATCGGTAAAAGCTGGTAAATCCCAGAATTCTTTTAATGAATCGATCAGATAGGGGACAAAATTCTCGGTGATCATAATTGCCTCTTTTACATAAAGTGATTATATTGATTCAAAATCTGTAAAATCTTGGCAAGTAAATTATTCAATGAAGATTATGGATAAAAAACTTTACAATAAAAGATATATAAGTTTGTTTGTGCAACTTGAGTTAACTCTACTAAAAAGGAATCACGATGATGAAAAAATTCCTATTCCTTTTCTTGTGCATGCTTGCAATCCCGTTATTTGCAGCAAAGGTCGATCTGAATAAAGCCACAATGGCTGAATTGAAGACACTGCCGATTACGGAACAACAGGCCAAGGATATTTACGATTACAGGCAGAATATTGCCTACTTTGAAGATATTTATGATTTACGTAAGATATCTTCCATCGATCAGATGACAATGGAGAAAATTCGCTCTCTGATCACTGTGTCGCATTACATAGAAACAGATGACTCTGTTCTTCGCAGACAGCAGATTGGATATCTTCTGCAGAGAATGGATGCCAATGAAGGATCACAGGAAGGTATGTCCGACGTGTGGGAAGACTTCCTGATGACACCGCAAAATGCGAATGGTATGTTCTTTAATGATTACCTGAGTCTTCCCAATGTCTCTCCCGTTGATGCCTATGCTGTTATGAAACGCAGAGCGCAGGGTGATACACTGGCAGACCAGAGAGACCTGAAGAACTCTCCCGGTTTATCCTACTATGGTTATTCCAACATGAAGAACTATGTTTACTACAAGGAACCTCCCATTAAAGATAGGCTTTTTGTAGATTATCAGTTGAAATACCAGAGTATACCCTATGAAGACGATCCTCAAGCCATGTACAAACTTCCCCTGATACCTCAGACCTATGGTATCGTTGCCTCAGGTACTGTATTACCTGATTCTGTAATGGCGGAGACGAATAAGAAGGAAAACTGTTACTGGGGCTATTTCCATATGGATAAATATGAAGCCTCGGTCTTGAACAAGTTGCGTGTTCGGTATGGAAGTAACTTCAAGGCAGGTGCTTTATACGATTCACCCGCTGGTAGCAAAGATATGTTCGATACTGAGCAGACTGATTTGATCAAAGATGGAAAATTTTATGCCGGATACGAGAATACAGTCGATTTATTCGGTTTGACAGGACTTAAGGCATATCTTGGTAATTACCGTGTCAGCTATGGTGAAGGTCTCACCATGGATAACACCGATTATTACACATCCCGTAATACCGGATATGGGTTCACGAAGCGTATCCTGGGAATCACCCCTGATTTATCCCGTACACAGGAATATTCCATGCGCGGTGGAGCCCTGGAACTGAAAAAGACTTGGATGGAAGCATCTCTCTTCTATTCACGTGATAAAAAAGATGCTGTTGTTTACCTGAATCAAACAGTGGATTCACTCGGTGTCCATCATTATTCTCCTGTAAAGGATGCAGATGGAAACTACCAGGTATTCGGCTATATCACCCCTACCCGTTCCTTCGATAATGAGTCTTTGGAAAAGGCTGAAAGCTTTTTCAACCAGGAACTTCAGACACCCGGATACATTCCGTGGGCAAAGGATTACATTAATCTGGCACCACGACATGATATCCTGACTGAAACGGTTACCGGTGGACACTTATCATTAAGCCCATTCACAGGAACACATGTAGGTTTCTCAACTTATACATCAGTATATGATAATGCTGACTTTTATGTACCTTCAACCATTGATTCATTGAAACAAATGCTCATTCGTGATTCATATAATTATAAATACTGGAAGATCGCAAGTTCAGAGATCAAAGGTCTCTATAGCACGAAAACCAGTAAATATAACAGAGATTACAGAAGAGTCATTGGTTTCGATTGGATGAGCGTGATTAAGAATACTTCGATACAGGGTGAATACTCAGAACTGACAGTCGATGGAAAAGACACCAAGCTTGGTGATGATCCCAAGGCTTTTGTCATTACATCCTATACGCAATTCGATAACCTGTATCTCTTGAGTTTATTCAGGAATTATGATGTCGGATTCGATAATCCTTACAGCAGAGGTTTCTCTGAACATCAGAAATTCACTGATACTGTTCTGGAAGATTACGGCTATACCCTCACCAATCCACTTCTGTCCGATATGGTATATAACAGTGCTCAAGCACAGGCTGAAAGAGGCTTATACTTTGAGACGAGATACCGTTTCAACAGCTATTTCACTTTGGGTAGAACCTATATGGATATCTGGGAAAGGCTCACAGACAGACGCAAGAGCATCCGTTTCCAGGGTGACTTGGATTATCGTCCCTTCTACCAGTTAAGTTTGAGAGCCAAGTATAAAAAGCAAATTAACAGATATGATGAAACAATGGATCGCGCAGTATCCAAAACGGATGAATATACGATCAGTACTGCCATGTTCCTTTCCGCTCGTGATTACATGTCATTTGAATACAGATACAATACCGTTTGGGGACCACCCTATCTCTCGATCACAAATCCTGGTCAAGCAATGGCAAATAACCAGGCAAGCGGTTCCACTCAAATGACCGGTGACTTCATTGCCATGAATTATGATCACAATTTCAATGATGATCTATCGATTACAGGATCCGTACTTTACTGGAACGGACATGGAATCTCTCATTGGGATTGGGAAGATACTGAAATTGATTTCATGGGATTGAAGGGTATGAAATACTGGTTCACGATTCAAGACCAGATTGCAACCAATCTGTTCATGAGTTTCAAATACAAGTATAAAGAGTATCAGACCCAGGAAGAGTTTATTCGTAATTACAACCTTCCATACGGTACTCAGGATAATTACTTCCCACGCGTGGAACGCGTTGAAAACGAAATCAGATTCCAACTTGACTGGAAATTCTAATACATTTGGGAGGACCCATGAATAAAAGATATATATTCTGCTTAAGCCTGCTCTTAGCAGCTTTTTCCCTATTTTCATATTCTCTGACTGACAGTGTTTTCGGTAATCGTATTTTATCGTATGATGCCCGTTCACTGGCAATGGGAAATACAGGTATCACCAATGGTGCAAGACCTATGTATTCTCAATTGAATCCTGCCGTTACTGCATCTTTAGGTTCAAAACTGGCTATGGAATTCTCTTTCGGTTCTACACAGTTGGAAGAGACACGTAGTCTTCCATTCTTTAACCAGTTTGATAACTATGTCGAAGATGAAGTTTATGCAGCCAATACTCATGGTTATGCAGACTATGCTGGTGCAATCACTTCTTCTTTGAAATATGGTAGATCAACCTATGCAGTTGGACTGGACTTTATGCCCATCGTTGATTTTGGCGGTAAATACAGGGAAGAGATTCGTAACAGCTCGAACAGTGATTTAGACACATACCCTAACCTGATTGCCAGAAATGCGATTACCAATAAGGGTAAATTGAATTCCGGTGGTATTAACATTGCTTATATGATTGATCTTGATAAGGCAAAATTCTCTTTAGGTTTGAAATATGCCTCGTTGATTGGAACGAATGACCAAAGTACAACCATCCGTTGGACACAATGGGCTATCGACCAAGCCATCAATGCTCCAAACAACTGGAACCAAACTACAAATACCGCTGATCCAGGTCACAACATACTTCCCGATTATACGAAAACAGTATCTCGTGATCTATACGGCACCCAGATGCAGGCAGGTTTCACTGCACAATACCTGGATCGCGTCATTATTGGTTTCAAATATACACCCAAGACTGACATAACTGTCAGCAATTTAAAGTATGAAAATTACCAGGAAATCTTCGGCGAGGGACAACGTAACGACTTACCGATGACCGCTGAAGACAGTCTCCTGATCAAGGATTATTCATTACCAACTTCCTTGAAATTCGGATTCAGTTATACTCCAAGAAACATCTTCCGTACAGTTTTCAATGCTGAAGTGGAAGTTGTGGAATGGAAGCAAACAAACAAGTTCTTCGATAATGTGGTGAACTACTCTGTTGGTTTGGAACACGGTATCAACGAAAGATTCCCATTACGCATGGGCTTCAACACAGAAACCACTTTCCAGACCATCATCGATAATCATTATTTTTATGCCAACAAGATCATGACACCTACAATCAGTGCTGGTACAGGCTATGCAATGAGCAGTAAGGTTTATTTTGATTTTGGTATTGCATATTCTTTCCGTAATTTCGAAGCATTGGATCTGTTCAAGGATACATATTACAATGATAAACAATACAATGAAAATGCTTCCAATTACCTGTTGTGGCCCAATTCATCCCATTCTATCGTCTTGACGAATCGTGGTTGGGAAAATCCTGATTCTGTAAAAGAATCTTTCGTGAAGGTACTTGCTTCCATCACATATACATGGTAAATTCATGTATATACCGTGCAACAAGGATATAATATGAAACGCATATACCTACTTCTGATAGTCCTGCTTCTCGGTGCTACAGCGCTTTTTTGTGCTGAACCCCTGAAACTGGATATTATCTTTTCAAATGACGTTCATGGTGGTATCGATCGAACCCCGGCAACGTTCATTAACCCTGATTTCCCTCCCATGTTGGGTGGCGGTGGAACAGCAGCAACTGTCATCAAGGAATATCGTGCACAGGCTGGTCCCAAAGAATCCACCCTTCTCTTTGATGTGGGTGATTTCTTCCAAGGTCATCCAGTTGGCTCAGTTACAAAGGGAAAAGCCATCATCAACTATTATAATGAGATTGGCTATGATGCAATGGCTCTCGGTAATCATGATTATGATGCCGGCGAGGCTTCACTTATCAGTACGCTGAACGGTGTCAAATTCCCGATTCTTTCTGCGAACATTGTCTATAAAGATACTGGGAAGACTCCACCGTATATACGTCCTTATATCATCATTGAACGTCTTGGCATCAAGATTGGTATTATTGGTTTAACAACCACTGATACAGAAAAAATGAGTTTCCCTGAGAATATTAAGAACCTTGATTTCGTAGATGAGAAGGATGTCCTGAATAAGTACATCCCAATCGTCAAAGCTCAAGGCGCTGACCTGGTTTTTGTTCTCGGTCACATGGGTCTCCCCTATGATCCGGAGCCTGCTTACCAAAGCCGTTACAATGCTGATGGTTCAAGCAAGACCACTGAACGCTACTGGGGCTACGATGCACAGGAATTGGCTCATGAAGTGAATGGTATTGACCTCTTTCTCGGTGGTCACATGCATAAGGGATTTGCCAAGCCTTGGTCAGACCCCATCACTCATACACTGGTGCTCACCGGTTATGCTTATGGCAGTAACCTCGGTATCATTAGTTTGAAGATCGATCCGGTTACCAAGAAAATCGAAGGTTACGATCTTCCTGCTGTTCGTGAAGGTTCCATGATCACTTTGTTCGATGATGAATTCCTTCCTGATGAACAGATTTCCAACAGCATCAAGGCTGAACAGAAAATAGCTGAAAAAGGTATGGATGAGATCATCGGCAGCACTTCCGTGTATCTTTCCAAGGAAAATGTGGATGCCCAGAGTCTTATCGGCAATATGTGTACAGATGCGATGACAGCAGAAGTCAATGCTGATTTCGGTTTCCTGAACCTTGGCGGTGTCAGGGGTCAAATCCCTGTCGGTCCTATCACCTACAGACAGGTATTCGATGTCATGCCGTTCGATAACCAAATCGTTACCTTCACGTGCAATGGTGTCTTCCTGAAAAAGATCATCGAAACACGTGTAGCCGGTGGACGTCATGGATTACTCGTATCCGGTGCAAACGTGATTTACAACAAATCACGTCCTGACATGGATAGAGTTACCGAACTCTATATCGATGGTAAGCCTTGGGATCCCAACAAGATGTATAAGGTAGCAACCACCGATTTCCTGATGCAGGGTAATGCAGGTCTGACCTTATTGACCTCAGTACCTGAAGATCAGATCACGAATTACCAGACAAATCTTCGTGACGGTATTGTGAACTACATTAAAAAGAACTCACCAATCCGTACCAAGATCGATGATCGCTGGAAACGTGACGATCATGCGAGAATGAGTGCTGAGCTTCAGAAGGCTCTCGATTCCCTACCGAAATAAAAATAACCAATTATAAAAAGAAAGGGCGAATCTCGATTCGCCCTTTTTCTATTCTTAGAAATTTAAGAAGCCAGGATTTCCAACTCCTTCTCTTCCAGGAACTGATTTGTATATAATCGATAATAATGACCTCTCTGGTGGATCAGCGTCTGATGATTACCATCTTCGATGATACGTCCATTCTCAATGACCAGTATCCTATCAGCAGAACGAATTGTCGATAACCTGTGGGCTATGATGAAACTCGTTCTTCCTTCCAGGGTTTTATCGATAGCCTTTTGAATAAGAAGTTCTGTCTCTGTATCAACTGAAGACGTTGCTTCGTCCAATATAAACAATGCCGGGTTCGCAAGCAAAGCCCTGGCGAAGGATATTAATTGTTTTTGTCCTGTCGAAAGTAGATTTCCGCCTTCTCCAACCTGATGATCATATCCATTTTCGAATTCCATGATGAATTCATGGGCATTCACCAGCCTGGCAGCCTGTTCCACTTCCAAGTCTGTTGCATCCAATCTTCCGTAACGGATATTTTCACGCACAGTTCCACTGAACAGGTGCGGGTTCTGTAATACATATCCAAGTTTCGATTGCAGCCATTTCAGTGGGTACTTCGTATAATCCGTCCCATCAATCAATATCTGTCCTTCCTTTGGCTGATAGAATCGACAAATCAGGTTCACGATCGTACTCTTGCCCGATCCCGTCTCTCCCACCAAGGCAATCTTCTGTCCAGGTTTCAGATGAAGATTGAAATCTTCGAGCACCTTTTCTCCCTCGACATAAGAGAAATGTACATTCTTGAACTCAATCTCTCCTTTCACGGGTTGAGAAAGAATATCTGCATCCGTGATGACATCCGGACCATCCACGATATCCGGTTCCGTCTCCATCATGGAAAATACTCTCTCGGCAGCAGCCTGGGCACTCTGCATCTCTGCAAAGATACGTGCCATATTGGATATCGGTTCAAAGAATTGGCTTGCATAAGCCATGAATGCCACCAGTGTACCATACGATATCACCTGTGACATCACCTTATATCCACCAACCCAGAGCACCAAACCACTTCCCAGCGTCCCTATCAGCAACACGATCGGGAAGTACAGGGATGAAAGAACCGCTGCTCGTACAGAAGAGTGATACATCCTATGGGTCAAAGTCTCAAATTCACCCAGGTTGGCATCTTCACGAACCAGCGTCTTTGTCGTCTTCGCTCCCATGATCCCTTCATTGAAAGCACTCGTGATTTGTGAATTCGTCTTTCTCACCTCACGATAACTCTTCAATATGGATATCTGGAACTTACTGCTCACCAGCACCAGCAAAGGTACCATGGTAAGCACCAGCAATGCCAGTTTCCAATTCATCACGAACATGAAGATAAGAAGAAATATCATCATGAATACACCCCAGGCGAAATCAACGATTCCCCAGGCAATCAGGTCTCCCAGCCTGGCAATATCGGATGTCATCCTGCTGATGATCCAACCTACAGGTGTCACATCATAATATGAAAATGATAATGCCTGCAGTTTTTCATATCCTTTCTTTCGTAACAGATAATTGATACTCGTTTCCACTTTGCCGGCAACGGCAATCAGGAACCATATATTCACTACCTGTACTAAGATCAGCCCAATGTACTCCAAAGTATAAGGCAATAAGCCCTTGAAACTGTGCGGAGTGACGAACTGATCGATCGCTCTTCTTGTCATCTGCGGAAACAGGGCATCCACAGCAGCCACCATTCCCATCACAAATGCAAGGAACAGCATATCCTTCTTATATACCCATGTCTGCCTGAATACCTTACCCCAAAGCGACATATCGAAACGCTTCGAGTATTCCTTTTCCTTAAACACGCTTGTAGGCATGGATTCTCCTTTATATACTCTTACCGGCTTAACCGGAATATTATTGATCTATCCTGCAAAATCAGCAGCAGGAATCATATTCCCCAATTCACTGTTGTCTTCCTCAACGCGAATCCCCAATTCTATCTCTTCATCGAGGTTATTCTGCAGATTCCATATTCTCTGGTACACACCACCGTACGCCAATAGCTCCTCATGAGTTCCTGACTCGACAATGGTTCCTTTTTCCAGCACCAATATCTGGTCTGCCTGGGACAATGTCGTAAGACGATGTGAAATGATGAATGTTGTTGCCTTTCCTTTTCGGGCTTTCAATCCCGCCTGAATCTTCCTGTCCGTTTCGGTATCCACCGCACTCAGTGAATCATCGAAGATCAGGATGGCAGCATCCTGCAGGATGGCACGGGCAATTGCTACACGCTGTTTTTGTCCGCCTGAAAGTGTCACACCCTTTTCACCAACAGGTGTCTCATATCCCTGGTCAAAAGCAAGGATGGCATCATGAACGGAAGCCACGGAAGCGACATCATATATGGTCTCGTCTGCCGCCTCACTATTTGCCATACTGATGTTCTCCTTGACTGTCTTGGAATAGAGATATGGTTCCTGGAGCACAATTCCCACCTGCTTTCGTAGTAAATGACGGTCTATCGTGTTCAATTCGATCCCATCCAATAAGATTGAACCAAAATGGTAATCATACAGTCTTGGGATCAGATTGACTAACGTTGATTTGCCTGAACCTGTGGCTCCCAGGATGGCGATTGTCTGACCAGCTTTGGCATGGAAATTCACATCCTTCAGTATCAAATGTTCATCCGAATATCCGAAGCTTAGCTTCCTGAATTCGAGTTCACCATTGAACTTGTGATTCTCTTCAAGCGTGGTTGTACCTTCGACTTCTTCCAACGGCTGGCTCAATATCTCATTCACACGATTCAGGGATACCATGGCTTTCCCCATATCAGTCAGCACTCTACCCATCTGGCGTATCGGCCAAAGCATCATCCCTTCATAGGTTGTGAAGACGATTAGCGTACCTAGGGTAATCTGACCTCCAATGGCGTAGAACGCCCCGATCAGTAAAACGATACCGATCTGCGTCATGCACAGGAAATCGGAGACTCCCCAGTACCAGGCAAGCAGTTTGATGAGCCAGTAGATCTTGTTCCGCATATCCTCGTTCTTCATCTCGAACTTATCCAGTTCGTAATCCTGCCTGGCAAATGCCCGCACAACACGAATTCCGCTCACTGCTTCCTGTAATACTGTTGTTAACGATCCTTCCGCTTCGTCAGCGATCTTGAAGGCAGCTTTCACCTTCACGAAGAACATGACGGCAAAGGCGAATATCACGGGTATGATCGCCATCGACATCAAGGTCATCCTGACATTCAGATACAGCATGATGGGGATGGAAAGCGTCAGCATAAAAACAGCCCTTCCCACTTCCACTAATTGCACAGCCAGGAATCTTCTGATGGTATCGACATCGGATGTACAACGCTGCACGAGGTCACCCGTCTCCGCTTTCGCATGATACGAGAACGGCAATCTCTGCAGATGGTCGTACAACCTTTCACGCAATACCCTGACGAATCTTTCCGATGCCTGCGCTGAAAACCTGCCCTTCATATATTGGAACAGACTGGCACAGGCACTGATAAGCACCAGCATCAAACCTGCCATCCATAAGTGGTGAGATACCCATTCTACACCTTCCTGACCTCGAATCAGGTGACTTGCCCACATCGGCAATCCCAGTGGTTTCTTTCCAATGACTGAATCTATCGTTGTCCTCAATACAAATGGGGACATAAAAGAAAAGAATGTAGCGATCCCAACCGATGCAATGGCAAATATGTACAAAGTTCTGCTGCCTTTCAGTAAATCCCAAACTAATTTCAAACGTTGCATTGCATTTCTCCTCGTAAACTTCACTCCCTCAGTTCAAGGAAGGCTGGCACATCGTGCCGGGTTAGTTTGTTTCCCTAATAAGACTGTGTCTCATTGCAATTTATCAAGTGCGTTCCCTGTAATCCGCAGCCCATAAAAAAAGCCACGGACTTGTGAGTTCACCGTCCGTGGCTTCGAAATCTATTTTACCTAAATCACACGCTGTCCATGGACGGATTTTCCCTGTTTCCGGCAATAAAACCTACACCGGCGAGGGTCTGAAGAAGAATGATAATGCTCTTCATTTCTTTTTACCGTCCTTTTCATTTATTTGATGCGAATATTTTCGAGAGAAGAAAACATGTCAAGGAGTTTGTTCTCGTTAATTAAAAACTAAGAAGTAAGAAGTAAGAATGGCAGAGCAGATTAGCTCAATTAAGAAGTTAGAGGTAAGAAGTAAAAGTTGCAGAGGGGATGAAGAGTCGTACCGCAGGTTTCCTAACCTGTTATTGGAGTGGGTTTTCATACCCACGAATCGTCTTCCTCATCAACCCCAAAGGAGTGACACCCTTATCAATTTCCCATCATATCTTACTTCTTTGTCCGCCAAAGAGGTAACAAGAAACCTTTTCTTATCGGTCATTCTCGCGAAGGCGGGAATCCAGGACTCCATCTGCATGTTCCTTCTCTTTGGATAAAGAGAAGGTGGCACTTCCCCTCTTGAGAAGGGGGGTAGGGGGGTCTTGTACCGGATGAGTTTGATTTATTGTGGTCTGCATCTATTGACTTTTAATAAAAATGTAGGGACAGACCCATGTGTCTGTCCTCAACCATGAAATGGTGAAAGATTTTAGCCCATAGCGTGAGCTATGGGTACACGAATCGTCTTCCTTATCAACCCCGAAGGGGTGACATATCATAGCCTAAGGTGAAGCGCAGCGCAACCTCAGGAAAAGATGCCCCCACAATCCTTTCAGCCCTGTAAGGGCGACATCTTATATGTAAAAGAAACTTATTGAATTTGACTCTTTAGTCCTCTATTTGTATTAAACCTCAGGTAATTGTCAGTAATGCAATTACAAATATCAAATTTAATATATTTCTTAATGGTTAAGATCAATATCTACCCATATAACAAATTCAAATATAATCAACTTCAAACTACCTAAATAGCTTATCAGTAATTTTAATGTCTGGCGTTTTTTTTGTATAAGTTTATTGACATTTTCTTATATGTAACTCCAAATCAAAATTCAAAAAATTTCAATATTCCAATTTTGTACTTTCCAGTTTGTACTTTGTTAAATTCATATATGCTTGGTATAATTCAATATAATGACTTTTACTTCTTAACAAATCCTTTAATTGCTTAATGTTTTTACCATTCATTTTACAGCCAATTATTACCTCAACTAATGCTTTTTCTGGATAATTCCATAATAATCCTTCAGGAATTAGTTTTATATCATTTCTTTCCGTACAGTGTTCAATCAGTCTTACTTCATTTTCATAACTCCAATGTACAGCTTTATTAGCATATATCTTTTTAACATTGTCTCTGTTTAATATATCCGTCACATCAAGAACAGGAAAATCATTGTTATATTCTACATCCCAATATTCGTGTTTCTCACCCAATAAAATATCAAAATCATAGCATAAACAAATACCACGATGTCGATCACTGTAGTGCGAGAACATTAGAATGTTATCTTTTATTTTTGAAAAACAACATACTGCGAAAAGATCTATTATTGTCTGTCTGAGATCTTCATATAAAGTTCCATAAGGCACATAACCATAGAAATTTTGGTGAAATTGATCTTTCAACTTTTCATCTAGTTTGCCGTATTCATCATAAATTGTTTTATCGTGAAATTCAGATTCATTTACATAGAAACCAAAATCAAAAGGGTCATTAAAACATGATGGTTTTGAAAAAAATAGGGTATTATTCTTTATACTATCGAATGTGTATTCATTCCATTTTACATATTTATACATCTTATTTATAAGGCAATCCTCCATAAGAAATCACAAATGATTACATAAATATCATAATGTGAAAATTATATGATGATTATACGTATAATATAATATTCGCGACAAGATGTTATTTCTAATCACTCTCGCATTAATCATTAGATAGTTACAATCTCACTTTCATTAAACCATCCATGATCAATGATTGTATTCTTGACTTTGTTTGGGTCAGAAGTGTAAGCAACCAATGCCAAACTCTTTTCAGCTCGACTACATGTTACATAAAACAAACGCCTTGTCCTATCAATACTAGTTTCTTTTCCTTCATCGATATTCTTCTGATCTGTAGTGCTAATCCCTTTAACCCCAAAGAGCTTATCATAGCTGAACCAGAACCCGCGAGCTTCATCATCATCCATTACAACCATTACTCGAGGAAATTCTAGGCCTTTGATCCCTTGGTGGGTGCCAAACCTTGATTCATCAGATATATATACACCATAATTAATAACTTGTTCAATTCTACAGCTTAAAGCTTGTCTCCACGCTTCTAGCTCTTCATCCTTATCAGATTCATTAGCGGTAATATACGAATCAAATTGATTACAATTCAAAATTGGCAGTAGAAAATCCGGTATATTAAATAGGTTCGAAGATTTGATTTTCTTTAGAATTTCCAGTAGCGTTGGTTTGTTAACTCCATTTACTAGATTAAACAAATCTCTGACACCATTATCGGCTTGCTTTATATTATCTATTTGTTTGGAACTGGCTTCAAAATCTTTTAAATTAAGTAAAGGTGAATATTTTCTCATAATCTGGGCTACGGAAAATTCGTTCTTGCTTTCCTTAGCTTTAAGCAATGGTATAATTTGTTGTAGAAAAAGGGATACACATGGCAAAGTACCATCAAGTAATCCTTTTTTACATTTTTCAATTCTATATAAAGGTTCAAAAAACTCTATAAAACCTCCTCGTCTTGCTGCCATATTGTGTTCAAGTGTAAGTATCTTGACTTCTCTAAGCCAGCCTTCATCTTGTGTGATGGCTTCCATGTTCTTCATTATTCCTTGCTCTATACTGTTTTTATCAAGATCTCCTTTTACATTTACGATAAAAAAACGAACAAATCCTTCTTCTTTCCCTTCTGATGGAATTTGAGCTTGTTCTGAACGAATTCTGTTAATCAAAACAATAATTCTTTTTGCGCTTCTATAATTGATCTTCAAATTTGGTTTTAACCAATCATCCGGTAAAAATTTTCCAAGATCTGGCTTTCCATCAAAATAAATTCTTTGCATAGTATCCCCTAATAATCCTAGGGAAAATGAATGAGAATATTTTGTTTGTATCTGGAAAAAAGCTTCAATTAACTCTTTTTTTGTATCCTGGCTTTCATCAATAAGTAAAATTGGATACTGTTGAATTAGGATTTTTTGTAACAAATCCTTTTTTGCCAGGAACTCCGCAGTCATGCTAATAACTTCATTATGATTCAATGAATCCTTTGTATCATTGAGTCCATTAGGTTCATAAGTAAATTTTTCTATATGATCAAGATATTCTAGACGCTTTTGTTTTGATTCAATCTGAAGCTCACGTTCAGAAGAAACCTTACTCGATCTTCCTTTACTTTGTTTTTCTACTAACTCTATGATATCAATCTCTAAATTTCTTTTTACCCAATCTCTAATATCGTTTTGAAATGGTTTAATCAAATCCCATGAAAAACTATGTATCGTAGAAATTACAAATGTATCATCATATTCTAACCTGCTTTTAATCTCATCACATGCAGCATTTGTATATGTTATGACTGCTACTTTTTTCCCACATAAACGTAATTGCTTCCCTTGTTCTAAACGAAACTGTTTAAGAGTATGAACCAAGGCTCTAGTTTTTCCTGTTCCTGCACCAGCAAATAAGAAAAAGCTTTTAGGATTTTTTATGCTCAAGCATTGATAAATCTGGTTATAAACATCTGGAAAAATATTACTCTGTTCCATCTTCTTTATCCTCAATGACTTCAAATTCATCGTCGATTTTAGACAGACATTTTTCCAACCATTTCAGACCTTCTGCGATGTAAAATGGAGGTACTAGCTCTTCAGGATCTTTTAGATACAAAAGATTCAATGCCATATCTGCTTTCCCGACCTCCGAAAGAGCTTTGAACAAATTTTCATTCATGTCATCAAACGATTCCTTGTTAATAGATTTAATCATCTCATTTAGCAAACCGGTTGCATTACTAAGATTTTTAAACAAATCAATATTTGACAATACAAGTGAATCCTCAAATGTGTAGGGAAATACTTCATGCTTAGAATCACAAAAGTCTATCATAAAAGATGTCTGATATGCTACTCTAACATTTTTAACTATCTTATCAGTTTCACTACAAGCAAGAAGATCATCGTATTGTTCTTTTTTAGGAATCCAATTTTTTAGAGTATTGTTCCTTGTTCTATATCTTAAATTACGAGCAGGTTGCTCCTTGTTAGAAGAAAACTCATTTATAGTATCAATATCAGTTACTACTAATGTGAAAATACCTAATATCTCAATTAGTTCCTTAAGTCTGTGTGCATGGCTTCCACCTATTTCCAAAATTGAGATATACCTTGTTTCTAAGAAATTGAATTCTTTTTTAATGAAATATGGAAACAACATTTTTTCTGCAGAACCCTCAACAAGTATTACAGCATCCGCAAAGAAAAGATCACAATGAGTGGTTTTCAAATATCTGGTTGCAAACTTTGAAGTCTCATTGTAGTTCCCAAAAGTAGTAGATAAGTTTATAATATTGGCATATGGAACATCTTCGCTACGTTCCATTTTAATCTTTTTAAAATACCTAAGCTTTCCAAAATCAATTTCATGTGCAATATGACTTGAATGAGTACTTACAACCATTTGCGTTTGATATGCTATCTTCTCTCCAAGGCGTTCATGATTCCTAAGCACCTTATATGCTTTTCTAACAAAGACTTGTTGGACTTGAGCATGTAAGTGTGCTTCAGGTTCTTCAATTAGGACTATATGAAGCGGTTCTATCGGGTCACTATCGTTCTTTGATTTTCCAATCCTCATCCATTCATCCCTAAATCGAATAAGTTTAAATACTATAGAAATCAAATTCTGATAACCAAGACCATTATGCTGAGCTGGTAATGAAATGATGGGATCTCCACGATCACTTTTTTTGCCTATCGAGTACTTTACTGCAGTATCATGATCCAACAGTTCGATTGGATTAACCTTTGAAGTAAGTTCAATTTTGGGATCACTCAATCCCGGATAACCCAGTTCTTGAAGCTCTGTCAAAGCTTTTGCAAAGCTTTGATTTAGTTTAATATCAAATTTCTGAGTAGCCTCATCAATAGCTTTCAATACAGCAATATCACTACTATCAGGAGAATTATATGGGTCGAGATGTTTTTGATAGTAATCCTTTAATTGGGATGATAACTTATCTGATGTTCTTAACGAGGATCCTTCATCTCTATTAACATCACTTAACTCTCTTTGAGCATTAATAGTGTCAATTTTGATTAGTCCTTTAAAGGGTTCACCATCAATCTGCATACTATCATTATATAGAAATGGTGGATGAACAATTGTCTCATCAAATCTAATAGGATCTAGAAGATATGCTTTTATTGTAAATTGATTTTGTAGTTCTTCATCAAGATATTCTTTCATGGAAGAAGGCCATAAGTTCAATGAATCACCTTCTTCACTCAAGTCCTTTGCATTCTTAGTTTCATTAAACTTTTCTACAAAGTCTTTATATAAGCTCTCAACGTTTTTGGGTTCATAACTCAGCCTTACCCCAAGTGTACCACCTTTCCAGCTAAGCGTAGGGATAAGATGACTTACATAGTTTATTTGATTATCATCAACATCAATCCAGACATCCATAAACGGAGAAAAGATGCGCCATGAATCTACTGCGAAATCTACTTTATCTTTTTCATTTTCTATCCATTTTATACCAATCTGATTTATTTGGTTCCAGTTTGATAGTGTAAAATCAGTTGTCTTAAATTTGTTTTTTTGTGCTAAAAAGTAAATCAAAGCATCCATAGCAGATGTTTTACCGCTATTATTAGCCCCTACAAAGACTGTTTCTCTATCACCAAAATCAATACTACATGATTTGAGTTTCCTAAAATTCTGAATGTCTATTCTTGAAATCTTCATCTTCCCTCCCATGTATTAATTGTTATCATAATAAGTGAGAAACAAATAAATACTTTTATTTTGGCAAGTATTATTTGTTGTTAAAGAAACGGGGGACCATCCTGGTCGCATCAACCATCTCAGCAGGAACGGAGTCCTGCTTTACATTATACTCTTCAGGTTACAATATTCAATTGTGATTCATACCTTTCAAATTGTGCTATCTTCACACAGCCCCCATGATGCACAGAGTGCATCAAACCACCTCACGGGGTGAGGCGTTCCAAGAGTGTTTTATCGCATTTCAAAGAATATCATTAAAGATACCAATCCCTTTCCAATGGGATTCCAATCCCATACCAATCTCTTTCCAATCCCTCGAGATTGGAATGCCATAGGATTGCCATTGCTTTTCCATTGGATAACCATGGGAATGTCTATGGTTATTCATATAAATCGTTATGTCCGCCCATTCTTTTATGATGCACGGGGTGCATCAAACCACCTCACTGGTGAGGTGTTCCAAGGGCACCATTCCGGTCGTCCCGTTTTGCCATATTGAATTTCTAATGAATATCTTCAACCTTTACAACCATATTTCAACTTTCATATGAATAAGGAACATTTATTACATGAATAAATATGTTTGGAAATTCACGATCTGTACGGAGGCTATTATGAGATTTGTTGTCCTTTGTTTCGCTATTTTCACATTCATCATTTCACTTTCCGCATCAGAAGTATGGAATACACCCACATGCATCCGGCATGGTGATGACATCCAATGGAAGGGTAATGCTGCTGAAACCAATGACGGCAATGTCATCTACACCTGGTCAGATATGCATACCGGTTCGAGGATGGTTTATTGCCAGGAATTCAGCAAGCAGGGAAATCCTTTATGGCTCGAGCCACTGGCACTGGATAATGGTGGTGGAAATCAGCAATTCCCGTGCATTGTCAGGGCGAGCACCTTTGAACTGGTCATTTGCTGGATCGATTATTCCGAGAATTCCTACGGAAATATCTATGCGCAGAGAATCAATCTGAACGGAACCGTGATTTGGCAAACCGGTAAGAAGCTGGTGAATTCATCAGTGAACTATAAATATGATTTGAAACTGGTAGCGGGCAATAATGGTCGTGTCTATATCTTCTGGGAAGATTACCGCAACAACAATCTCGATATATACGGGCAATGCCTGAATTCATTAGGGGCGCAGCAATGGACTACCGAAGGGAAACAGCTTACATTCATGCCTTATGATGATACCAATGCCCTGGTAGTCAATGATACCTACAACGGATTCATGATGGGTTACAACTATAAGCACGGTGGCAATGTCTATTCATTTATCAATCACTATAACGATTACGGGAATATGTCGTGGGATATTCCCCTGCAGATCGATCCCGGACACAGCAAGGTCACACTCACATCTCTCAAACCTTATCTTGCCGCTTCCTATATCTATACTTGGAACTACTATGATGGAGATGAAAACCATATCAGTATGCAAAGAATCGACAGCAGCGCTCATACATACTGGGATGAACCTCTTATCCCTGACACATATATTACTGGAAAGCATGTATTGAACTCCCAATGCGCAGTGACACTCGATAACAAGATCGACGTCACGTGGGAAGTTGTTGATGACATCACGTATGAAAAGAACCTGATGTTCCAGAAATGCAACGGTGATGGAACCTTGGATGGAAGTCCAATAACACTCCCGCTATCCATTATTTGCAACAGGACTCTGCCCTATACCCTGGTGAGCGATATGAATGGCGGCTGTTATATAGCCTATCGTTACCAGTCCATGGAAGATCCGCTCATAACGAGCATTCATGCCTTTCATATCGGGGCTGATAACTCCATGATGTTTGGGGAGCAGGGAGTCCTGACAACCGAATATGCCAAATACGATACGGATTTCAACCTGCTGGTGAATGGTAATTCGCTCCATATCTCCTGGTGGGATTTCAGGAACGGGAATGCAGGTATATATTCTCAGCTTTATAACGTAAACGGAACTGCACAACTCGACAATGGAGGAAAATCCATCATATATGGTATATCCAATTCGATAGATTTTACATCCGTAAAAACTCTCCATAGAAGTAATGATACCATCGTTTTCTGGCAGGACAAGCGTTTCAATGATCGTAATTGTATTTATTACCAGATCATCAATGAAGAAGGTGTTCCCCTTTTGGAAGTGAACGGAAGATCGCTGAATGCTTATCTAAGCCCTTATGAATCGCATTACACCGTATGCCTTGGAGAAAACGACGAAGTGGCAATTGCCTGGGAAGTGAATGCCAACCCGGAATTCAGTCTTAGAGCCCAGTTGATCGATGCACAGGGTAACCCGCTCTGGGGCGAGAATGGACTGAATATATCCGGACCTCAATCCATCTCGCAAATCATGCCTTGTATCACGTATCAAGACGGTGCCTATTACTTTGCCTGGATCAGATTCGATAACAAGGATGACCCGAATAGCGCCATCATGGGGCAGAAGGTTGTGAACGGTCAGTTGCAGTGGTCTGCCGATTGTGTTCATATATCCGATCCGGATCGGTGGGTTTATGAAGTAAACATGGTTAGTTCAGGCAGGTACTTTACTTGGACCGAATATGATGATTCGGGCATGCGTTTGAAAGTGCAGCACCTGACACCTGAAGGCATTGCTGCTCCTGGATGGCCTCAGTACGGTAGGAATGTGGATGATTATGAAGCTTACAACTCACAATACGAACCTCTGATCTCATCTGATGAAGAAGGTGTTTACCTCTCGTGGCTGGATAACAGGAGTGCTGTAAGTTATCAGCTATATGCACAGAAAATCTCCGCAAACGGACAGGTCATGTGGAATCCGAATAGCATTGTGGTCTTTGACCAGAGCACAGAACTCTTCCAGCGTCTTCAAATCCTATCAGATAATCAAATCCTGTTCTGCTGGAGTATCGAGTCACAACCCGCTTCAGGACTGCTGAGCAAGATATACGATCATGCTGGAACCATGATAGCTGATAATACACCTTTCTTGGGCACACCCAATGTCAGTTATTTCGATGATCTCAGCGGGTGCAGATTTGATAATGGCGGTTACCTGTTCACAGTTGTCACGAACAGCGGTGAATCCATTCTGCACAATCTGTATATGGCTGACAATGGCATCCTTATCGGTTCTGCAAATGGTTCTTTGATTCACACACCCTTCCCGTTCATACGTTCATCCAACATTGTCTCACATGGTGAGAATGCATATATTGCCTGGGCAGAATATGCCAACAGGCTCGATAATCAAAGTACCAGTAATTCAGACATAAAAGGTCTTTACCTTCAAAAACTGAACAATGAGACTGTTGGAACACATGATCCGACTACACCTGCAACATTGTTCTCTTTGTCACAGAACTACCCCAATCCCTTCAATCCTGAAACAACCATTAAATACACATTACCTGTACAGGCAAATGTGAAACTTGATATCTATAACGTGAAAGGACAGAAGGTCAGGACACTGCTGGATGATAGACAAACTGCAGGCAACCATGAGATCACCTGGTATGGTACGGACGATCATGACAAATCTGTTTCTTCAGGAGTCTATTTCTATCGCCTGACAACTGGAAATAAAACCATCATGAAGAAAATGGTGATGGTGAAGTAGGGGGAGAGAAGAACTAAAAACTAATAACCAAGAACTAAGAGTTGCAGAGGAACGCTGTCTTTCAGACAGTGCTACGTGGTCTTTTAGACCATGTATATATTTCATCAATAGAATACCCCACCTTAAAGACGTAAATAGGGAGGAAGTCATGAAACACATTCTACTTTTAGTGATACTTTGCACAACTACATTTTTTATTTTTGCCGCTCCAGTTTGGGATACTCCGACACAAGTTCGTAAGGGAGGAGAGATCGAATGGTTAGGTTCTTCCGCTGATACTCCGGATGGTAAAATTATATATGTGTGGTCGGATATTAGTTCCGGTACCAGGGACATTTATGCGCAGAAGTTTACACTTCAAGGCTCACCTGTTTGGCAACAACCGGTTGTCATATCTAATCGTTCAGGAAGCCAGGAACAGCCCCGAATAATACGTACAACTTCGGAGACGTATGTCATCTGTTGGAATGATTATTCAACCAACTTTTCGGAAAATGACTATTCACTACTATGTGCGAATGCAATCAATGAAAGTGGTTCTAGATTATGGGGTCAGGAAGGAATTACAATTTGTTCGAATCAAAAATATAAAAATAACATACAATTAATTGCAGGTTCAGAGGGATCATGCTATTTCATATGGGAAGATACAAGAGGTGGAGAATATTATGCATATGGGCAATTGGTAAATTCTTTGGGAACCACTCAATGGCAGGATGATGGTATTGCCCTTTCACCCATGCCAACTGTGAATAGCATAGCGATTAATGATTCTGGAGGCGGTTTTCTTCTCGGTTACAAAAATAGGATTGATGATACCCAATTAATTTCAGTGATCAGATATAATAATACGGGTGTATCTATTCAGGAAACGAATGTATTTAGCCAACAGGGCACGAATGATATAAAATTGGAATCCTTTGTTAAATATGATAACAACTCATTTATCTGTACCTGGCAATATATAGAAGGTTCATCATATAATGTAGCTTCTCAAAAAATTGGAAATGATGGCGCTCCATTATGGCAAGCTCCAACAGCCCTATTCATAACAAATGATTTTTCGGATTTGAATGAAGTCAAATGCGAAATTACATCCGATAATAAAATAGCAATTTCGTGGGCAATTGAACAACTTTACACAGATGCACACCTTATTCATATCCAGCTTTTATCCTCTGAAGGCGTACCTTTATGGGGAAGCATGTGGATTGATCAAGGTATTGGAAACAAAGGCGATCATGCATATAGTCTTACACATGATCAAAATGGCGGTATCTGTATCTTATGGCAGGATACTTCCTTTCCCAATAATATAGTTGCTCAGCATATTGATTCTGCCGGATCGGGGTTATGGGGCAACACAGGTATGATCGTTAGTAATCATTCCGATTATAACAAACCGCTAAAAGCTTCGCAATCAAATAATCTTATTTGCTTCACATGGCAGGATCAATGTAATGGTGAACAAGGTATTTCAACGCAATTATATAATATTGATGGAACCGCTCAACTGGAAGCAAATGGAAAGAATGTTATCATGGAAATATGTGGAGATATTATTTATGCAAGTCCAAAGATCATTCACAGAAGCAATGATACAATTCTTATTTGGAATGATGGGCGTTTTTCTGAACCTCAACAGCTATATTATCAAATTGTCAATGATGATGGAATTTGCCTCCTGGAAGAAAATGGCAGAAAACTAATAGCGGATTATAATGCTTACGCTACTAACTTTTCAATCACTTTGGGTGATAATGATCAGGTTGCAATAGCCTGGAATCATTCGGTCGGCGATACACACAAAATCTATGCCCAATTGATCGATGCTGATGGAAATACCCTCTGGGGTGAACAGGGCCTGCAAGTATCCGGTTCAGATTATTCATTTCAAACAAATCCTTATATTTCTTATGATAATGGTGCTTTTTATGTAGGCTGGTCTAAGTTAATTCAACAAGATCATCGTATTGCTGCAGCGTGCCAGAAAATTGTGAATGGACAAAAACAATGGGGTGAAAACGGTGTTTTTATTACGAATCCAAATATTATGAATGTTTACAATTCGGTAATAGGAATATCAGGAAGATATTTGGTAATAAAACAATCTGAAGGCAACTCGAGTCTTCTCAAGGCTCAAATGATATCACCTGAAGGCATACCTGAAGCAGGATGGCCTGAGTATGGTCGTAGAATAGATGATTATCCCAATAGTTTTAACGATGAATCTGATCCTATCATCCAATCAAATGACCAGGGTATGTTTATCTCATGGTTTGCTTCTCGTGAACAGGGAAAGCTTTTTGCCCAGAAAATTTCTCCCCAAGGTCAGCTGTTGTGGGATAGCAATGGACTATTGATTTCTGATTCCGCACTCATGCACAACCAGACTATGGATGATTGGGGAATAACATACCTCTGGTCTTTAGATGGTTCTCCAGAGAAACTAATGTACTCCAAATATAATTTCGATAGCACTCCTATGATTGCAGATACAACAGTGATAAATACTACAAATACAAATGTTACTTTTGAAGACTTTCAGGTTTGCGGATTCCTAAATGGTGGTCAACTGGTTGCCATGAATCATATTGAAGATGAAATTGCTCATATAACCTATCAGTATGTCGATCAGTTTGGCAGTCAGGTAGGCCATCCCGCCGGTACATTATTGAGTAATCCTGTGAACTATGCCTCAAACTTAGCTGTTACTTCAGACCAAAATAATGCCTATATTGCTTGGAATGAATATGCATTCAAAAGATCTGATCCTTATCACAATACGATATGGAATAACGACAAGGTTGGATTGTTTCTGCAGAAACTAAGCAATGACACTGTTGGAACACATGACCCGAATGCAGCTGCCACTATGTTCTCTTTGTCACAGAACTACCCCAATCCCTTTAATCCTGAAACAACAATCCGATATTCCCTTCCTGCAAATGGACAGGTTAGAATGGAAATATACAATATAAAGGGTCAGAAGGTCAGGACTCTGCTAAATGATTGGCAAACTGCAGGCAATCATGAGATCACCTGGTACGGTACGGACAACCATGACAAATCTGTTTCTTCAGGAGTCTATTTCTATCGCCTGACAACTGGAGATAAAACCATCATGAAGAAAATGGTGTTGGTGAAGTAGGGGAATTAAAAATTAAAAACTAAAAACTAAGAACTAAGAGTTGCAGAGGAACGCTGTCTTTCAGACAGTGCTACGTAGTCTTTTAGACCATGTATATATAAGGTAATTAAAGCAGAAAGTTAAGAAGTAAGAACTAAAAACTAAGAGTTGCAGAGAAGAAGGGAACAGGGAACAGGGAACAGGGAACAGGGAACAGGAATAGAAAAGCATTGACACAATCGTCCATTCAATATGCATCAGTATATCGATTGTGAAAAAAGAGGTGAAAGCTCATGACTCTGAAACGCTTTCTCTATATTCAATATCAGATATACCGATTCATGACGGGAAAGAATAAATTCTATCTCGGAAAACTCACTAAGAAACCAGCCAACATATTCAATGAATTGAACCAATGGGTCTTTGCAGGTAATGACCTGAATACTATGTATTATGCGTATGGTTTGAATGAAGCGGGAACGAGTCAGTCTGATTTTATTGGCACCCGTGAATACCTGGACATCAAACACAAGACCGAAACCAAACTGGTGAAGCGATACGGAAAGCATGATCTGAATTATGATATCCTGACAAAGGACAAATTCGTAGCCAACTCCTTCCTGCAAGCCAACAACATTCCCTGCATCCCTCACCTCGGCATCATTGCAAAGGGAAAGTTCATAGACAGAGACAATCAGCTTCAAGACCTCAATGCGCTTACAGACAAATACCAGGACATCATCCTGAAAAACCTGACCTTGGAAGCGGGAGAAGGAGTCCTTGCCTTGACCATGAATGAAAAAGGCATGAACATCAATAACACAGCCTGTTCATCAAATGAATTGAATAATAAACTGAAAAGCGGTATCTGGCTCGTTCAGCCACGCATGAAATCACATGAAGCGATTCGCAAAATAAACAGCACAGCCTTGAATACCACGCGCATTGTCACGATCCTCGATGGCGATGAACCGGTTTATCTTACAGGTTTCCAAGCCCTAGCAACAGGCAACCAGACCACTGATTCCTGGAGCAAAGGCTCCATCTATGTCGGAATCGATGTCGAGAAACAATGCCTGAAGAAATACGGTTATTACAATCTTTCCATCCCGGATAAAAGCATAGCGCTGGAACATCCTGACAGCCATATCCCATTTGAAGGTTACTCCATTCCCTATATGAAGGATGCAATTGAACTCTGTACGAAAGCACACAGGCTTCTGTTCTTCAACTTCCTGGTCGGCTGGGATGTCGCCATCACAGATGAAGGTCCCATCATCGTGGAAGCAAACGAAAAGCCTGGCATGAACATCGTACAGGCAATGGATGGTGGACTCAAAGCAAAGATAAGCCAATATGCATCCCATACTTCTTGAAATCAGCCTTGATTCAGTCGAATCTGCCATCATTGCAGAAAAGGCAGGGGCTGACCGCATTGAACTATGTACCAACCTATCTGAGGGTGGCACCACGCCTTCTCTCGGTATGATTCAGCAAGTCAGGAAACACCTTCACATTCCGATTTATATCATCATTCGCCCCAGAGCCGGTGATTTCTGCTATTCTGAAGAAGAGTTCGAGATCATGAAAACCGATATCCGACTCACCAGGGAAGCTGGAGCTGACGGAGTAGTTTTTGGTATCCTGAAGCCTGACGGCGGTGTCGATACAGAAAGAACCACTGAATTGGTGGAACTTTCCCGTCCCATGAGCGTTACCTTTCATCGTGCCTTCGATATGACATCCAATCCGACTGTCGCCTTGGAAGCCATCATCAGTTCCGGTGCAAACAGGATTCTTACATCCGGGCAGAAACCTTCAGCCTGGGAGGGAATGCAATTGATTGCGCAGCTTGTACAGCAGGCAGGTGACAGGATCATCATCATGCCGGGTGCCGGAATCAATGAAACCAATATCCTCGATATTCTCAAGATCACACAGGCAACTGAGTTCCACATGTCTGCCGTGAAATCGATCAATGGAAGAATGCTCTTTCGCCCTCAGCATCTGCATATGGGGCATTCTAACAATTCTGAATACGAATTGCTCCGTACCGATACCGATAAGATTAGAAAAATAAAGGAACAGATTCGCTTATGAGAATTGCCATCGGCGGATTCTTCCATGAATCCGATACCTTCAACCCCATTATCACAGGAATTGATGATTTTATTATCTTCGATAGACAGGAAATTTTCCCAAATCGCAATTCATATTTGATAGTAAAAGGCATTATCGAGTATTTCGAGAAACTCCCGCAATATCAACTTATCCCTCTTGTTTTTGCCAAGGCTGTGCCCAATGGTGAAGTGGATGAAGGATTATACAGGGACTTGAAAGCGAAGTTCTTCCGCTACCTTGAAGAAGAGCCTCCATTCGATGCCTTCGTCCTCGCCCTGCACGGTTCCATGCGCGTGAAGAATATCGGGTCTGCCGAGACTGACCTTCTTCGTGATATTCATCATCAATATCCAAATATCCCCGTATTCTGCGGATTGGATATGCATGCCACGATCACAGATGAAATGCTCCGCTATGCCACTGCCCTTACAGGATTCAAGACAGCACCACACATTGATGCCTATGAAACAGGATGGCAGACTGCGCAAATGGCAGATATAGCACTCAGGGGACAGGTGAATCTCACCATGGGATCCTCCAAAGTTGACTGCCTGATCGCCGGTGAGAAGTCCGAAACCGACTGCGAACCCATGAGATCACTGATCCAATTGCTGCAGGACATGGAGATGGACGAAGAGGTATGCGCAGCATCTCTCCTGCTTGGATACCCGTGGGCAGACACTGCTGAGAACGGTGTGACCGCACTCGTCGTCACAAGGAATAACAGTGAGAAGGCACAGGCTTTCGCTGGCAGGATTGCTCATGAATTCCTTCAGCATAAGCATGAATTCAATTTCTCTTCCCCTTCCCATCCTGCCCAAGAAGCATTGACACTGGCACTCAAAGATACCTGCAAGCCTGTTTTCGTTTCAGATTCCGGAGATAATCCCACTGCCGGTTCTACAGCAGACAATACCTCCATGATCCACCTCCTCTCCAATGAACTGAAAGAGGAAACTGCAGGTAAAAAAGTGCTGGTCGCAGGGATCTATGACCCAAAGGCAGTTGAGAAATGCAGGAAGCATCTGAACAGGAGAATCAAACTCGAAGTGGGCGGGAAATTCGACACCATGTATTGCAAACCAGCTTTAATATGGGGAATCCCCAGGAAAGTAGTCACGGATTACGGATTGTTCAAATCCGACCTGGTTCTCTTTGAAACGAAGCAATTCAGCCTGATCCTGACTTCCAAGCACATAGGCTTCACGAATACAGAAATGTTCAAAGCCCTGGAAATTGAGTATATGAAAATGGATGTGATTGTCGTGAAGTTGGGTTACTTAACGGAGGATTTCAAGGAGATTGCAGTCAAATCGTACATAGCACTCATCCAAGGCTGCACGGATGAAGTATTAAGCAGGCTGCCCTATACCTCGAGACATGAACTTATTTGAGTGAATAGGGAAAGGGACTTATCAAATGACAAGCCCCTGTTCCGTTCTATTTCTTTGCAGTGCTGATACCAAGGATCGCATATATTGGGCACCAGCCTATGATGCCTGTAATGAAGGGAATCAAACCGAACAATCCCCACCATGTATGAAAGTAGAAACCTAACGCAAACCCAATGATACCAAGTATGATCCGTATGATTCTATCTGTTTTTCCAACATTGTGTTTCATTTTTCACTCCTTTATATTACATATAATAAAGCATTTCAGAGAATTGCTACATAAATTACATCGTTCCGATACTTTAAAGCCCTGCCGTCGCACTTGAGAGAACATAGAATAACAGCTAAAGATTCGCTTTTTTATTTTTCCATTGACAAGAGAACGGAAATGGTATATAGGGTTAAAAGTGAATGGTCATTCATTCATATGAATAAGTTTCAGTTTTTAAGTTTTTTAAATATAATCATTAATGGAGGTGATTATGAATACACTGAAAAATTCGATGTCACCCAAGCAATTATCGAAAAGGGATGCCATCATTAATTCTGCTATCAATGTATTTGCCCGCAAAGGATACATGAAGGCAAAGATCTCTGACGTAGCGAAAAAGGCAGAGGTTGCTGACGGTACTGTGTACCTGTATTTCAAGAACAAGGATGACCTTCTGATCAATGCCATGCGTGAAATGCTGGAAGACAAACTGATCAAGATACGCAAGAAGATCGCAAAGGAAGCGACTGCACGAGAGAAACTCTTCAAATTTGCTGAATTGCAGATAGACCTGTTCATGAAGAATCCGGATGTCGTGAGATTCATGGTCGTGGAGATTCGCCAAAGCCAGGAATTCTACAAGAAGTATCCGTCTTATGGTCCGATGAACGAATTCCTCGAATATGTCGAAACACTCGTGAAGGACGCCATTGAGGAAGGAAGTATCCGTAAGATCGACCCCAAGACTTTTGCACTCATGATCATGGGGACTACTGACTTTGCACTTACCCAGTGGGCACTTGGAAATTCCAAGCTTTCATTGCAGGAAGTCACAACCAATTTCATCGATATTGTAAGAGATGGTTTACGGATTGACTCGAACAATTAACATTTCGATCGGAGTGGTATCATGTTGAAACAAAAACGGATGTTGCTTCACATCCTCCTTGTATCGTTCCTGTTCCTTTCCTGTTATCAGGTACTGATCGCACAGGAAAGCCTGTCACTTGAAAAAGCAAGACAGCTTGCCCTACAGCATAACCAGCAGATCATAGCCGGGAATGAATCCGTTGAAGCAGCGAAAAGCATGCAGAGGGATTCCTTTACCAAGTTCCTTCCCTCCATCCAGTTCATGGGTGATTACACCCGAATGAACAAGCAGATGGAATATGATGTGAATTTGGGTCTCGATAAGGTCCTTGCAGGTATGGCACAGGCAAATCCGGCTGTCATGACCGATCCTTTCTACCAGACACTGGCAGCATTGGCACAGCAGGGCTTATTACCCAATGACCTCGACCTGAAACTCGGTGAGAAGAATAATTATGTCCTGGGCTTCAATGCCACGCAACCGCTTTTCACAGGTGGCAAGATCATTGACCAATACCAGATCAGCAAAGCCAACCGCAGGTTGTCGGAAGCAGGCTTGGTACAAATCAAGTCCGAGATCCTGATGAAGACAGATGTTGCCTATTGGACGACTGTATCGGTTGCTGAAAAAGTGAAACTGGCAAGGCAATACCGTGATATGCTCACTTCTCATCTGACTGATCTGGAGAATATGCTCGACCAGGGAGTCATTACGCAAAATGACTACCTGAAGGCTAAAGTGAAAAGGACAGATGCAGACATCCAGGTGATGCAGGCGGAGAATGGTTATAAATTGTCCAGGATGGCGCTGAACCAGTTAATCGGTTTTGCTTTGGATGACAGTATTCCGCTATCGGATTCATTGCGTGAAGATTCCTCGATTCAGGCTGTTCAGCCGAATAGTGGTGAAATTGCAACCAAGAGACCCGAGATCATGCAGATCAAAGAGGGTATTGGCATCAGTAAATCCATGCTGCGCCTGGCAAAATCAACCTATTTCCCGAATATACTACTGCAGGGGAATTACACATACCTGAATCCCAATCCCTATAATAGCTTCGAAAAAGAGTTCGGACATGATTGGCAAGTCAGCATCGTGGCACAATGGATGTTATTTGACTGGAATGGAAGAGGGTTCGAGGTGAGCGCTGCCAGACACAGGAAAAATGCGCTGGAAGCGAAGCTGTCCGAAGCAACGGAAATGGTGAACCTGGAAGCGAGACAGGCTCAGATGAAATACGATGTAGCCAAAAAGAAAACCGATCTCACCCGTATTTCCCTGGAACAGGCTGAAGAAAACCTTCGGAATGCAAATGAGCAATTCCATGAGGGAGTGATGACAAGCAGCGATGTTCTGGATGCGCAAACCCTATGGCAGCAGTCCTATTCGAATTGGATCGAGTCACTTGCCGATGTTCATATCCAGGAGACAGCACTTCGCAAAGCTTTGGGAATCCTGGTTGATAAGGAGAATTCATGAGTAAGATAAAAAAAATAAATCCACTGTTCATTATCCCTTTCATCGTTATTGTCGCCATCATTTTATTCTATATCTTCGCGGTGATTCATCCGAAGCCTCAATATATCCTGGGTGAGATCGATGCCACACAGGTGGATGTCAGTTCCAAGATACCCGGCAGAATCGATTCCATTTATGTGGAGAAAGGAGATTCCGTCACAAAGGGTCAGGTACTGGCGAGATTGCACTCACCTGAGATAGAAGCGAAGGTCGAGCAGGCAAAAGATGCTGTGGAGTCGGCAAAGGCAATGCTCAATATGGCTTTGAATGGTGCCCGTCCGCAGGATGTGAAGGCAGCCTATGATATGTACACGGCAGCCAAGGCGCAAGCGGATTTTGCTACGAAGTCATATCAAAGAATGAAGGCACTGGTAGATAAAAAGAGCATCTCCAAACAGGCTTTTGACGAGATGGAAGCCAAGTACCTGGCAGCCAAGGCACAGGAAGAGGCTGCTTATGAAAAATGGAACATGGCAAAGGAAGGAGCTCGCAAGGAAGAAATCGAAGCGGCAAGAGGTAATTACGAACGTGCAGTCAATACGCTGAAAGAAAGCCAGTCGTATTTGGATGAAATCACGATCAAGGCTCCGCAGAATGGAGAAGTGGATAACCTGATATCAGATGCGGGAGAGATGGTGGCAGCAGGATATCCAATTCTTTCAATCGTGGATTTGGAGAAATGCTGGATTGTCGTGTATGTCAGCGAAGACAAGCTTCCATACCTGAAGAAAGGGAATGAGATCAAAGCTGAGATTCCGGCTATCGGCAAAAAGGGAATCCCGTTTGTCGTGAGTTATATCAGTCCTGTGGCAGATTTTGCCACCAAGAAGGCTACATCTGAGCAGGGAAGTTTCGATCTCAAATCATTCCAAATCCAATTAACGCCTTTGCAACCTGTTGATGGATTACGTCCCGGCATGAGTGCACGTCTTACTATTCCAAAACATTGATAGGGAAAAAGAGAATCACCATGGATCGAAGCATAAGGCAAATCGCACACCAGGAATGGGGATATCACCACCGGAATGCATTTAACTGGATGGCACTGTATATTCTTCCCATCGTATTTGCCTTGCTGGTCAGTTATATCTATGACGGGCATGTCCTGATGAAGATGCCAACTGTCATCGTTGACCAGGACAAGAGTATTTCGTCTCTGCGATTATCGAGAATGCTGGCTCAGCACAGGTTCATTCATATCATGGATAGAACTGATGATATCTCAACCGGCTATCATGACCTGAGAACGAGAAAAGCCTATGCCCTGATACTGATACCGCGTGATTTTGAAAAGAATTGGAAGCATGGAGACCAGCCTGTCTTGAAAGCCTATAGTTACGGTACGAACCTCGTGGTGGGAAAATCCATCCAGAAGGCTATCGTAGAAACTATAGGTCAGTTAAGCGGTGAGGTGGAAGCCGGAAAACTGATGAGTATCCGGCATGAATCCATAGCTTTGAAAAAGAACTACCCGCCTTTGGCATTGGACTATCATAACCTGTATAATCCCAGTTTCAACTACCAGTGGTTTCTACCGCCTGGAGCCATTATCAGCCTGTTCCAGATGCTGATCGTCATGCTGGGAGCAACAGCCTTCTGTACGAAGAAGAGAAATCATAAGGAACAGCAGGAAGAAGGCTCTTTCTTTACAATTTATTTAGGAAAACTGACCCCAATTATCGTTGTATACACCATCCAAGGCTTCTTGCTTTGGTTGATTCTGTTCCCCTTGTTCGGCATTCCGGTCAGGGGAAATCTGCTGATGGGCTTGCTATTATGGGAATTGTTCGTCATTTCCTGTTACTCCATAGGTTTTGCCATATCAGCACTGATCAAGGATTCCATGATCTCGACGGTGGTATCTGTCTTTATCATGGCACCGGCATTCGCATTCTCAGGATATACTTACCCATATTGGGAAATGCCGCTTCCACACAGAATATTCGCTCTTGCCATGCCAACCACGCATTTCCTGCCTTCCTTTCTGCAATTCTATCTGCAGGGAAGCAGCGCAACTGTGATGCTCTCGAGGTTTCCGGGTATTGGCATCTTCCTACTATGCCTCTTCTGTCTGCTCCTGATCAGCAAATTCGTCCATAAGCTATATCCGAATGGTTGGGAGATACTATCATGAAAATGTGGAATTTCCTGACAAAACGTGAATGGTACATACTATCGAGAGAAAGGGCGATACTGCTGATAGTATTGATCGCTCCCGTATTATATCTTTTCTTTTATGGCTCCATCTATGTCCATAATACAGTCACCAAAGCAGAGATCGCAGTAATTGACAGAGATCAATCTGAGTTTTCCAGGTTGTATCGGCAATACCTCGAAGCCGATCCTGTATTGGTTACGCAACCGATCAATGATGTGGATGAAGCGCAGCGCTTGCTGGAAGAGCAAAAAATAGCCGGATATCTCATCCTGCCTTCTCATCTGGAAAAGGATGTCAAGCAGGGCAAACAGGTCGTGATACCTGCTTACATCAATACAGGAAGCTTCATTCTTGGAAACGAATTGAATAAAAGATTCCTGCAGATCAACCAGACCTTATCAACCGGTATCCTGCTGAAAACATGGGAAGCACGGGGGTTAAATCCCAAAACAGCTTTACAGCAATCCATGCCAGTGACCGTGGATATCTCACCTGTCGGTAATTTTGGTTATGGATATGGAAGTTTCCTGCTGGTTGGACTTTTCCTGCTTATTCTTCATCAATTGATGCTCATCTCCATCTCAGAATCAACCGCCCTTGAATTCGAAAAGAACACGGTTGGCGAGTGGTATGAGACTTCCAATCATCATGTATTGAAGGCACTCGGTGGAAAACTGCTGCCCTATTATTCCCTCTTTATGATCTATTACCTGTTTGTTCCGACGATTCCTTACAGGACATTCCACTTGATGCAGAATTCTCATCTGCTGAATCTCTTTCTTCTGGGGTTACCTGCGTTTCTGGTTGTTGGAGAGATTGGATTACTGATAGGAAGTTTCCTGAAAACACAGCTGCAGGCTCTTCAGTTCATTGCGGTCATATCAGTACCGCTTTTCCTGATGAGTGGCTTCTCCTGGCCCATGGAACAGATGCCCCTCATTCTTCACTTGCTGAATGATATTCTTCCCACACACTTCCTCTTGTTATCGTACCAATCCATGACACAAATGGGTAGTAGCCTGCATGAGCAGATGCCCTCTATTTCAGTTTTATGGCTGCAGGCATTCATTTATTTCTTGCTTTTGGAATGGAGGTACTCGAAAGTATTCTGCAAGGCAGGAAATCATGATAAACAAAGCGAGAATTGATCAACAGATCACCATATATTCATCCGAGCAGTCACATGTAAATGCAATCGTAATTGAAACAGAAAAGCACCTGGTCTGCATCGATACCTTGCACAGACCGGCAGACAGCAAGGAACTTGCCTCACAAATTCTTTCCCATGACAAGCCCCTGAAATACCTCATCAATACACATGGTCATAGCGACCATTGCCTTGGAAACCGCTTCCTGAAACAGCAGGAAACCTTCATACTGGCACATGAGAAGTTCGCCAGAACTGCTCTCGCTGAAAGCGCTTTCCTGAAGAATACAAGCAAAAGACTCAGTATCGATAGGATCTTACAGCCGGATATATGCTTTAAAAGTGATATTCAACTTCCAGATAGCAATATTGAGGTTCACCATGCCCCAGGTCACAGTCCTGATTCCATTATCGTTCATCTGCCCAACAAGAAGATCATCGTTGCCGGAGATACAGTACTGAATGGTGAAATAGGGAAAATAACCGTCCCTTATATTTACTGGGGTGATTTAGAGCAAATGCAATCAACCCTTCAGAAGATTGTTGATCTTCAACCTGAAATCATCATACCCGGTCATGGTCTTCCTTGTGATATGGAAAAGATTCAAACCGATATCACGTATCTAAAGAACTTAAAGGAGAAATTGGATGAATTGCTTGAATTATATCAAGGTGAACAAGTTGATAAACTGAAGGAAATGGCATATACAAGCATTGGAATCGAAGAATGCCTGCCTGATAATAAGTTGAAGGATTTTTGGGTTCCGAAAATGCATCAATTAAACATCGAAAGGTATATTGAGTGGAAAATACAGGGGATTTCGGTTGATACACTTGATTTTTCCAATCATAATGATATAAAGAATATATAAAAACGATATACGTGATATGGAGGACTGAATGAAGAAAAAGGTTATTCTGCTTCCGGTTATTATCTTTGCCATACTAGGCTGTCTATGGTCGGCGGATAGAGTAGTGGTAAGAATTGATAATCCAACACCTCAGATGTTCCAGAGTTACCTGATGCAGAAGGCAGATATTGCTGCCTACCATCCCGGGAAGTTCCTGGATATCGTTGTTACAAGAAAAGAAGCTGCTCAAATGCAACGGGAATATCCCGGTTCAAGAATTACCCAGACTGAAGAGCAGAGTCAGTTGAATCTTCATTCATCCGACCGGGACATTGCAGGTTACCGTTCTTATACAACTATGCTCACAGAATTGCAGCAAATCGCTGCTGCTCATCCCGATATTTGCAGACTCTATAATCTTGGTGATACGTGGGGAAAGCAGTATTTTGAGCAGGGTGTAAGTGCATATCAGCCATATCAGTTCAGTATTTGGGCAATGAAAGTCTCCGATAATCCGGATAGTGAAGAAGATGAACCCGGTGTTTATTACGTTGGTGCACATCATGCGCGTGAACCTTTAGGTGTTGAAACAACCATGAAAATACTCCACCAATTAGTCGATAATTACGGATCAAACACTGAAATGACGAACCGTGTCAATAACACACAGGTTTGGTTCATTCCCTTAGTCAATCCCGATGGTCACCAGATCGTATGGGATAATACCGATACATGGTGGCGCAAAAATATTCGTGACAACAACAGCAATCACACTTTTGATTCATGGTATCAGTATGGCTATGGTGATGACGGGGTTGACCTAAATCGTAATTATGGTGTTTACTGGGGTTCTCTCGGTGCATCTGATACATTTGCTGATCCTACCTATCATGGTACAAATGCCTTCTCCGAACCAGAGACGACCATTATCAAGAACTTTTTGGATTCCCATCATTTTGTAGCGGGTATCAGTTATCATACATATGCCGGATTGGTGCTCTATCCGACAGGTTATTATGTCGGAAATTATGCCATTGATAACACAGCCTTAGCAGGGCTGGCATCTGAAATGTTGGCAACACTGCCGGGTTATAGTGCTGAACCCGAATTCGGTCTTTATCCTTCCATGGGAGGAATGGATGATTACTCTTATGCAGAACATGGAAATTTTGCCTATACGATTGAATTAGCGGGTGATGAATTTATCCCTCCAGCAAATCAGGTGACACAGATTGTGAATCAAAATATGAACGCAGCTTTTCTTCTGATGGACCGCATCAATCACTCTGCCTATACCGGAATTGTGGTGGATAGCCTTACAGATCATCCCATGGTAGCCAAGATCACGATTCCTGATATTGATAACTTTGGCGCTTACAGAAAACCCTATGTCAGTGATGTTGATTTTGGTAGATTCTACAGAATACTTCCGTTAGGCAACCATCCAGTCGTGATCTCAGCGTACGGATACCAAACGAAGACCATCACAAATACATCAGCAGTTGACAATGAACAGACCAACCTCGGGACTATCTCAATGGTCCCTGCACAACCGGCATCATTGATTGGCAGAATCATGAACGGCAGTAATCTCCAAGGGATCATGGGAGCAGCAGTTCAGCTTCTTGGCACTCCCCTGCAGGAGGTCTTTACTGATTCTGATGGATATTTCACACTCCCTGCGACCTATGCAGGTACATATACAATCGATATATATCGTGATTCATTCGACTGGATGAGAGTTCCGGTGACTCTGAATCCTGGAGAAAATCACATGGAATGGCAACTTCAAGTACCATTTATGGAAGACACTTTCGAGACCGATCAGGGTTGGATCACGACCGGAACATGGGCTATCACAAATTCGCAACATGTGTCCGGGTCACATTGCCTTACCGATAGTCCCGGTAATTATTATACCGGCAGTGCGTATGTTTCTACAGCCCAATATCCAAATTCGGTAAATCTCCAGGATACACCGAATATATCTGTGTCGTTCATGGTGAAATCCAGCATGTTCCCGAATTATGACTATGTGAACTTCCAGTGCTCTAAGAACGGAGTTGATTGGCAAACAATCGATGCTTATTATAATACATTCAATTGGACGCAAAAGAGATACAATTTGAATGAGTACCTTGGTGGGAACCTGTTCCTTCGCTTCCAATTTGTCACACAAGCTTATGGTGATGCGGATGGTATTTATATCGATGATTTCAAGATATATATGTACAGTACTGTAACAGAGAATCCGCCTTCTCCTTTATCAGCTTCTTTGTTCCTCATGCAGAATTGCCCCAACCCCTTCAATCCTGAAACCATGATCACATACTCCATCCCCCAAAAGAGTCATGTAAATTTGAATATCTATAACATTAGGGGGCAACTGGTAAAGCAGATTGTTACCGGTAATCAGGAAAGCGGAGTACACAGCATTCGCTGGGATGGCAAAGATAAAAATGGAAATGGTACTGCATCAGGTGTGTATTTCTATCGCTTGGATGTTGAAGGACAGCATTCAATCACGAAAAAGATGATATTAATGAAATAGTAGTAACGAACACATACAAAAATCTATGAAGAGCAGGATATGATTCCTGCTCTTACTTTATCAGATTGACTCTTTTTTCTTCCAATTCTGTCCATCTTTCGAAACAATCGGACAATTCCTCTTCAATTTTCTTCAATTCTTGATCGATAACGGCATAATCTTCCGGCTTCAGATCCAACTCACTCAATCTCTCGTTCAGATTATTCTGTTCATTCTCCACTTCAGTTATCCGACCTTCCAACTCATCCAGTTCCTTCTGATCTTTGAATGACAGCTTTTTCTGCACTCTCTCCGTGGTTTGCTTCACATTCTGTGACTTTTCCCTTTCTTCCCTCTCTTCCACCTGGAAACGCTTCACAAGGAGATAATCGGAGTAATTACCGGGGAACTTACGAATCCCATCCTGCTCGAACAGGAACAGATAATCCACAACCCGATCCAGGAAGAAACGGTCATGCGACACGACCAGGATGCATCCTTTATACGCATCCAGGTAATCCTCGAGAATCTCGAGGGTCGGAATATCCAGATCATTGGTAGGCTCATCCAGTATTAGGAAGTTGGAACCAAACATGAGAGAGCGAAGCAAATACAATCGTTTTCTCTCTCCTCCGGACAGACTCGATATTTTCGACTGCTGCATCTTCCCGTCGAAAAGGAAACGTTCGAGCATCTCATGTGCTGAATGCAAGGCTCCGTCCTTCGTCCTGATATACTCAGCCTGCTCCTTGATGTAATCGATCACGGTGATATTCAGCGGCATCTCTTCCAATTCCTGTTTGTAATATGCCATTAATGTATTAACACCGATCTTGACACTTCCGGATACAGGCTCTACCAAACCGTTCAAAATATTGATGAGAGTAGTCTTCCCACAGCCGTTATCACCGATGATACCGATTCTCTCCATGGCTTGAAATACATGACTAAAATTGGTGAATAGAGACTTCTTTCCATAACTCATACTGACTTGGTGAGCTTCCAATATCGTTTTTCCAAGTCTCTTTATCTGAAAGGAAATAGAAAGATCCTGCTGCGTGGTCAGGTATGATTTATCAATCAATTCCTTCACACGGTCAATATGGCTCTTTGGTTTGGAAGTCCTCGCCTTGGCTCCTCTCTGCAGCCACTTGATCTCCTTGCGAAGAATGGCAGCCCGCCGAGTTTCCCTTCTCTGGAGATGTGCAGCCTCCATTTCTTTCTTTTCCAAATATCGGGAGTAGTTCCCGGAGAAGAAATTCACTTCCCCCTTGTCCATTTCCATGACCCGATTCGAAACTCCATCCAGGAAATATCTGTCGTGAGTAACGAATAATAGAGTACCCTTGAAGTTCTCGAGATACTCCTGCAGCCATTCAATAGCATCTATATCAAGATGGTTCGTCGGTTCATCCAGAAGAAGAATATCTGGTCTCTCCAAAAGTACACGCGCCAAATCGATCTTTCTTTTCTGACCACCTGAAAGCGTTCCAACCAACTGCTGATCATCCGTGATTCCAAAAATACTCAACACGGTTCGAACCTGGTTTTCCATATCCCAGCCATGCAGGAATTCAATCTGTTCTGCAAGATGCTGTTGTTCCTTATATAATTCATCGGAAAAGGAAGCACTCAATAAATATGTGACCCTGTGATATTGCCTGAGAACACGGAATATCTCCAAGTCACCTTTGAAAACTTGCTCCATGACCGTAAGGTTTTGATCCAAATTGGGATTCTGAGGTAGATAAGATAACTTCAATTCATTTCGAAAAGTGATTTTCCCTGCATCCGGTGGTTCAGTCCCGGCAAGCAGTTTCAGGAGAGTTGTTTTCCCACAGCCGTTCACTCCGATCAATCCGATCCTGTCTCCATGATGAATGCCGAAGCTCGCATCACGAAGGAGCAGTTTTTCTGCAAACTGCTTATGAATGTTCTCGAGAGTTATGACTATGTCACCTTTATTAATCAAAATTCATTACTCCTTTCATACATAGACTCCGTAGAAATTATGTTTGTACAGTCAAGAGGAAAGACATGTAACCTGGAACAACATTCAATGTAGAACTGAAATTTCTTTACAAAAGAAACGGTAAATCTCAATAAAGGTCATGCATTTCGATGATTAAGGAGAAGATATGCCCTCCACTTATCCCAACCTTCGCGAAATTCTGGATATCGTAAATGATTCCATCTTTATTCACGATCCAATTACAGGCAATATTATCGATGTTAATAAGAAAGCATGTGACACCTACCAGTATTCCTATGATGAAATGCTGAAGCTGACAACACAGGATATCAGTTCAAGTGTCCATCCCTATACCCAGGAAGAAGCTCTCAAACTCATGTACAAGACTTCGGAAGGGGAACCACAGATATTTGAATGGCAAGCAAAAAAGAAGAATGGTGATTTGTTCTGGGTGGAGGTCAATGTTCAACTGGCAATGTTGGGAAACAAAACATATCTTGTTGTACTCGAACGGGATATCACGGATAGAAAGCTCTTCGTCAAAGCACTGGAAGAAAGCCAGAGACAGGTTACCACCCTCATGTCCAATCTCCCGGGTATGGCATATCGCTGTAAGAATGATAACAACTGGACGATGGAATTCGTTAGTAAGGGATGTTTCCAACTCACTGGTTATACCCCAGCAGATCTCATATATAATTCTAAGATATCCTTCAATGATCTCATCATTCCTGAAGACAGACAGTATGTGTGGAATGAAGTACAGGATTCTCTTCTCAGGAAACAACCTTATCAACTCAGTTATCGTATTCGTTCAAAAGATGGTGATATCCGCTGGGTATGGGAAAAAGGTTCTCTGATTAGTCCTGAAAATGATGAACTCGAAGGCTTCATCATGGATATCTCGGATCTCAAAGCGACAGAACAGGAACTCATGGAGAGCAAGAGCCAATTCGAAGCGTTAGTCGATGCTGCTCCCGTGGGTGTTGTCATTTACAATGATGATGGAGACATTGAGTATCTCAATAAAGAGCATACAGACATATTCGGTTATGTGCTGGAAGAGAATTCATCTCTTGAAACCTGGTTCAACTGCGTATTCCCGGATGAAAAGTACCGCAGCTATCTTCGGCGGGAATGGGATAAAAGATACAAGGAATCTGTTGAGACGAACTCAGATTTTCAGCCATTGGAAGCTTATGCAACCAATAAGGATAAACAGGTACGCGTCGTTGAGATCCGTATTGCCCACATGGGTAAACAGCATATCGCCATCTGCACTGACCTGACACTCCGCAGGGAAGCGGAAACTGCCCTTATGCAAAAGACAGAAGAACTCGACAGTTTCTTCAAATTGGCAATCGATCTCATGTGCATCGCAGATATAAACGGACGCTTCCACCGATTGAATCCTGCCTGGGAGAAAACCTTCGGTTATTCCTTGGCAGAGCTTCTGAATACGAACTTCCTCGATCTCGTTCATCCGGATGACCTGCAACTCACCTTGGATGCCCTTTCGATTTTAAAAGGTCAGAATGAGTTATTCAAATTCGAGAACCGTTACCGCTGCAAGGATGGTTCCTACCGTTGGATCGAATGGCATGCAGTGCCTTTCGGTTCCCTGCTTTATGCTGCAGCTCGAGATATTACCGAAAGAAAGAGAATTGATGAAGAAATCCGTGAATTGAATGCTGAACTGGAAACAAGGGTCTTGAATCGTACTTCCGACCTGGCTGCATTGAACAAGGAAATGGAAAGCTTCGCCTATTCTGTTTCGCATGACCTTCGTGCTCCTCTGCGCAGTATCAGCGGATTCAGTCATGCACTCGATGAAGACTACAAGGCTGTGTTGGATGACACCGGAAAAGACTATCTTCGTAGGATCATGGAATCGTCTGCACGCATGTCTGACCTGATCGATGCATTACTCAGCCTATCCCGCGTGGCTCGTAATGAAATGAAATTAATCGATCTAAACCTAAGTGAATATGCTGAAGCCATTGCAGACGACCTTAAAAAGGCTAATCCTTTCCGCAACACAGAATTTCTCATTGAAAAGAATCTCAAGGCTACAGGTGATAGTGTGATGATGAGCCTTGTTCTGCAAAACCTCATGGGAAATGCTTGGAAGTTCACCGGCAAGATCGATAAGGCAACAATCGAAGTTGGGAAAACCACACTGAATGGGAAAAAGGTCTTTTTTGTAAGGGACAACGGCGCAGGATTCGATATGAAATATGCAGACAAGTTATTCCAGCCGTTCCAGCGCCTCCATGGTCAGGATGAATTCCCCGGGTCTGGAGTCGGTTTGGCTACCGTCATGCGTATCATCTCAAGGCACCAGGGAACTATTTGGGTGGAAAGTACCGAAGGAATAGGTACCACCTTCTTCTTCACCGTTAATGTGAAAAAGGACTGATCACACCTGATGCCGAATACCTATGTAGCACTCTTGAAAGGCATTAATATTGGTTTCAATCATGTTTCTATTATCTCTATGCTTGTTTATAGGTGACTTACATGAAATCCTGCTTGTTTTTAGGTAAAATAAAAGGCAACCATGAGGTTGCCTTTTCTAATTCTATACCTGTTACCTGTAACCAGTAACCTGATACCTGCTTTTATGCAAAGCGTTTCAGCCTGTCTTCGAACAACTTCTGTATTTCGAGCATACGGGCTTCCGTGGTTGCCTCGAAACGCATCACAAGAACGGGTTGTGTGTTCGATGCGCGAACAAGTCCCCAACCATCGGGGAATGTGACACGGACACCGTCGATGTCATTCACATCATATCCATCATCCTTGAAGGATTGGGTCACTTTTTCGACATGTGAGAACTTGGTTTCTTCCTGGGTATCGAAGCGAATTTCGGGAGTGTTGAACATCTTCGGTTCATCTGCAAGCATTTCACTGATCTTCTTATCAGACTTGGAAGCAATTTCAACAATTCTTGTGCATGCATAAATGGCATCATCATAACCAAGATAGCGGTCACCGATGAACATATGCCCGGACATCTCGCCACCCATCTTGATCCCATTATCCGCCATGTATCCCTTGATATTGGCATGACCGGTCTTATACATGATGGGCACACCACCATGCTTTTTAATATCGTCGAACAGATTCTTGGAGCATTTTACATCTGCGACCACTCTCTGTCCCTTATTGTCCTTGAGGTAATCCCGGGCAAGAATGTTGAGAACCTGGTCACCATAAACCATGCTGCCTTTCTCATCGATTAACCCGATGCGGTCTGCATCGCCATCCAGTCCAAGTCCGGCATCCCATTTACCTGTCTTCATTTCTGCCACCAGGTCAGCAACATACTCCAAGACAGTTGGATCAGGGTGATGATTCGGGAAAGTACCATCCATCTCACAGTACATTTCCTTCACTTCACAGCCAAGTCGTTTCAGAATTTCGGGCAAATATATACCGCCAGTGCCATTTCCTGCGTCCACAACGCATTTCATCGGCTTGGCAAGATGAACACTTTTCACGATGTAATCCATGTAGAATTCATGCATTTCATTATTGGTAGTTAAGGTTCCATTGCCGGATTCGAAATCTTGAGCCTGGATCAGATGCAGAATATCCTGGATCTCTTCGCCATAAACACTCACCAGTCCACGATTCAGTTTAATGCCGTTATATTCCGGAGGGTTATGGCTGGCAGTGATCATCGCACCGGCATCTGTCTTTAATTTCCAAATGGAATAATACAGAACCGGGGTAGCCATGATCCCAACATCGACCACATCACAGCCGGTCTCGAGAAGACCCTTGCAGAAGTGCTCTTTGTAACGGGGTGTGCTGAGTCGGGCATCTCCACCGAGTGCGACTGTCTTCAAACCCTGTCTACGAATATATGTGCCAAATCCTTTGGCGATCAGGAATACGGATTCATTGGTCAAGTCAACATCTACAACGCCACGGATGTCGTATTGTCTGAAAATATCGGGATTAACCATTATATTACCTCTCTAATAGCTTTCATTATTTATCATGTTTACGTATTATTTCTTCCAGAATGGGAATCATCTTCCGCAAAGCGATTCCACGATGTGAAAGACGGTTCTTTTCTTCATCACTCATCTCAGAATAGGTCTTTCCGATTCCATCCACGATGAAGATGGGATCGTACCCAAAACCACCTTCCCCTTTATCGAGCAGACCAATCTCCCCTTCCACGACACCTTCGGTGGTCGCTATGAGACCCTGTGGGCTTGCTAAGGCAACAACGGTTTTAAAGAAGGCTTTCCGATTAGCGATGCCGGACATATTCTTCAGGACTTTCTTCCGGTTATCCTCAAAGGAGCAATGTTCTCCTGCATATCGGGCAGCATAGACCCCCGGATCTCCATGAAGGGCTTCAATGAAGAGACCGGTATCATCGGATAGAGCTATACAGTCCGCATAGGCAGCATTTTCCGTTGCTTTTTTGATGGCATTTTCTTCCAGGGTACTATGGATTTCCTCCACATCAGGGATATCAGGGAAATCATGAGTAGAAAGAAGTTCAATATCCAAACCCTGGAGGATATCCTTGATCTCCTTGATCTTATGTTTGTTCTTGCTGCCAATCAATAAACGCATTTATTCGCTCTTTTTACTGATCCAAGCATTGATCCTGTGCCATACATTTTTATCAAGGAACTGATCTGCAGTAGCTGTGATCTTGGTCATCATTTCAAGCAGGTTCTCTTCACCGCTCCAGTTATCCAGTAATACTTGCTTGTCGATTTCCTTAAGGATGAGGTTCAAGCCCACAACAACCAGAACGAGGTCATCGATATGACCGATCACGGGAATGAAATCCGGAATAATATCAAGTGGCATGAGCAGATAAGCGATGATCGCACCGATAAAGACTTTCTTCTTCGCGGGAACCCTGTTATCCATGGCAAGTCTGCATACTAGGATGAAGAAGTCGGGAAGAAGGAACAGATATTCCGTCAGTTGCCCGCCCAATTTACCAACCTTGCTTTTTGAGACATCCTTGACCTTCCTGCGAAGATCCTCGTAGAATTTCATCTTACGTTCATCATCTGTAAAGACGACTCTATCCTTGATATTTTCTGCTTCGTCAGGTGGAATTTCCCTGGCTACTTTCTCTTCGGTATCTGTTGCGGTATCATGTTTTTCCTGATCAATCATAATTTCCTCCCGATGAATATTTTTCAAACT